>Ga0315274_10008867_pt1 | contig 14565 bp, 11 predicted proteins | sample YL17G02_20_MG_FD_203700 | JGI IMG/M metagenome (GOLD analysis project Ga0315274, IMG submission 203700) | Sediment microbial communities from Yellowstone Lake, YNP, Wyoming, USA - YL17G02_20 | ecosystem: Environmental > Aquatic > Freshwater > Lake > Sediment | place: USA: Wyoming | collected... | reverse complement strand
CGTGAACAAAAAGCAATGGAGGGTATGGGTACTACCCACGAAGCGTTCCAGAAGATTGCTCAGACAACATCTGAAGAAATTAAAGCTATGTGGGTTTCCTTCCAACAGGCTATGAATACTCAGATGAAGTATAAAGGTGAATTGAATACCGTTATTAAGGCTATGAATTGGTTTGGTACTAATGCTGTTTTAAATATAAAGCAACTTGGAGCTATGGCAATTGGTTGGGCAGCCGTTAGAACGGCTCTTGTCAGTACTACTAATCGGTTTACTGCACATAATAATGTTATTGATGCCAATAGTGGTGTGATTGCTGGAAATAATGCTTTGATGGGTACGGCTGAAAAAAGATTAGGTACTGAACGTATTGCTATGGCTTCTAACTACCAAGTTATGATTGATGGTACGAAGAATAAAAGAACACAAATGAAGCTGTATAGGGAATTTGATAAAGAATACGCTAAGTTGCCTCAGAAGTATGCGGATGAATCAAAGGCTTTGCATGCTAATAATGCCGCTATGATGGCGAGTAATGCTACTAGGCAAACTTCTATTATAAGATTGCAGAAGTGGATGGGAGCTCTTTCTGCCGCCCTTATGGTTATTCAAGTGGTTATTATTGCGTATCAACTTTTGAATAGTGCGATTAATTCTTGGAAGGCAGCCTTAGACCGTTCTATGGAGGCTATGGTTCAGTCTAGTAACGCAATTGCTAATAAAAGAAAAGAACTTAAACTTCTTATTGCGGCTCAAAAAGAGGCTACTGGAGAAGAGATTAAATATAGTGATATGGTTTATAGGGCTCAACAAGTTGCGATATTGGCTACTATTGAAAAATTAAAGAAACTGAATTTTAAACAAGTTTTGGCGGTTTATCGAAAAGCGGCAGAGTCGGGTTATATGACTCAGCCGTTGACTGAATCTTTAGGTGAAAAATACGGTATTGGTAATAAGAATCTTTATCAAGAAGATAGGGTAGCTCTTAAAGCTTTTATTGATACCCTATTAAAAGGTTTACCGGTTCAAGATGATTATCGGGATGTTCTTTTAGCTATAGCAAGAGATACAGGAGAGTTTGCTAAAGCACAGGCTGCGATAAACTCGGAAATGAAAGAAGGAGTTGACCTTCTTAAAAATTACACTCTTGTTGGTATAAGAGCGTCTAGGATGTTTGAGCAGTTTAGGTCTCCTTCTATGGGAGAAACAACCGCTGAAACTATTATGGCTACTATTCCTAAAGATGAAATAAAGGCTATGATTGATGTGTTTACTGAGTTAGATAAAATTTTAAGTTCTAAAGGGGATACTGACCTTGCTAAAGGTAAGTACAATGAGGTTGTTGAAGCTATTGGTGGTTTGGAGCAAGTAGAAATATATACTAAGTCTATTAAAGATAATATGGAAGTCTGGAAGGCAGCCTTTGCTGGATGGGATACGGCAGCTTTTAGACGTAAAGTAGAAGAGTGGACTAATAGTATGCAGACTGGTATTGAGAAAGTTACAATGTCTGCTGAAACTGTACGGACAGTGGTTGCTGGTTTGCCTAATGTTTGGAAGATTTGGCAAGAAGTAACAGGTGGAGCGGATAAATCCGCTTTCGCTAATTTTTCGGAGATGAGCGATGTTCTTGAGCAGTTACAAAATGTATGGCCTAAGTTTGCTGAGTCGGTTAAAAAGTCTGCTCCTGAAACCTATAAATTGATTATGGAACTTTTCTCTGCGATGGATAAAGATAAAGAAATTAAAAAGCAAGAGAAGATTTATGAAGATTATTATGCTTGGATACGGGATGAACTAGTTAAAGGTGCTGGTGAAATCGCATCTTTACAGAAAAAAGCGGATGATGATAAGATTGGTGCTCAATGGGAGACAGCTAAGGCAGCTTTTAAGATTACCGAGAACGAATTAAATGACAGATTAAAAAAGTTGCTTGATTCGGGTAAACTTGAAACAAAGGCGATTGAATTAGATTTGCTTCGTAGGAAACAAATTATTGCGGAAGGTTATGCTAAATTTAATGCTATTGTTGTTGCTGGCTTAGAAAAGTGGATTCAAGAGGAATATACTTCAATTAAATCTGGCAATGATTCTTGGTTAGAACGACTTGATATTATTAAAAAAGTTTCTCAGGATATGAATAGGGCTATGAAAGAACTCGGTATTGACACGGCTTCTCTTTCTGAGGAGCAACTTGAAATGATACGAAAAATTTGGAATAAAAAATGGGGAGAGATAACAGATGAGGCCAAGAAAAAAATTGATGATTTAGATTATCTTAAGAGAATTTTCTCCTCTTTTGGTAGATTATTTAGTACGTTGGCTTCTGGTTTAAGAGAAGTAGCGGATGCCTTTGGTATTCAGGGTGCGGCAGTTACGAAGGTTATTGACCTTTTTGAAGGTCTTTCAAAAGCGGCTGAGATGGCGGTAACTGCTATTGATACCTTACAAGCAATTGAGGAAGCTGGTACTTACATGTCTGATTTTGCAAAAGGTATATCAAAGGCTGCCGCCACTTTAAATATTGTTGCGGCAGCTATAGTTGTTGTTGGTACTCTTTTTAGATTTATTTTTGGAAAAAGTAAGGCTCAGAAAGAGGCTGAACGATTCCAGAAGTTAATTAAGCAAATTCAGATAGACCTTGGTTCTCTCGGTGAAGTTAGTGCGAGTGTAGCAGAAGATATTGCTACCCTTTCTAAGAAGATTGGTATGACTAATGCGGTACTTTTTAATTTAGGTAAGTTAATTAGCGATACCGGTCTTTCTCTTGCTAATTTTAGTGTCTATGTCACTAAGCTTATTCAACTTTTTCCTAAGATTAATCAGATGAGTAGGTATTATAAGGACCAGATTGAAGCCGCTAACACGGCTGTTTCCGAGATGATTACATATCTACAAGATATGGGTCAGGAAGGTACGAGAGCGTTTCTTAATGTAATTGAGGCGGCTAGAAAAACTGGTCAGACTATTAAGGCTCTTGATGATTATATTTTTGGTTGGTTAGAAAAAGGAATTGATGGTATTAAGAAGTTTATTGCTGGTATAGATTTGAGTTCGATTACAGGTGGATTAGATGACCCTAATGGTTTATTTAATAAGATTAATAAACAGATAGAAGATTTTGGAAATAGTGCAAAGACTATTGGTTCTTATTTTGATGACTCCTTTGGTAATCTTTTAACTTTGGTTAAAGACCTTGGACTCGAAGGAGATAAAGCCTTTGTTGGTTTGATTACAAAAGTTCGTTTACTTGGTTTGAATCTTGCTCAGGTCAATGATTATGTTTATGGTATGTTGACAGAGGGAGTTGGTGGTTTAGATAAAATGATTGCTAGGATTAATTTTGGTCCTCTGGAAGAAACATATACAGCTATGAAAAAGAATGAGGAGGAACTAAAGAAGGTTCAAGATGAACTCCTTGTTGCTATGCAGACGTTTGAGCCTGTTAGTAAGATTCAGGAAAAGATTGATGAACTCACTTTGGCTATCAGTACTGCTAAATTTGAAATTGGTAGTATGAGTGATGAAATGAAGGCCAAATTCCTCCCCACTATGGAGAGGGCAGGATTCTTAATTCTCCAGACGTTCAATGCTTTTATTTCTCAAGGTAAATCCGCTAGTGAGGCATTTGAGTCTATTATAGGGCCTTTGTCTGCTTTGAGGGAAAAATACGCTATGCTGGGTGTTGAAGCTGACGATGCTTTAACAATGTTGTTTAGACTGGCTGACCTTTACAAAATTAATGAAGGTATGATTGCTTCTATTGATGGCGTTAGACAGGTTCTTGCCGCTTTGGGTAATACTGGTTTCTTAACGGCTGATTCACTTCAGGCTGTGGCTGCTGATGCGGCTGATATGTTTGACCAACTTCAGGGTGCGGGTCTTTCGCAGAAGGAAGCCCTGATGTTTATTGCTCCTACTTTGGCTGATATGGTTTATTATGCCGAGCAGTATGGTTTTCAATTGGATGCGGCTACTCTTGCTTTAATTGAGCAAGCCAAAGAACTTGGTGTGTATAAGGATAGGCAACTTAGTTTGAGTGAGTCTATGGCAGAGGGATTTAATTCTGTTGTGGATGCTTTGGATAGAATTCTTGATAGTTTAAGAGGGGTTTACGGTAGTATTACTGAATTTGTAAATGGGATTGAAATTCCTGCTAACTTGGATACTATGAGAGAACAGCTTGCCGAACTTTATGGTCCTCAGTTGGAACGAGCAGGTAAAATGATGTTGGCATTATTTAATTCTCTCATCGCTCAAGGTAAGGATTATTTTGAAGCGTTGATGATGATTAAAGAGCCTTTAACTGACTTGAGAGAAAAGTATAAACTCCTTGGTTTGACTGGTAGCGAAGCCCTAGAACAATTGTTTAGTATTGTGGATGTTGAAGAGAAGTATGCTGGTCTAATTGATTCTCTTGATGGCATGAGACAGGTGTTACTTGCTCTTGGTAATACTAAATTCTTAAGTGAAGATATGCTTAATGAGGCTGGTTATCAAGCAAGTGAATTTTATAATACATTGGTTGCTGGTGGGATAGACTCTAAACAGGCTCTTGCTATGCTCTCTCCTATGCTTGCTGATATTGTGTATTTTGCGGCTCAGTATGGCTATAATATTGATACTGCTACCTTAGCGTTGATTGAGCAGGCTAAAGCCGCAGGAGTTTATCAGGAGCGGCAAAGAACTCTTCTTGAGATGCTAGAGTGGGGTTTTACAAGTCTTAATGCGGTTCTTGTTGGCTTACCCGATGCGATGGGTAGAGTTTGGAGGTCAATTCAAGATGGTAGTTTTGTTGCAGGGCATGCTTGGGATGGTTTTATAGCTACTGGTGATGCTGCTGTAGAGACGGCAAATAGAGTTGGTATTGCCCTAGCTCAGATGCCTACTATGGATTACGAATTAGGTGCTCCTCCCATTATTACTGCACGGAGAGGGTTGCCTGAGGTTGGTAATACGCAGTTAATTAGGGCTCACGAAGGAGAGTCTATTCTTCCTAAGAATCTTTCTGATGCTCTTAGAGGATTCTTTGGTGGTACTAGACCTTTGGGTAGTGGAAAGTCTGATTCTGGAATGGCTGAAGTTACTATCCAAATTGATGGAATGAGATTTTATAAGGCAGTTGCTCCCTATATAAAAACGGGTATGAAAAATATTGATATAGAGACTTCTGGTGAGGGAGTATTTTAATGGCTGGTAAAAATAGATTTCTATACGACCTTTTTGTGCGAGAGGGTGCTTACTCTCTTACTAACCCTACTGATGCAAACCCCTCTTTCCCTATGGAAAATATTAGAAACATATGGACTGACTGTGTGTATAAGGAAAGGATAGGTCAAACTAATGATGTTTTAATTGAAATTCTTTTACCGGCTGCTGTTTCTATTAGTTGTGTGGCTTTATTTGGTTTAAATTTAACTGCGGCTTATGAGACTTGTAAGATACAAAGATACTCTTCTGGTTGGGTTGATGTTGCTAATCTTGCATATGATATTACTAAGGGTCATGCAGTTGCTACTTTTTCTCCTGTTTCTACAAATCGAATACGGATTGATATAGCCGATTCAGGCAATACTGGCTTGATTCAGATAGGTACGGCTATTATTGGTAAGTATGTAGAACTTGACCACACTTTTGAGCATGGTGCAACTAAAGATTTGGATGACATTAACTCGGTACGTTATTCTAAAAAAGGTAATATTAGTATTGTGAGTGGGTATGGAATAGGAATAACTGGTGTTACTTATGAAGTTCTAGCGGCAGATGAAACGAAGCTAGAAGAAGTTTGGAATGCGGTTGGTAAAACTTACCCCTTTGCTTTTGTTGAGGATTCAAATAGTCAAGTTGGTACTATGACGTATGTTAGATTTGCCGAGAAATTTGGAAGAGAACTTACGGATGATTATTATAAAAAAATTACCTTGTTATGGGAGACTCTTAAGTAATGCCTATTACGACTTGGGATGTTCTTGTTGGACTCCCTAACGCCGATTTAAAGGTGCTTGTTGAGATAAGTCCTCCTGTTAATTATGAAGTCGGTACTGATTGGACTTCGGAAGGTGATGATACATATTCTCATTCGTGTCTTGAGGTTGATGCCGATGACGCTTTGACTGATGATGGTGTTGAGCTTGCATTGGTAGCAAGTGTGGTCCTTTGTAAATCAACTGCGGGTTCCTTTTATTTTGACTACACGGCTCAGAAAATTTATGTGCATTGTTTAGATTCCTATAATTTAAGGACTGGTTCTGCTCCGTACCCCGTTATAATGGTTTATCCTTGGAAATATTTTGCTACTGAGAATATAGAATTTAATGGGTATCCTTATAAATCTCTAGTTCCTCAGGATGGTTTGTCTAGCATAGATTTGAGTGTGGATGATGTGGTAGAGGGTGCTTATAAATCGAATTTTAGTAGTTTTAAACTAACTAACACAGATGGTTGGTTTAATACAATCGCAGATACTTATTGTTGGGCCAATGCCAAAGTAGTTGTTCGTATTGGAGGAGAGAGTTTACCTTATTCTGAATACAAAGTTTATTTTGTAGGTAGAATATCTGATTTTCAGATTACAGACGAGGAAATTATTTTTAGTGTTAATGATATTAGAACGGATAGTTTTGGTCAGTTGCCCCTGTTAGCTTATAATTTAACAGATTATCCTAATCTTCAAGATGGAGTAGAAGGTAATCCTATTCCAATTTTTTATGGTACTAAGACAAACATTGTTCCGGTATGTATAGATACTACTGTTGGAGCGGGTGGTAAGTGGAAGATTGCAGAGAGCAGGGAAATAAAAGAATTTACGGCAATTAGAAAGAATGGTTTTACTTTAACTGTTGCTACTCATTATACGGTTGACTTGGCTAACGCCGAATTTTCTCTTTTAATCCCTTTTCATTGGGATGATGGTGACACTCTTGAGGTAGATGCAAAAGGACTTGTTGATGGTTCTGATGATTTAATTGTTAAGGGTGGAGCTATCGCTAAGGATATTTTAAAAACTTATTTAGGTTATGTAGATGCTGACCTTGATTTAGTCTCTTTTACTAATACAGATACTTACAGGACTTATGCTCTTTGTATCTATTTGGATACAATTCAAAGTTCTAGAGAGGTTCTTCAGACTATTAGTAGAAGTATTGTGGCATTTTTAAGTCCTACTGAAAATGGTAAGCTCTCTTTTGAAACCTATGTAGTTGGTACTCCTTCTGATATTTTAGATTTGTATGATTATGATTATGAGGATTGGAAGGTTTCAAAAGAATTTTCTTTTATTAGAAATATGATTAAAGTACGTTATAATATGAATCCTAAAACTCAGACTTTTTCTGAGGTTATATATGAAAATACTGGTGTTGTGTATAAATATGGTGTGAAAGAGCCTCTTACTCTTGACACTTACTTACAGCTAGTCACGGATGCAGATAATGTGGCTGCGGCTATTGGTGGTATGTGTTCTCAGCCTCTTACGATTGTAGAGACAACTGTGGGTTTAAAAGGATTTAAACTTTTTCCTACAAGAAAGGTTAGATTTTCCAGAGAGATGGCTCCTGACCCTACTGGTTTATTTGATAAGAAAATTTTTAGAGTTAGGCAGATTGTGAAAGATTCGGCTACAGAGTCCTCTAAAGTAGTGGCTATGGATGATTTACAGTCCATTGGTGCTGGTCTTTGTATTGATTGTTTTAGTTGTCAGGCTTGCGTTACTCCCGATGCCCCCTGTGAGGTATGTTATGCCTGTGAGATTTGTGTGGCTGACCAGGGTGGTTGTTCTTTGTGTGATGCCTGTGAGCTTTGTAATACGACTCAGTTGGGATGTTCGGTGTGTGATACTTGTGAGGAATGTGATATTTGTGAGATAACGGTAGGTGGTTGTCAGACTTGTGAAGAATGTTATGTCTGTCAGCTTTGTAATAATTGTCAGGCTACGGTTAATACTTGTGCTGTCTGTCAGACCTGTGTAAACTGTCAGTTGAATGTTACGGTATGTTCTAGTTGCCAGGTATGTGATGTGTGTGATAGATGTTTTACTTGTGAGGGTAACTGTGAGGATTGTGAGGATTGTGTTGAGTGTCAGTATGCCCCCGGTTAAGGTGAAGTAAATGTCTTGCGAAGCTTGCCAGGTATGTGATGTTTGTCAGGTATGCGATTCTGCGGAATGTGCTTCGTGTGAGCTTTGCGTAGCTTGTGAGGAATCGGTTGAAACTTGTCCTACTTGTCAAACTTGCGATGCTTGTGAGGATACGGTAACTACCTGTCAAACCTGTGAAGATTGTGACGTATGTGAGGTTTGTGTCTCTGGTCAAAGTGGTTGTAGTGCTTGTTATTCCTGTGAAATATGTGATGCCTGTCAGCTTTGCAACGCTGGTCAAACTGGCTGTCAAATTTGTAATTCCTGTGAGCTTTGTAATACTACACAATCTGGTTGTGTGGATTGTTATTCGTGTCAAGTTTGTGATTGGTGCCAGGTTTGTGATGCGGCGTGTTATTCTTGTGACTCATGCCAAATTTGTGTGAGGTGTGATAATCGTATTATACCCTAAGGAGGTATTATGAGCGTTTGTTTAGGTAATTTAACAGGTGGAGAGGCAAGAGAGACAACTAGGGCTGAACTTTGTAGGAAGTGCTATTCGTGTCAAGATGGTATTTCTTCCGATGTCACTATTGATACTGTGAATAAAGGAGAAGGGAAGAAAAATGGAGCAGTCAAATCTTCTCCTTTTACTTGGTTTGTTTTTCCTACTAATGGGTGCAACTTATCTTGTAGATATTGTTATGCGAATAATGCCCCTGGTATAATGACAAAAGAGGTCATGCATCAGACTTTATTGTGGTTATTTAATAAACAGCCACATAAGAAATTTAAAGTGCATTTCTTTGGTGGTGAGCCAACTACTCAATGGGACATGCTAGTAGATTTTGTAAAAATTGGAAATGTTATGGCTATAGATAACAATTGTGAGGTTGCTTGGTCTATGACTACTAATGGTACCCTTTTGACTCAGGATAGAATCCTTTGGATTAAAGATAATTTTAATCCTAATGCTCCTTTTCTTTTGAGTATTGATGGTCGTCCTGAGACACATAACTTGAATAGGGTATACCATAACGGTGGTGGTTCATTTGAGGATATTCCTGTTGATTTAATTCTAAAGACTTTTCCTAATTTGGAATGCCGCCCTACTATTACAGCTAACAATTCGTTAAATTGGATAGAGGATTATAAGTATCTTCGTAATCGTGGTTTTAAGCATATTGCTATTGAACCTGACCATGAAAATATTTGGACAGAGGAGCAGTATAATAACTATGAACGGTTACTGGAGTCATTAGGTAAGTACTATATCCTTTCGATTAGAGCCGGTGCTCCTATTAAGATGAAATGGATAGATGTAGTAAAGGAAGGTCTTATGAGAGGAGTGGTTCCTACTGGCAGTATGTGTGGAGTAGGGAAAAATTCTGGTGCTATTGACCATCGTGGTAAGCTTTATGCTTGCCAGCGGTATGCAAGTTATAATGAGCCTGATAAATATACTATCGGAGATATTTGGAATGGTTGGGATGAGATAAAATTATTTGAAACACAGGCTCTTTGTAGAGAACATGTTTTTGGTGTGGAGTCTTTAGGCTACACTTGTGGTACTTGCATGGCTAGACAGTTTTGTTTAAAGGGTTGTAATGCTTCTAATATTAAACACATGGGTAAACGAGAAACGGCTCCTCCTGCTCATTGTGAGTTACAGAGACGAGAGGTTAAGGTTGGAATTTTAGTGTTGGCTGAATTAGGAATGCTTGCTTTAAAAGGAAAGGCAGCCGCACAAAAATGCAGTAAGTAGGCTATGAAACACGCAAAGTTTCCTGATATTGGGCAGTTTGAAAAGCATTTGGGGCAGTCTGCTCCTATTGCCCATAGTGGTGCTCAATATTTTTTCCCTCGGTCAGAGTATCTTGATGCATCAGCCGGTGTTACGGATGCAGGAAAGCCCATTATTCTTGACGCTACTGGTTTAATTGATTCGTCTATGCTTCCTGAGTCTGGTGTTTCAGAGCATAATCTTCTTGATGGTGATGTACATCCTGATACAACTTTAGGAGCAGCGGAAGCAGATGTAATTATAATGGGTGTAGGAAGTCCGACTGCTACTTGGGCAAAAGGACGTAAGATTACTGTGTCTGATGTTGACCCTTCTGGTGGTAATGATGGGGATATTTGGTTGAAATATTAAAATGTCTTATTATACTGGTTCACAAACTGCGGCTGCTGGTGCTACTATTACTGTGCTAGATACAGAGTTGGTAAAGAATTCCAATTGGTCTATTTATGATGCGTCAGTAGGGACTAATTGGAAAACATATAAGTGTGGGACCGCAGGAAGTGTTTTTTATTTGAGTGTGGATGATAATCAGTCGGATTATAGTATAGTGCGGATGTGGGAAGATTGGGATGCAGTTAATCATGTTGGTGTGGGGATTAATACTGCTGATGGTTTAATGTGGAGGAAATTGGCTTCGACTACTTACTACATTAATTTGAATGATACTCGTTTAATTTATCGTCCTAAAGGCACGACTGATGGTACGAGATATGGGTACTATGCGGGACAGCCCAATAGGTATAATACATCTATGAACACACCTCTTTTAATGTGTAACGTTCATCCAACAGTCACAGGAAATGTATTGGCTATGCTGGGAACGTGTAATGCCACCTACGGAGGAACCTGGCATTATCTTAATATTCCTGGTAAATTTGTAACACACGCTTTTAGTTATTGGTCTGATGGTTCTACTACTCCCATTGGTGCTTCTTTTTGTAAAACTTACGCTGGTGTTTTTTATGTGCATGAAGAACCGATAGTGTGTTATAAAAATAAGGTTTTTATAGGTACGTTGGATGGTGTTATGAGTCTTGGTTATTCTTCAGCTGCTCGTGGTGTGGTGCATGGAGATACAGTCACGATTGATAGTGTTATATGGGATGTATATGGGCCGAGTGATTGGTTATGTTTGGTGGAGAGAGTGTAACATGGCAGTATATTATGGTGGATTTCCTTATTTAATGTCAGGTGCTATGGTAGCTGAATTTGATGAACAAATTGTAAAGAACAGTAATTGGTCTATCCATGACACTAATCCGGTGCCAGCTGATACTACAAATATAGTGGTGAATGGAAATTTTGCATCAGGAGATACTGGGTGGAGTGTGGGAGCTGGGTGGTCAACGGCTTCGGGGAAAGCTGTTCATACTGCTGGTGGGGGAGTTGCTATATTACGGCAGGACTCGCTTGGGGCTAGTAATCAGGCTTATACAGTGACCTTTACGATTTCAAATTCGACATCTGCTGCAAATGCTCTTATATTTACTATGAGTAGCACAGAACCGGCAAGTCGGCAAATACAGTGCGGTGTAAATGGAACATACACGCTTGAAATTTCTAGTTTGTCTGTTTTTGAAATGCGATTTGTGCCTATAACCGGCTTTGATGGGTCAGTAGATGATATCAGTATAGTTAAGGTGACGACAGCGGCAAGGGTATATAAGTGTTCAACTGTGGGTTCTGTGTTTTATTTGTATATGGATAATAATCGTTTTTCATACTCTATTGTGCGTGTTTGGGAATCGTGGGATGCAGGAACTCATACAGGCAGCGGTACTCATTCTGATTCTGTTATTGAGAATACTTTTCCTATTCAATCTTCTTATATATGGACTGGTATAAGTTATGTTTTTATAATTAATGATACTCGTTTTATATATATTACGTCCAATATGGCTTGTTATGTAGGCAGATTAAAATTATTTGATGAGAATATTAATGGAATTGCCCTTATAGGTGTTTCAGTGGGCCTTTCAACAAGTTATAATGCTCTGGGTCATGGGAGTACCAGAAGTTCTAGTGGTCCTATTTGGCTATATATTGATTTAACAAATCACGTTGTTAGATATTTACTTTGTCCTGGGACTGACACTATAGCTGGAATAGTATATGCATGTCCTAGAACCGCCCGTGGATGGATAGTACAGGAGAGTCTGGTTTATAGTTCTACTGAATTAAAACTATTGGGGACATTGGATGGGGTGATGTCTGTAGGTGATATAACTGTGCTATCTAATAGGACTGTTTTAGTTAATGGAGTGCCGTGGATGATTAGTAAAAGTACCGGTGGTTCTTTTGTAAGGTTGGATTAAGATGGCTGTTTATAGTGGAACAATGGTCACGGCGGCTGGTGGTCTTATTACGATATTGGATACAGAACTCATAAAGAATACTAACTGGTCTATTTATGATGCGAGTGCTGGTACAAACGCAAAAACATATAAGTGTGAGGACTCTGCTAATGATGTTTTATTCTATCTCCATGTCAATGACAATCAGGCTAATTATGGAATTTGTACTTTATGGGAGACCTGGAATTCAAGTACACATGTTGGGAGCGGAATGTATAGCCAAGCCGCCTCTCTCCGGCATGGATACACAAATTATTATTTGTTATTGCACGAACATCATTTTATCTATATAAATTATACATCAGCGACTGTGTCGTATGCACATTTTGCTGGTAGACTACAAGAGTTATACGAAGGAGAAAGGTATTACGGACTTATTGGGATGTTGACTTCTGGTATAGGTTATTCTCCTCTTCAGGGGTATTATAGTTCCGCTCTCGTGTGGACGCTGATGAAAGACACTTTTGGCTGTCCTAATCAAACTTTTGTTTCTAGAGGTACTCCTGGGTTATATGAAAATATCTATAGGTTAGATGCTTCTGGAATTGCACATATCCCTATACTTTACTTTATAGGTCCTCAAGAGTTAGTTTTTGCTACTAGTAATTATTTTTTTCCTTTGGCACAAACGGCAGAATTTATGGCGGGCGATATAATTACTTTGGATGGTGATGAGTGGTGGGTATGGCGAGCCACAGTATCCGACCCTCCAGGGAAAGTTATGGTTAGGTGGATATAGTGGCAATAACTAAAGGACGATGCACAAATGCGGCAGGGAGTGCCATAGCCGTTTTGGACGTTGCTCTTCTTGCTAATACCAACTGGTCTATTTATGATGCGAGTGCTGGTACAAACGCAAAAACATATTGCTGTTCTGGTGTTGTCACTTTTTATGTATGGGTCTCTGACAATCAGGCAGATTATTTTAATGTTCGTATTTTTCAGACTTGGGATTCTGGTACTCATGTTGGAAGTGGATGGAACACAGAGAGTTTAAGTTTTGCAAAACATCAGCCTGTATATACTGTTCATGTAAGCGATTTACGTTTTATATGGATAACGACTTCCATAGGAGGGTATGTAACGAATTGGGTGGCTTATTGTGGTGAAATTAAAAGATTGATTGAGACCAATCCGTATTGCCTTGTGGTCGGGGCAAATTCATACCCGACAAATTATAGTCCTTTGCACAATGAAGGTTATTATGTTTCATGGAAACTTGGTCGTTCTGATGCTGGTACTGCCAATTGTGGTGCTGCTCCCGTTGGTCAACGTGCTGCTTCTCCATATAGAGTGTGGGAGGATTATAATAAGGACCGACGTTTTTTTGGAGAAACAAGAGTGTATTATTTAGATAGTGCCTATTATTATATAGGTTCTTTGGATGGAGTAATAATTATGTTTGCTTGTCCTGTTGAATACACGAATGGCAATACGATAGTGATAAATGGGATAGAGTATATTGTGTATAAAGATGAAACCAATTCAATAGACAGTGCGAGAACGCTTCTGGTAAGGAATGATTGATGACAAACTACACTGGTATTTTTGATGATACTCCTTTTTTAATTGGGAACCCGATAGCACAGCCACATGGTCCTATGGAAACTATGAGGAAAGAATTTTATCAGAGTCTCGTTAGTGCAACGAAATCTTATGCGGGGACTTATTCATTAGAACTTAAAAATTTGGGTAGATTCACAGTTGATGTTGGCTTGAAAGCCGGTGCTAGAACTATAACGATGAAGGCGTGGGCTCCTATTAATGGCTCTTTAAGGGTGAAGGCTATAGACCCGGATGATGGTTCTATTATGGACACTGTTGAGACAGCTAGTGAAGATGAGTGGGAGGATGTTGAAGTGGCTTTTACGGCAGAAAAAAAGGTTTATTTGTTAATTTTTATTCACTTAGGAGTCACTGATTTTACCGAAGGTGAGGACATTTCAGGTTATATTGATAATATAGCGGTATCATAATGGCTACACCAAGAACAGAAACATTTGAATACAAAAGAACTATTCCTGCGACTGATGATGACTTGGGAACCGTGGAATATGGTAGAATTCCAGGTCTTGCTAAGGCTGCTGTTGGTTGTTCAGTTTTTGTTAAGGTTTCAGGAACATGGATGGAGGTGGAGTCAATTTGGGTTAAGATTTCTGGTATTTGGACAGGTGTTCTTGCTAATGTAAAAGTTAGTGGTGTGTGGAACCCTGAATAGGAGAATGTTATGGCAAATATACAGGCTTGGCAAGATGTTAAACCTATAGAGAAGTATAATAAAGGTATTAAAGAATCTTTGGATGCTTTTAAGTATATTTTTGGTATGTATCATGGGT
>Ga0315274_10008866_pt1 | contig 14567 bp, 11 predicted proteins | sample YL17G02_20_MG_FD_203700 | JGI IMG/M metagenome (GOLD analysis project Ga0315274, IMG submission 203700) | Sediment microbial communities from Yellowstone Lake, YNP, Wyoming, USA - YL17G02_20 | ecosystem: Environmental > Aquatic > Freshwater > Lake > Sediment | place: USA: Wyoming | collected... | reverse complement strand
GACGCGCTGCGGCGGAAGCTGATGCCCGCAGCCGCCAAGGCCGCCCCGTTGGAGAAGGTGCTAGCCGCCGCCGAGACGTTCTTCCAGAGCCGCAACCGCGAGATAACCCTGGAGTACGTCCTGCTTGAGGGCATCAACGACGACATCGCCTGCGCCGAGGCCCTTATCGGGATCGCCCATCGCCTGCGGGCGAACGTCAACCTGATCCTCTACAACCCCGTGGAGTCGCTCCCGTACCGCCCGCCAACCCGCCAAGCCGCCGCGGGGTTCCTCGCACGCCTACGGCGACGCTCCGTCAACGCCCACCTCCGCCGCTCCCGCGGCGCCGACATCGCCGCCGCCTGCGGACAATTGCGGCAAAGCGCCGGGCGGAGGTGAAACGAAATCGTCGTCTGGTCCTTTGCCCGATTGGTCAACCGGTCCGTCGGCGCATCGGTAACCCGGTCAGGCGTCCAATCTGTCACCCGATCAACCCGTTATTCGGTCGATTCGTCAACCGCCTGCCTTGCCGTTAACTCTCCATTCGCGATTCACGACTCCGTTTCGACGGCCCCAAGGGCGCGATTCTATAGATTAGGTTCTTCCAGCGGGACGGGGCAGTGGCGTTTTCGGCCACAGCGCTTGCACTCGCTGCCGCTCCAGATCGCCTCCAGCATGTCCAGCACCGGGTCGATCAGGGCCACTTCGTCAGTCCAGACGCCTCCCTCGAAGTTCCGCCTTCCCGCGCTCTTTGCCCCTAGCCCCGCCCCGGTGAGGTTGGCGGAACCGAGGTACATCCATCGACCGTCGGCGACCACGGCCTTGACGTGTACGCGCGGGCAGCGACGCATCTTCAGCCCCGCGGGGACCCCCGCCTTCAGCCTGCCAAGAAGCGGGCCGCTCGGGACGCCGCCATGCAACAAGCGAACGTCAACCCCCTGGCCGGTGAGCCTGGTGAAGGTCTCAACGACGCTCACGGCGCGCCCGCGCCTACAGTCGCTTTTCCCCGCACCAACAGGGAAGGGAATATGCACGTCCTTGACGTCGGCGGTGGCGATAAACAGGCGGTGGCGGCACCTCGCCAGCGCAGGGGCGAGCACGCCGTCAAGGTGCTCATCATTCAGCACAAGTCTCACCACGGCTGAATCATCGGCCAGAAGAGGACGTGCGGACCAGTCGATTGGCGGCCTGGTCTCGGGGCCCATCGGCCGGTCGGGGGGCGCCAATTCGCCATTCGCGATTGCCATGTATCTCACCCGCCTTCCGGGCCAGATCCGGCCTGCTGAATCGTTCGCCCGCGGGCGGTTCGTATCGTACTGGTACCATAGCACGGTCTATTCGCACGGGGGTGCATCCTCCGTGCGAGAAGGTGCCAAAGGAGGCAACCATGGACCGCGTTATTGGCGTGTCGCCAGGGTCTCACATGCTGACAAGCCGTGAGATATATGAGCGACACGTGCAGAAAAGAGAGGACAGATTCGCCGCGCCGCCGCCGAAAAGGACCTCGTTGGAAGAGGAACCCACCGGTGCGCTGGCCCTTTTCAGGCACCTGATCCTGGAGCTTGTCAAGGCGTGTTTCTACGGATCAGGCGGGGCCGGCATGTATCGGTCCGTCCGCGAGTTCATAGCGGCATCGGCTGAGGAAGCGACGAGATTTCAGTCTGGCCTCCCATGCACGGACTCCGCCGGCGCGGCGAAGGCGGATTGGCTGGGCTGAGCCGACCCGACCTGTCTCACCGGCCGCTGAGTGGGCAGGCCCGACGATACCAACCGCGCGCTCTGGAGAAGGACAGAGGGCGGATTCCTCGCGGGTCCGCCCCCGTCGTTTTAGGGTGGAAGCCAATCGGGCAGCTTGTATGATATCCGCGGCTTCACTGGTTGCCGGGCCGCCGCCAGCGCGGCGGCAACGGTCAGAGGTCTCAAATGGGCAAGCCCAGACGCCGCAGAAAGATCGGCTCCAAGAAGCGCCGCGAGCGCCACAAGCGACGCAAGCGCTAGTGGGAGGCCGATGAGTCCCCGTCGCCGTCCATGCCGGTGCGCCCCGAGGCCCGCCGGCAAGGGGGGTATGCTTATCATTTGCCCCAGACGCCCTCGATCTTGCGCGCGCAGACCGGGCAGCACCCGTCGCGAAGCTCGTTGAGGCGGACGCTGAAGCCCACCCGGTCGATCAACAGCTTGCCGCAGCCGGGACAGCAGGTGCTTTCGTTCATCCTCCCGGGGACGTTTCCCGCGTAGACGAAGTGCAGCCCAGCCTCCTTGCCGATCCGGCAGGCAAGCTCAAGGGTCTCCACGGGCGTCGACGGCGTGCCGGTCATCTTGTAGTCGCCGTGGAAGCGGCTGACGTGCCATGGGACGCCTGCCCCGAGTTCGCCCGCGATGAACCGCGCGACGTCACGGAGTTCCTCGGCTGAATCGTTCATCCCCGGGACAACCAGCGTCGTCACCTCCACCCATATTCCGGCCTTGACCAGGGCCTTCAGGCACACGAGCACCGGCTCCAGGCGCGCCTTCATTACCCGCCGGTAGGTCTCGTCGCGGAAGGCCTTGAGGTCCACGTTGATGGCGTCCAGGTACGGGGCGATCGTCTCCACCGCAAGCGGCGTGAGGAAGCCGTTGGAGACGAAGTTGTTCTTGACGCCGCGCTGATGGGCGAGCTTGGCCGTATCATAGGCCATCTCGAAAAAGACCGTCGGCTCGGTGTAGGTGTAGCTGATCGAGGCGCAGTCGTGGGACACGGCGGCTGAGACGATCTGGGCGGGGCTGACGGCCTGGCCGCCGCGGACGGAGCCTTCGCGCGGGGCCTGGGAAATCTGCCAGTTCTGGCAGAACTCGCACTGGAAATTGCACCCTGCCGCAGCAATGGACAGGGCAAGCGAGCCGGGAAGGAAGTGAAACAGCGGCTTCTTCTCGATGGGGTCGACGTTCATCGCCACCACTGCCCCGTAACTGTGGGACTTAAGCGCCCCCTCCACGTTCTCCCGCACGCGGCAGACGCCGTATTTCCCCGCGGCGATCACGCACTGGTGCCCGCAGAGGTTGCAGCGGACCTTCTGCCCGTCGAGGGCCTCCCACAGCATCGCCTCATGCGCCTCGGCCATGTTGCCGGTTCTCCTTTGTGTCCGGAGTTCCCCGTTCCGAATTCCAGGTTCCATGCTCCAGTTACTGCAACTGCCCCATGTCGCGTTCGGGGAGGACTTTTCGCAGCAGGAGGTAGGTGCGGCCTTTGTAGAAGGTGATTTCACCGGTGATGACGATCCGGCCTGGGGCTCTCTGCGCCTGTTCCAGCAGGCGGCAGGGAAGCAGCCTCAGCGGCCGCTCCGACAGCGTGTTGTCGGATTCAAAGCGGACTTCCCACCACGGCCCGTCGGCGCCGCGGACGGCCCGCACGAGGCGATCGACGACGATTCCGGGCCGGTCCGGCGCGGCTTGCTCTTCAGGCGGCGGGGCGACCGATTGCGTGTCGGGCGCGAGCTCCTCGTGGGCTGCCGGCATCAACACCGGCTTGGCCGGGCGATTGCGGGTCAGCACCTTGATTAGGCCCTCCGACGACGCGGCGGCGTCATCCGCGGCAGCCTCGGCGGGCGGGGCGGGCTGCACCGGCGCGGGCGCGGCTGCCCCCGGCATTGCCGCGGCCGTTTCCACCCCTAGCGTCCGGGGAAGGATGTGCGCCTGGCGCTGGTAGACCGTCACCTCACCGGAGACGCGGAAGACCACACCGGGATCTTTGGCCAGGAGCTGCTCCATGCTCTCCAGCCGCTGGCAGGGCAGGACGCGGTGCGGGCCAAGCGGCGCCAGCGTCGGGGCGTTCTCGAACTCCAGGACGGCCCAGCCGCTTTCACTGTCGATCTTCATGCGACAGCGACGATCAACGATCGGCAGATCCGGGGGCAACTGTTGGCGGCCTTTGACGGGTGCGGCGGAGACGGGTGGGGTGATAGGCACCGGCTGGCGGTCCAGCAGCACCGCGGATCCCTCTTCCCCGCCAACAGGCCCGACGGGTTCAGCGGTCTGCTGGCCTGGCGCGGCGCACAGACTCACCCCAACCGCGACTGCAAGGGCCGCCGCCATCAGGCGCCACCGAATTGCCGCATTACGGACCATCAATCGCGATCGTCCTGAAATCGTTCGCTCACACGGCCAGTCGGCGGAAAGTATCGGGCCAGCTCCTGCGGGGAGGCCGCCACGGCCACCAGCTCGCCGCATTCCGCGCGCTTCGCAACCATCAATTCTATCACCGGCCGCCAGAATTGCCCCATGCACACCAGCGGCCGAGCGGCGAGCAAGCCTTTGCCCATCGTCTCCCAGGCGGCGGCAAGCTCCACCAGCGTGCCGGTGGCGCCGGGCAGCAACACGTAGCCGGCCGTGCCAACCTCCAGCAGCCTCTCCAGCCGGGCGAACAGGCTGTCGGTGACGATCACCTGGTCGATGTGGCGGTTGGGTCTGGACCGCCACAGCGAACATGTCACGCCGATGGTCCTTCCCCCGGCCTGCTTGGCGCCGGCGGCAGAGGCCTCCATCGTCCCGCCATAGCCGCCGTTGGCAACCGTATAACCCAAGCCCGCCAACACCGCCCCGGTGGAGCGGGCCAGTTCATAGGTCTCATCGCCCTTCCGGGCGTCATTTGAGCCAAAGACGCAGACGACCTTCTGCGCCTCCACCAGCCGATTGGCGTCCTTAGGCGCGGGGTTCATGTGCTGCCTGCCCCCTATTGCCCGCCCGCGGCGGTGTATCGCAACAGGCCGCCGGGGGCGAGTATCTTCCGCTGGCGCGGGGACAGTTGCACCCGGCAGGTGAAGTCAAAGCCCTTGGTAACATCGCGGACCGCAAGCGTCTCGGCGGCGGCGACGGTGCGCCCAAGCCCATCCAGCCGAAGCTCATCGCCCGCCTCGACTCGCTCGTAGTCGGCTGGATCGGCGAAGGTCAGCGGCAGGATTGCGAAGTTGACCAGGTTGGCCTGGTGAATCCGCTCAATGGTCTTGGCCAGTACCACGCGGACGCCCAGGTACATGGGGCACAGGGCCGCGTGCTCGCGGGATGAGCCTTGCCCGTAGCTGTCGCCTGCGACGATGACGCCGGCCCTTCCGCCGGCCTTTGCATCCAGCGCGGCCTCGGCAAAACTCTTGGCCCCAGGCTCGTTGAAGCAGTCAAAGACGTGCCTGGCGTACTCCGGGACGTTGGAGCGGAACTTCAGGAGCTGCCCCGCCGGGAGGATGTGATCCGTGGTGATCTTATCGGCGAGCTTTATCAGCACCGATCCGGCGACCGCGTCCGGCAGCGGCTCGCCCAACGGCGGCTTGACGATGGTCGAGCCACGGATGACCTCCACCGACTTGGCCCGCTCGGCGGGCGGAGGCGGAACGATCATCCCGTCGTCGATCGCAAAGGACGCCGGGGGATCGATCCGCGGATAGGCCACTCCGAGCGACTCAAGCTCCCGCGGATCGGTGATCTTTCCGGTCAATGCCGCCGCCACGGCCGTTTCCGTGGATACAAGGTACACCTGGTCTCCCCTGGTGCCGCTGCGGCCTGGGAAGTTCCGGTTGAACGTCCGCAGGCTCACCGTGCCTTCCGCCGGTGAGAAGCCCAGCCCGATGCAAGGTCCGCAGGCCGATTCCAGGATTCGCGCCCCCGCGCGGACCAACTCAGCCAGCGCCCCATTGCCGGCCAGCATGTTCAGGACCTGACGGCTGCCGGGGGCGATCGCCAGCTCCACGTCGGGATGGACCGTCCGCCCGCGGAGCGCCGCCGCCACCAGCATCAGGTCCTGGAAGCTGGAATTCGTGCACGAGCCGATGGCCACCTGGCGGACGGACTTCCCTGCGACGTCGGCTACGCGAACGACGTTGTCCGGGCTGGAAGGGGCCGCCGCCAGCGGCTCCAGCTCGCCCAGTTCGATCGCCACGCGCGAGAAGCCTATCTCCACCATCCCTTCGCCATCGGGAGGGGAGACCGTGACGTCCCGGCAGTAACGCCTGATCCGCTCGATGACGGCGGCGTCGCGCTGCACGTGCAGGCGCTTGGTGATGCGGTCGTAGGCAGCGCCCTCGTCGGCGGCAACGGGTTCAAAGTCCTCTGCTCGACCTTGGGCGGTCAGGAACTGCCTGGTGATCTGGTCGGCTGGAAAGATGCTGCTGGTCACGCCCAACTCAGCGCCCATGTTCGTGCAGGTCGCCCGAGCGGGCACCGGCAGACCAGCCACGCCCGGTGCGAAGTACTCCACCATGCACCCGACGTTGCCACGGGCCGTCAGGATGCTCAGCAGGCGCAGGATGATGTCCTTGGCCGCAACCCAGGGACGCAACCTGCCCCGCAACTCCACGCCGATGACGCGCGGACATATTGTGTAGAACGCCCCGCCGCCCATCGCCACGGCCACGTCCAGCCCGCCGGCGCCGATGGCGAGCATGCCCATCCCGCCGGCAGTAGGCGTGTGGCTGTCGCTGCCCAGCAGCGTAGAACCGGGGCGGGCGAATCGCTCCAGGTGGACCTGGTGGCAGATGCCGTTGCCCGGGCGGGAGTAATACGCCCCGACCTTGGCGGCGACGGACTGGAGATACAAATGGTCGTTGTGGTTCTCCGGGCCGAACTGCGCGGTGTTGTGATCGACGTAGCTGACCGAAAGCTCCGTGCGGACGCGCGGGACGCCGATGGCCTCCAGCAGCAGGAATGCCGTCGTGCCGGTGGCGTCCTGCGTGAGCGTCTGATCGACGCGGATGCCGATTTCCGTTCCGGGGCTGAGTTCCCCGGCCACGAGGTGTCGGGCGAGAATCTTCTGCACCATGTTCTGCGGCATCGGATGTCGCCTGCCGTGTCCGTCCGGGCCGCTTGGCTTCAGCGCCCGGCCCGCCGCCAGCATACCAGACGCCCCGAGCCTGGGCAAAACGAGTTGACGGGAGTCAACGCGCAAGCAGCTCGCCTGCCGCCAAGGCTTGATTCGGGGGACGCGGGCGTCTTGAAAGGCGCGGGTCCAGCAGGCCCATCGAGCCCGCCGGCCCTCAGCGCATCACCCAGGCCTGGCTGACGAACTTGGCCGGGCTGCCCGGGCCTGAATTCGACCGGCCTTCGACCTGGTAGTGCCGCTGCATCGTCTTGCTGAGGATGAGCTTGTCCTTCACCACCTCGCGGGGGTTGCCCATCGCGTCGGTCTCCGTGACTCGCAGGGGCTTGGGCAGCGCGACCTCGGCCGTCTCGCCGCTAAGCCCGCTGACAAAGACGTCGAAGGCGCCGACCTCGGGGCCGAAGTCAGGCCAGATCGCCACGCCGCACCTGGCATTGTCCTGGCCTTGAAGCAGCTTGCCGGTCATCCCGGAGACGTCCTGGAGCAGCGGATCGTTGTAAAGGGTCTTGATGGCCTGGAAGACGGCGCCCGGCGTTCGGCGGCCGGAACGAAGCACCTCCCCGGTGTCGGTGTAGAGGATGAACTCCGGCACAAAGACCCGGTCCTGGCCCGTGCTGTTGGCCACCGTGTACCGCATGTACCAGAAGGTTCTCGGCGCCGCCTCGCCGGCAAGCTGGACCCGGATGGCATGAATGTCGCCAAACGAGGCGTCCAACTGCCACTGACCGGATGTCTCCGATGGTTGGGGCGCCGTGAGGGCATGCGCGGAGATCATCGCAATGGCCGCCGCCAGCAGCGCCGCGCAGCGGTTCCTCAGCATTGGCCACACTCCCGATCCGCATCGACGCACCAGAGATGCCTGGCAACGCCTCGCCGAATGCTGCAAGAAGGTTACGCCCGCGAGGCCTCCAAGTCAACCCCACCTCCAGGGGGAGAAGTGTTGACAAGCTGGACCGGGAGGGTACAATAAATATTAGTCCCGAGCCGGCCTTGGGAGCAGCGGGCTTCGGATCCCCGATCAGCCAGGGGCGAATCCCGTTCCTTCCAGCCTGTTTGAAGGCCGCCCGACCAAATCCGGACCAGTTCGACAATACGTCGGCTTCTTTTCCGTTTGCGAAGGTGAGGCTTACAGGCTGAATGAACCGCCTGTCACGGCGGATCCGGCGCTGGCAGAGTCTGTTTGGGGACTGCCCGGGCTTTGCCTCGTGCGAAGGGTACGCGAGTGACACAAAGCAGCGTGGCGCGGGAAGGCCCGCATCGGCTTGGTATCGGTGCATGACGGATAGGAAGGGAGGCGGCTCGGAGCAGGCATCTGCGAAGCACATCTGCCCAAGTAGCGCCCAGGGTCTGCCCAACAGGCCTCGCAACAAAGGAGAATTGCCATGGAAAGCAGAATGCTGACAGTCGTGGTGGCTCTGACGGTGGGGCTGTGCGTGCTCACCCCGCCCGCACAGGCGTACGACGTATACAAGAACGGCATACCCGATGTGGATAAGAACCCGGGCGTGCCCCAGCCGGACAACGCCTGCTGGCAGGCCGCAGCCGCCAATGTCCTAGCCGGAGCGGGCTGGGGCCTGGCGGGCCAGACCCCGCAGCAGAACGGCGATGCCATCTACGCCCAGCTCAACGCCCATTTCGGCACGGCGCAGCCCGGTTGCGGCTACAGGGCCATCAACTGGTGGCTGCTCAACTACGGTTACAACCCCAACGCCCCGGACCCCAACTACTACAACCCAAACAAGACCTACAATGACGTGACATACGTCTACAAACCCTCCGGACTTTGGGCGTCCGACTACGATTGGCTGCTGAGCGAGCTGGCCCGCGCCCCAGCCCAGTACGTAACGGTGGCCTTCGACAAGGGTACCAGCATCGGGCATGAGATGGCGCTGGTTGGCGGCAACTACACGCCCTGGCACCTCCCCCCGGGCGGCATGCCGCAGCAGTCGGTCTGGCACGACAGCGACCAGGACACCGGCGGCACCGACGATGATCCGCACGCCAACATGTGGTCGGCGCCCAATCCCGGCGGTACCTGGCGGCTGGATTACCAGGACGACGGCAACCCCAACAACGACTGGCTGGCCAACGCCTACACCACGCTGTGCCCGGGGCTGCAAAAGCCCCACGAGGCCATCGAGTTCTACGACGTGGCCTACTTCAACGACATGAACCCCAACACCGGGGCCTGGTTCAAGACGTTCCGCGAGGCCGGAAAGAAGAAGGACGACTTCAACGATCCTAACTGGGACAATGATCTCCAGCTCCTCATCGACAACGAGGTCGTTGCGGGAGATTGGAAGCAGGTCTGGCTGCTGGTGGACTACATCGACCGCAACCACCTGGCGATACCGAACATCACGTTGACCACCGACCAGCAGGTTGGGCTGCTGCCGACGCGCGCGGAGGCTTCACTCGATGCCGGACAGATCAGGCTCATCTGGCAATTGAACTACCAGCCGGCGTGGGAAAAGATTGTCTTTCCCGACCCGAATTACTTCAACCTGTCTTCGGACGTGAAGGACCTAGACATCGCTACGCTGTGCGCCCATCCGGGCGATGCCAATTTGGACGACGCGGTCGCGTTTGTCGACCTGAGCATCCTGGCGGCCAACTGGGGCTCGAGCGGCCAGAGCTGGGACGACGCCGACTTCAGCGGCGACGGAAGCGTGGCCTTCGTCGACCTGTCCACCCTGGCTGCCGAGTGGGGATGGAGCCGCGGCGGACCGGCGCCGGTCCCCGAACCGGCGAGCCTCGCGCTGCTGGGCCTTGGCGGGCTGGCGCTGATCAGGCGCAGAAAGACCTGAGAGCCTCCTGGGACCTTCGAGGACAATGTCTTGCGGGCGAGCCATTCCGGAGCACGGCCCGCCCGCTTTGCCACCTGCAAGCCTCCCGCCAGGGCAGGGGTGAGGTCCAAAAAAAGCGGAATGTCCCTTTTTTCTTCTGTCATGCGGGGGTTGGCGCCGAGGCTTTCGCGTTGCCGCTGCTCCCGGCGGCGCCGCGGGCGGTTGCCCCGGTTCAGTGTGGGCCGATTTCCAGCACGGCCAGGAAGGCCTTCTGCGGGATCTCGACGTTGCCGACCATCTTCATCCGCTTCTTGCCGGCCTTCTGTTTCTCCAGCAGCTTTCGCTTTCGCGTTACGTCGCCGCCGTAGCACTTGGCCGTGACGTTCTTGCCGACGGCCTTGATCGTCTCGCGCGCGATCACGCGCGAACCGATCGCCGCCTGGAGCGGAATCTCGAACAGGTGGCGGGGAATCTCCTTCCGCAGACGCTGAATGACCCGCCGGCCCCTCGCCTCGGCCTTGCCGCGGTGGACGATGAGCGAGAGGGCGTCGACCAATTGGTTGTTGACCATGATGTCCAGCTTGACCAGGTCCTCGCTGCGGAAGCCGGCGACGTCATAGTCCATCGTCCCGTAGCCGCGCGTGGCGCTCTTGAGCTTGTCGTAGAAGTCGTAGATGATCTCGGCGAGGGGAAACTCGTAGCTCAGGATCACGCGCCGGTCGGAGAGGTAGCCCGTCTGCTTGTACAGGCCGCGGCGCTCTTCAGCCAGCTTCATCACCGCCCCGATCGCCTCAGCCGGGACGATCAGGTCCGCCCGCGCGATCGGCTCGCGTATCTCCTCGACGTGGTTTGGCGGCGGAAGCTCACCGGCTGAGTCCGCCTCGATGACCTTCCCGTCTTTCCTGAGCACCTGGTAGGGCACCGTCGGGGCGGTCTGGACCACCTCCACGCCGTGCTCCCGTTCCAGCCGCTCCTGCACTATCTCCATGTGCAGCATGCCCAGAAAACCGCAGCGGAAACCGAACCCCAGCGCCTCCGAATTTATCGGCTGGAAGACCAGCGACGCGTCGTTGAGCTGGAGCTTCTCCAGTGCGTCCCGCAGGTGGGGGAACTGCGTGCTGGGACCGGGGTAGAAGTCGCAGAAGACCATCTGCTGCGGGGGACGGTATCCCGGAAGCGGCTGGGGGGCCGGCTTGGCGGCCTGGGTGACCGTGTCGCCCACGTGCACCGCGGACACGGAGCGAATGTTGGCCACCACGTAGCCGACCTCGCCCGCCGAGAGGCTTGGCACCGGCGTCGCTCGCGGGCGGAACTTGCCAAGCTCGCTGACCTGATAGACCCCGCCCGTCCCCATCATGCAGACCTTATCGCCCACGCCGAGGCGCCCCTCAAAGACGCGGACGTAGACGATCACGCCCCGGTAATCGTCATAAGCGCTGTCGAAGATCAGGGCCGCCGTGGGGGCCTCTTCGTCCCCGCTTGGTGGAGGCAGGCGCTCCACCACCGCCGCCATCATCTCATCCACCCCGGCACCGGTCTTGGCCGAAACGAAGATGCAGTCCTCCGCCGGGCTGCCCAGCAGCCGCTCGATCTCCATCGCCACGTCCTCAGGCCGCGCGGCGGACAGGTCGATCTTGTTGACCACCGGTACGATCGGCAGCTTGTTCCGCATCGCCATGTGCGCATTGGCCAGGGTCTGCGCCTCAACCCCCTGCGAGGCGTCCACCACCAGAATCGCCCCGTCGCAGGCCGTCAGGGCGCGGCTGACCTCGTAGTGAAAGTCCACGTGCCCCGGCGTGTCGATGAGATTGAGCATGTAATTGCGCCCACGGTGCTCGTAGTCGATGGTCACCGCCGAGGCCTTGATGGTGATACCCCGCTCTCGCTCCAGGTCCATGTCGTCCAGGACCTGGTCGCGGAATTCCCTCTGCGCGATCGCCCCGGTGCGGAGCAGCATCCGGTCGGCCAGGGAACTCTTGCCGTGATCGATGTGGGCGATGATGCTGAAATTGCGTATGTGCTGCACGTCCATCCGCACATTCTACCGGCCGCGAGCACATAGACAAGCGCGGTAAGGACCTGGTTGTTGTTTGACCCTCCTCGTCGCTCATTGGCAACACTCGATAGCGCTTCCCCCAACCCAGGGACCGTGCTAGAATCCAACCGTGCTGGAAGTGGACAGGCAGACTGCCTGCGCGTCGCGCTTGACAAGATCGGTGGGTTGCCCGTGTTGGCAACCGGGTGTCTGTAGCAGCTAGGCGATTGCCGTGAAGAGGACCCGCAGCGCACTGGGAATACTGAGCATACAACGGACGCTTTTCCCCGCAGCTCCTTTGGCACGCAACGTCCGTGCAGAGACGTCCTCGACGTTCCTGGACAATATGAAGCTGCCGGTCCATCGCTGGTTCCGTTACAGCGCCGGGTTTTCGGGACAATGGGTGGAATCCGTCATCCGTGCCCAGCGTTCATCGAATCCTGTTCGTGTTCTCGATCCTTTTGTGGGTTCTGGAACAACGCTGCTGGCATCTGAAGTAGCGGGGGTGGAATGCATCGGCATCGAGGCCCACCCGTTCATCGTCCGTGTGGCCAAAGCGAAACTGGCTTGGCGGACGGACCCGGAGGCCTATCTGGACCGGGTAAAGGGCGTTCGCCAATTAGCCAGGACGCTGACGCCCACACTGGGGGCATACCCACCATTGGTACGGAAATGCTACGATGACGGCTCGCTTGCGAAACTGGATGTGTTGCGGCAGGCATGTGAGCACCTTCACGATGGCACGCCCGCAGGCGAGCTCTCCTGGCTAACGCTGATATCCATTCTCCGGCCCGTTTCACCCGTCGGAACCGCCCCGTGGCAGTACGTGCTTCCCAAGAAGCAGAAGCGCATCGTGCTGGAGGTTTACCAAGCATTCGACGATTGCTGTCGGGTATTCTACCAGGACATGCTGTTGGGGCGGACCGTCGAGGGGCCTAAGGCCCAGATCATCCAGGGAGATGCCAGGACGTGCGACGGGGTGGAGGATCGGTGGGCCAACCTCGTGATAACCTCACCCCCATACCCGAACAACTATGACTATGCGGACGCGACTCGGCTCGAGATGTCGTTCACGGGGGAGATCGGGGGTTGGGGGGACTTGCAGACGAAGGTCCGAGGGCACTTGATCCGATCGTGCTCGCAGCACGTTCCAGAGAAGTCCGTGAACCTAGATGAGGTCCTGTCGGTGTCCGAGGTGACGCCTATTCGAGAGGAGCTGGCTGCGGTATGCCGTCAGCTTGCCCAGGTCCGACTATCCAAGGGCGGCAAGAAGACCTACCACCTCATGGTTGCGTCCTACTTCCGGGATTTGGCCCTGACATGGCGCGCATTGAGGCGGGCGTGCTCGTCGCCCTGTGATGTCTGCTTCGTGATTGGCGATTCGGCACCGTACGGGGTTTACGTCCCGGTCGTCCCTTGGCTGGGCCAACTTGCCGTCGCAGGAGGCTTCAAGTCTTTCGTGTTCGAGAAAACCAGAAACCGCAACGTCAAGTGGAAGAACCGGAAGCACAGAGTCCCGCTTCAAGAAGGCCGGCTCTGGATCAAGGGCTGAACATGGCGCTATCACCTGCGCACCGCTGGGGTCAGGTAATCGGTGAAGTCTTGGAGGCTGCCGTGTTGCCTCTTCTGAGGCAGTTCGCGGAGAACCACGGTCTTTACCTTGACCAGAAGGGCGAAAGGCCCTCCCGAAAAGGGCTGAAATGCACATGGACTGACTCGAACGGCAATGCGCACGATCTTGACTTCGTGCTGGAGCGAGGCGGGACACCCAAGAAGATGGGCACGCCTGTCGCGTTCATCGAGGTCGCATGGCGCCGGTACACCAAGCACTCGCGCAACAAAGCCCAGGAGATACAAGGCGCGATAATGCCCCTGGCCGAAACGTACAGGCAAGCGGCCCCGTTCAAAGGGGTGATTCTGGGCGGCGTTTTCACGCTCGGCGCCCTGAAACAGATGCGGTCGCTTGGGTTTGCGGTGCTCTACTTCCCATACGAGATGATCGTTGGGGTCTTCCGCAGGTTCGGGATCGATGCATCCTCGGAAGAGAACACACCGGATGCGGAGTTCAGGAAGAAGGTCAGAGCCTATCAGGTACTCCCGGGGGCAAGGCGCTCAGCTCTGGGACAGGAGCTTGTTCGTTCGGCCCGTCAAGAGGTCAGCAGGTTCATCGATGCTCTGACGGGTACCGTGTCTCGACGGATAGAGAGGGTTCTTGTCCTGCCACTGCACGGGGCGCTCGAGGAGCTGGGCACGATCGATGACGCCATAGCCTTCATACAAGGGTATGACGCCCCCGATACTCGCAGGCCGGTTCAGCGATATGAGATCCAGATACAGTACAGTAACCGGGACAGGATTGAGGGTAGGTTCGCCGACAAGCATGGCGCGATCGAGTTTCTCGGAACATACCGACAGACGGGTTCGGCTTGACCCCTCGCATTTCCCCCTTCACGCCCCAGCGGCGAGGTCCAGGGGCTCGGCGTAGGCAGCTAGGGATTCGCGGTGGCGCGGTCGGGACGCCCGCGCCACCAATCATCGCGGCGGTCCGCTACCAGACGCACCTGCGGCTGTGTCGAGCGCCTCGAACAATCGGGCCTTTGAGAACTTCCCCTCCAGGCGGATCGTCGCACCGGCCGACGGGAAGATCACCGTAAGGGGCGGGGCGCCTTTCAGCTCCTCGTAGAGCATCCTGTTGGCAGGGAGATCGGCGGTTGTGACGTCACCGCGCATTGCCAGCACGCCCCGGGCCTTCAACCCCGCGGCAACCGCAGGATCGTCGTATACCTGCAAATCCACGATCTTGCAGCTCAAGCACCATGCGGCCGTGAAATCCACCAGGACCGTTCGCCCCGCTGCACGCGCCGAGGCGATCCTTCCTTCGTCGAAAGGTTCAAATGCCGTCGCCATCGGCCTGGCAGAGCACAGCAGC
>Ga0315274_10008865_pt1 | contig 14568 bp, 15 predicted proteins | sample YL17G02_20_MG_FD_203700 | JGI IMG/M metagenome (GOLD analysis project Ga0315274, IMG submission 203700) | Sediment microbial communities from Yellowstone Lake, YNP, Wyoming, USA - YL17G02_20 | ecosystem: Environmental > Aquatic > Freshwater > Lake > Sediment | place: USA: Wyoming | collected... | reverse complement strand
CTGCCGCCCGCGTTTGCCGAACAATACCAAAAGCAGCTCAGACAACAGGCCCTGGAGAACCTTATCGTCGAGCAGCTGCTGGATGTACAAGTAAAGCAGGCCAAGATAGAGGTTACCGAAGAAGAGGTCACTGCTCAGATCGGCAAGATCGCTTCGGGCCAGAGTCCGCCGCTATCGCTGGATGATTTCAAGAAAAAGATTGAGGAATACGGCAGAAGTTATGACGAATTAAAGCAGCAAATCCATAACGGACTTGGCTATCAGAAACTTATGGAAGCTCAATGGGCCGATAAAATAAATGTAACACAAGAAGATGCTAAAAAGTATTATTCTGAGAACAAGAAGGAGTTTGAAACGCCCGAGCAGGTCAGGACAAGCCATATTCTGATTCAGCCCAAGACCGGCGAGCCTAACGTTGACCCAAACCAGGCTAAGGACCAAGCCAAAGCAAAAGCCCAGGGGCTGCTTGAGCAAATTAAAGGCGGCGCCGATTTCGCGGAATTGGCCAAAGCCAATTCGGACTGTCCCTCCCGTGCGAAGGGCGGGGATTTGGACTTCTTCGGCAGAGGCGACATGGTTGAGCCTTTTGAAGAAGCTGCTTTCAAACTGCAGCCTGGACAAGTCAGCGACGTCGTAGAGACTAAATTCGGATATCACATAATAAAAGTGACCGAGCATAAAGACGCCAGCGTTACTGTTTTTGAGCAGGTACAAGGCGATATAATGAACCGGCTGACGCAAAATAAGCGGGCCGAGCTTGCGCAAAAGTTCATCGAATCGCTTAAAGAAAAGGCCAGCATAGTTTACCCGCCGGGCAAGGAACCCAAAGTCGCCGAGCCTGTTTTGCCCAGCGGTTCGCAAGACAAAGTTGAGTAAGATGATCTGCCGGCAAATAAGTAAGCCAGGACTTCTGGTTGCGGCATTAACCGCCTTAGCGGCGGCAAATTGCTCCGGCGCCGCCTCGGTCAGGCCGAATTCTGACGGCGCTGTAGGACAGCCGGACTATGCTCGATGGAGCAATATCGAATTTCTTGCCGGCTATTCCTTTGTCGGGAACGTTTTCGAGGATGAAGATTTAAGCGCTATAGCGTGCGTATCCCCGACCAGATGCCTGATCGGCGCAGATGAAGCAAGCAAAGTGCAGGTCGTGGAATTGTCCCGGCAGGGCGAACGGCTTAAGGTTCTCGCAGATATAGCGCTTCTGAGTTCCGCAGCGGAGATTGACATCGAGGCCATCGCTGTGGGGGGCGATTGTTATTACATAACCGGCTCGCACGGGGTCTCGAAAGAAGACGGCAAAATCCAGGACAGTCGGTACAAGATATTCCGGCTGAAAGTTGATACCGCCACCGGCCTGCCGGTGGCTGGGGTAGATCCTAAAACTAGCCTACCCGTTGGCTTGGAGGTAAGCAGCCTGTCGGACATCTTGAAAAATGATGCTGTTTTGGGTCCCCATTTTCAAAAACCACTGCAGCACAATGGCGTCAATATCGAAGGCTTGGCCGCAAAAGATGGTAAACTATTTGTCGGCTTTCGCAGTCCTAATCTTGGTGGGAATGCTTATGTGATCGAGATTGCTGCCGACGAGGTATTCGGCGATAAAAAAGGCCGGCATTACAAGCTGCACAGCCTGTCACTGGGCGATGGCTACGGCATACGAGAGATGGTTGCCGCACAGTCTTGTTTTCTGATCATCGCCGGCAATTCCGGATCTGAGCCTTCGGAAAAATTCCCGCAAAGCGAAAACTACCAAGCGGATCGAGGCTACCTAATGTACAGTTGGCCCGGCAGCGGCTCAAAAGTCCACCGAATCGGTCCGATAGAAAATCCGCCCGGTAAAGCCGAAGCTATGATGATTTTGAGCGAATCGCAGCAGCAGATAGAGGTCTTGATTCTCTTTGACGGGGCCCAAAAAGGAGGCCCGTCCGTTTACCGCATATACTGACGTAGTCACGCCTGGCAACGTATAGGCTTATTATTTTAACAGGACCGCTGGGTCGAGATTCGCTGACTCCACGTCCTTAAAATAATTCACGGTGCCGACTCTTAGCTCAACGGTGGCTTGCTCATCGCAGACAATAATGCCTTTTGGGTGCATCTGCAGGGCGCTGATTGTCCATATATGATTGACGCCTTCTTCGACGGCGTGCCGCAGCGCCCGTGCCTTATTATGGCCGTTGACGATTATCAGCACCTCTTCGGCATCCATAACTGTCCCCACGCCCACGGTCAAAGCGGTTTTGGGCACTTTGTTCAGGTCGCTGCCGAAGAATCGCGAGTTGGCTACGATAGTATCGTATGTCAGCCTCATAACGCGGGTCCTCGATGCCAGTGAAGAGCCCGGCTCATTGAACGCGATGTGGCCGTCGGGCCCGATTCCTCCGACAAAAAGGTTAACGCCGCCCACACTCTTCATCTTTTCTTCGTAGCCGGCACACTCCGCTTCGAGGTCCGGTGCATTGCCGTTAAGGATATTGACATTTTCTTTGCGGATATCGATATGGCCGAAGAAGTTATTCCACATAAACGAATGGTAGCTCTCAGAATGGTCCTGGGGAAGGTTTACATATTCATCCATATTAAAGGTGACAACATTCTTGAACGAAACCAGTTTTTGCCCGTTGAGTTTTATTAGCTCTCTGTACATTCCCAGCGGCGAAGAGCCTGTGGGAAGGCCCAGCACGAAAGGCTTTGATTCGTTCGGGCTAATCCTTCGACCCGGCTCAGGACGGGAATCTTTTATTCTTCTGGCAGCATAATTAGCGGCCCATTTGGAGACAAGCTCATAATTCGGTTCAATTATCAACCGCATACTTTACCTATCCTTTCTTATCACTTACCCTTTTGAGCTGGTTGTTAGTCAACTTGCTCCCATTCTTTCCGGCTGATCCCTGCCTGGCGCAGAATACGAGCCAATAGTTCACGACTGATGTCGCCTCTGTGTGGATTAGGCAGAGTCAAGGTCACATCGCCTTTGATCATAAAGGAATGTTTGCCGCCCGAGTATGGCCCGTCAAATCCCATTGCGCGCAGACAGCGGATCAAGTCCTTCCGTGAGATGGGGCCAAAAGGAGGCATTAAGCTGCAATCTCCTTCTTAACAGTCAGTTTTATCCCGTCTATCTTGGGTAGTGTCAGGTTCTTGTGGATTCGAAAAAGAAGCCAATCTTCAAGCACCTGTGCCAGCTCGCTTCGGCATTCCTCTAAGGTCGGGGCGCTCGCATAAACGCCTCGACATTGCGGGATTTCCCCGTAGTAGGTGCCGTCGTCTTCCAGGATTTCGTAATGCGCGTGTCTCATCGCGGCTTCGAGGTATTTCGTGAGCATAAGTAAGTCTCCTGTTTGGCTGGACTAATAGTGTTCGCTATCAATCCCACGGTCGGTGGTGTCTCAGACTATACCGAAACTACCGCTTGCCGTCAAGCCTGCGCCAAAAACGCAAACTGTAGCACAGAGACGCCTCGCTTATCATCTGTCGCAAATCGTGCGTCTCTACTTGATTCGCGATTAGCCATTTGCGATAGGCGATTGGCCCGTCCCACGCATTTTCTCCATTCGGCTGATAAGCTCGTCGCCCAGCATTGTTTTGCCGGTGATATGCTCCTGGATTTCGGAAACGAATCTATTGTCCTCGAATGTCCCCCTGACCGCGGCGAAGTCCAAGTGCTTAATCTCTTCGTCGCCGTCGAGGCCGAACCCGATTTGAGCAATAGCAGCGAATTCCTTCCTGGCGTCGGCGTAAAGCCGGTGGTCAAGCTCTACAACAGCGGCCTTCCATTTTGTGGTCAGCTCGATAATATCATCGGCCGTCATTTCGGCTATCTTCTTGCCAAGAAGCTGTTGGATGACATCTGCCGCCCAGGCCCACTCGTATGCGGGGTAATTATCGTGCATCGACGCAAATGCCTCTGCCAGTTGCTCCAGTGTGTTTAGGGCTCCGTTTTCAATCTCACAGAGTGTTTTGTGCACGGCTTGTTCCGGGGCGAACAGCCCGGCCAGGTCCACCCATTTGCCCCTTCCCACGTTGGTTTCCGGCTGCAGCGCCGCTCGAAGCTCGTCAACATTTTTGAAGATTCTATTCTCCAATCGGTGAATCAGGCAATTGCCCAGGAATTTATTGATGCCGATTTCGTAGAGCTCGATGCCTTTGTTCAGCGAGGCATTGTTAATCTTTACGCTGTGGTAGGTGAAGTAATCCGATGTCTCGCCGGCGGTCGCTTTAAGGGTTTTTAGCAGCCGACAGCCGTTCAGCATCCTCTGAATCGTGTACGGGCTTAGCAGCTTGAAGTTGATTAAGTCAAGTTTCTTCGGGCTTTTTCGCCGGTCCCGGTTTGGCCATTTTCGGGCATCTCGGACGGTGCCCACGCTGCGCAAATTTACGCCCGGGACAAGAATGCTTTCATCTTCGTGCTCAATTAGATACGAGAAAGGCAAATCTGAGGTGTCTGAGTTTCGATAGTGTCTGCCCATTACGACGGTGAACGGCCCGACTTTTGCCGGCCAGAGGATGTACGAATCGCTGGCGGTTTTAGAGCCGCGTTCTACTACGCCCTGATGCACCGGCCCTAATTTGTACATGTGGTTGCTCTGGTTGGTTCCGCTGCCGGCGTTCAAGAATGAGAATAGCCCGGCGATAAGCAGCGTGGATTTGTGGTGCGTGACCGTATAAGGGCCGGCAAAAACCGCGCACGCCTCGCCGTGGAACCCGCCGCAGTTGGCGAAGAATACCGAGTTTTCCGCCGAATACTGCTTAGATAGTACCGTGCCCTGGCCGATGAAGCACTTGCTTATAATAGTGCCGTCGGTAATGCTCGACCCGCTGCAGGCAATAAAATCCTCTGCGAAAACTCCCGCTCCGACATAAACCGGGTCTTCCGGACAGCTATTGATCGAGCCGTTCTCCAGTCGGCTGACTCCTTCGATTACGCTTGCCGGCCCGACTCTAACATTTTTAATAATCCGGCAGTTTATAAGTTTGGCGCCTCTTGCAACCAGGCCCATAGAAGAGGTAACGGAAGCGGTGTAATCGGCTATCATTTTTCGCAGCTTCTCAATCACTTTCGGGCGGTGACGATAAAACGCTATGATGTAGGCCGTATGGGCCGAAAGATGGTCGTAGATCGGTATTTCTCTGCCGCCGGCCTCATTCACGACGGCAACTTCCGTCCCATTTCCAAATGAGCTTTCGCCCTCGACCGCCAGCAGGTCGATATTGTCTATCACCGCGTCGTCTTCGATATTGTAGTTGGCGATATAGTTTCTTACCTGACTTATATAGACGTTGTTGCCGATGGTGCAGTTGTGGATTACGGCATTACTGATGCCCGCGGGCTTGGTAACGCCGCCGAAAAAGGATACTCGTTTTTCAAACGCACCCAACTTTATATCTCCGCAGAGCTGGGTCGTTCTTATCCGTTCGGCGTTGAACCCTTCAGCGACCTGGACCCTTGACCAATCGGGGCAGCTGCAGTTCTGGTCAGTTAGCCTGGCGATTTCCTGCGAAGATAAGGAACGGTATTCTGCTTCCATTTATTATCTCCCCTTCGGATGCACAAGCCCGCTTTCAACGTGGGCTTGTGCAAACCCCGCCAAATATTTAGCCCCCGGTTTCACTGGGGTTTTTTCCCCACGTTTCACGTGGGGTCTCCACAGCGGCGGATTAAATATAGCGATGGTAGTCCCATAAATCAACATATTTGCAGGAATCGACCTGTGGGGCAGCCCGATCCCGCCTGAAGAAAGGCGGGGAATATTTAGCCCCACGTTTTACGTGGGGTTTCAACCCGTGGTAAGGCAATCATGCATGGGCGGGGGACGCGCCAGCAATATAAAGTATTGAGCAGAATTTTGCGCAAAATTCTACAGTAATCTGCCGGTACGTGCCGATGTTATAGGCAAGAAAAATTGAAAATTCTAAATTCGGAATTCTAAATTCATCTGGGCGGAATTATGTCGGATCAGTCAAGAGTGGCGAAGGTCTTAGTGGCATTATTGGTTTCAATGACTACAGGGGCGGTCGTTCTTATGGCTTTGGGCAATAATCCGCCCTCGGCTGGTGCATTCTGTCTTTCCAGCTACTATCGGCTTGGTCCTGTTAAAGAAGCGATTCCGTCTCGGGCCTGTCAATCACCTGACCGCTGGGGCAGCGTCGAAATCTACTATAGCGGCACGGAAGCGGGCAATATACAATACCTGGCTTCGGTGCAGGGTCTGAACACTCCCGAAGACCTTAATTGTCATTTTCTCATTTGTAACGGCTTCGGCGGCCCGGATGGCCAAGTCCAGCCGACCGAAAAATGGCAGAAGCAGTGTTCGAGCGTACCCGACCAAAGCTGGTACGGTGGTCTTGCGACTATTCGCATCTGCATTATAGCCGACGGCAAAAATGCCCATCCGACCAACTGCCAGGCCAAAAGAACAGAGGCGCTTATAGAAGGCCTGTGCAGAGCATTCAACATTCGGCCTCAATCTATCTTCTATCCCGGCGATTGGCTGTAGCCATCGCATCCAACAGCAATCTGGTGTGGTTTCGCCCGGGCAATTTCGTCAACACAAAAACTGGATAGGTGTTCGCCAAACGCACATCCAGGTCATTTCGTCCAAGAATCCCGCAATAAACCCGTCCCTTCGGCACGTTCAGGACAGGTTCATTGCGGGGTTTCCGGACCTAATCCAATCTCGGTTCGGCAGGTCTGGGCTGCGGTGCCTCAGGACCAGGTACGTCTGGACGCCACCATCCGCCCATGCCCCTGCGCATTCTTAGCGGCTCAGGCCCTGTTACGTCCCTGGGGGCCATCGGCGGAGCTTGCTTATCCATAACCGGTGGTGGCGGCCCCTCTGGGCGCTGCCAGCCAAAACCTCTTTGCTGAAAAGCCATACCTTGTCCGGCCATAGCGCCGCATCGGGGACAGCGACTACACCACGGGCATCTGTCCCATCCGGCTTGGCCGCCGGGGAACCCGCCTTGCTGGTCTTTCCAATTCCAAGCCTGAGGGGATTTTTTTGCCCGCTGCGTGGCTTTTTCTACCAGCTTGGGGGCCTTTTTCTCCGCCCCGGGACGCACCTTTTCTGCTTCTACTTTAGGGCCGCGGTCGAAATCTTGCCCGCCTTTGCCGACAACCTTTCCAGGCGTCTGCCGCTGCCGGCGGAGCTGCTGCATCTGGCGGATTATTTCGCCCATCTTCTCCCTGTCGTTTGCGCGGTAGGCCTTTGTAAGCTCATCCATCCATCTGCCAAAGTCCTCCTGTACAGGCCCGGTTTTCGCAGGCGCCATAGGCGGAGCCGGCCGGCGTGTATCTTCCATACCCATCGGAGGTTCCGGCCTGGGCTGGTCGCCGCGTTCGGCCCTTTCTCTTCTGCCGCGCTCGATGTCGCCTCGTTCTACTCCTTCGCCTCGTTCACCAATTACGGCCTGTCTTTCAGCAGGTCTGGGTGGATCGCGAAGCTCGCCTTCACGAGGTCTGTCCGCGTCTCTTTCCTGGGCGATTAGGCTTTGCACACCTATCAGCAGAGCCACCGCCGCGATAACCAGAGTGATTTTCTTGCACATCTTTTTGCCTCCTATCAACATTACGGATTACTTGTCTTGATATATCAGCGTCTGATAAGTTAGACGAATTCAAGGCAAAGGTTTATTGCTGTATTAGGCGGAAATTTGTCGCAATGTGCCGGGACATTCATCGAGTGGGCATTTTTATGGCCGCAGGATCCAGCAGGCCAAAGTTTTCTTTAGCTGTTAGAACTACCCACGCCCGCCAGTCTTTTTTGCTTATGTGCCGAGGCTCAATCGGCTCTACATTCTTCAGCCGGGCCAAAAATCCAAATCTACAGTCCGCTTTGCTTTGCCAATACTGCTCGTCGGCCTGGATATACTGGTTGTACCGGCGTTTTATGTCGCCTATTTGTTGCGGAGTCAAATTCTCAAAGTACTTAACCGCCGCGACAGTTGCTACTGCACATACCGGTCCGGAACTTACCTTCAGAAACACTTTGTCACCGAGGTGAACCTGCCCAAGGACGTAATGGTTGTTTCTGGTGAAACGCGACTCGATAGTTTTCTCGCCAGATAGGATTGCATCCAGATATGGTTTCTTAAGTACTGCTAGGTGGTAATTTGCCATACGACAAATATATGCACACTAAGAGTAGACTATGACTTTTGGACGATGCAGCATCATACATAGCAAATTGAGCTACTCGCAAGATAAATTGGGAATGTTTTCGCTAGGTGGGCGTAAAAATCTAGATTTTCCTTCGGACCTTTTCGTTGACGGCCAGAAAGATATTGTGTAAGATACGGTTATGAAAGTGAGATGGGAGGCAGTTCGTCTGTTTATTTACCCCTTGCGGGGTCGGCAGGTGCCGGGATAAGTAATGATGCTGGGGGAAGTGTGTGGTGTTGAACGTCTCGCGCATTGATGAAAACTCGCCTGTCTTGGAGGACGTGATCAGACTCAGCGATCAGAATAGGAAGTTTCTTGGTTTTTTCCCGCAGAAGGCATTTATTAAGAGCGCGGCAGCTGACCTGATACTCTGCGCCGTCGACGAGGGCGGCCAATTCTGTGGGTACTTGCTCTACTACGTAGCACGCGGACGTGTGGTCATCCAGCAACTGTGCGTTGACCCTCAGATCCGGCGAAAAGGAGTAGGGAAGGCGTTGGTTGATCACTTGAAGGCGATCACGAGTCACCTTGATGGGATTCTCTTGCACTGCTGCCGCGATTTCCCATCACATCAGTTTTAGCCCCAGATGGGCTTTGTGGCTTTGGATGAAAAGCCAGGGCGGGGGGAAAAGCAGAGAGTCTTAACAAGATATTGGTTTGACCATGGTCATGCAACTCTCTTTTCAAGCTCTCTCGAACATGGCAAAACGATTGCGGTCATGGATGCAAACGTTCTCTTTGACATCCAAGATGGCAGGGACGTTGAGTCTACGGCATTACTTGCTGACTGGCTCAGTGAGAACGTTGAGCTAAAGATTACAACTGAGGTTTTCAACGAAGTGGACCGCCAGCAAGATGCAGTTGAAAGGAAAAGACGAAAATCGTTTGCACGCTATTTCGAACAGGTCGAGTGCCGTCCTGTAGAGGTTCAAGGGATTATCAACGAATTGGCCAACCTTTTGCCGGTAGTCAAGAAGCCGTCAGACAGGTCAGACCAACGGCAGCTTGCAATGGCTATAAGAGGAGGTGCAGAATTCTTTCTGACTCGCGACAGTGGTTTGCTAACCTGCGCAGAGCGACTTTTTGAATGCTTGGGTATAACCGTCATTCATCCGGCTGAGTTTATTTTGTGCATTGACGAGTTGATTCGCAGGGTAGATTACCAGCCAGTGAGGTTGGCGGGAACCCGCATCACGGTAAGACGTATCCGTGGGCGAGATGTGTCTGTGTTAGGTCAAACGTTCTTGTCTTACGGAATGGGAGAGAAACTGGCTGCGTTTGAAAGACGGCTCCATAGCGCTTTGTGTCGTCCGACTGTTGGGACCGGGTACCTGGTTGAAGATACATGTGGTGAGAGGCTTGGTCTTGTGGCTCTTTGCCAGGAGAACGACCAAATCTTCACGATTCCATTCTTCCGGGTTAAGAGAGGAACCCTTGCCCCGACCCTCGCACGGGGTCTTGCCATGCTCTTGCTAAAGGAGGTTGTTGGTCAGCGCGAGGGCTTATCGCTGATGATTCTTACAGACCCCTACGTTGACAACTGGGCTGGTTTGGCACTGTGTGAGCTTGGCTTTTCGAAGAGTGATCGGGCTTGGGTCAAAATTAGCTGCGGGGGTATAAACGCCCCGAAGACACTGGCCCAAGAGATACGGTCTTTCGAGATGAAGTGTTCTGTCCACAGGTCCATTTGTGCTGACGTTGCCCGTGTGCTGGAAACCTGCGCGGGCGAGGATGTTTCGAGCGACTTCTTGGTCAAGACAGAGCAAAGGATATGGCCCGGAAAGCTGCGCACCTCCGGCCTTCCAAACTTCATTGTTCCTATACAGCCGCGCTGGGCAATACACTTGTTTGATGAGGACCTTGCAAGGCAAAATCTTTTTGGTGCTGCATCGACACCCGCATTGAGTTGTGAAAACGTATATTACCGCGCTAAAGATCCGCAAGTCTTACAGGCTCCTGGCCGGATTCTCTGGTATGTCAGCGAGGATAAGGGGTATCAGGGATCCAAAAGTATTCGTGCGTGCTCTATTTTGCATGAAGTGGCTACGGGGAAAGCCAAGGACCTGTTTAGTCGTTTTCAACGACTTGGGATCTACAATTGGGACGATGTTAGGCGTACTGCTAAGGGCGACCCGAACGGGCAAATCATGGCATTTCGCTTTGCAATGACTCACACTTTCGCGAAGCCGATTCTCTGGGAAGAGGTACAGCGTATACTTTTGGCCCAGGTCGGCACTGAACCTCCACTATCGACCCCACTCAGGGTTCCACAAGCTTGCTTTGAGGCCATATACAAGACGGGCTCGAAAGCCAACGGCGTTGCTTAAAACGGTCTACATAAACGTGCCCACGTGCGGCGGAGGCCAATTCTCCTGATGATAGCCTTGCAAAAGGGGCCCGGATATCGCTACTTGGGGCCCACGAGATGTAGTTCTTCATAGTCTCACTTTGCCCCCCGAAAGTTATCATTGTTTTCTATTCAGCATATTGGCCACAGCGTGGATATGCTCAGGGGACGTTCCACAGCAGCCGCCTACAATGCGTGCCCCGGCACGCAGGCACTCGGCAATGCCTGCGGCAAAAGGCTCAGGCGTCATTTCGAATACCGTCTTTTCGCCCACCAGTTTTGGCTTACCGGCGTTGGGCTGTGCCAAAATCGGGAGGGTTGTGGCCGACCGAAATAGGGATACCACCGCTGCCATTTGAGCCGGGTCAAGTTCACCGCAGTTGGCGCCGATAACATCTGCCCCTGCGTCGGTAAGGCTTTGGGCGCACTGCTGGGCGGAGTTGCCCATAATTGTTCGTGCCCCTTTTGTCTCTGTAGCAAAAGCTATCGAGACAATGACAGGCAGCGAGAAATTACCCTTGCACGCCTGGAGGGCGCACAGTGCCTCGCGAAGGTCAAACATCGTCTCGATGATGAAGCCATCCACGCCTGATTCTGCCAGGATTTCAGCTTGTTCTTTGAAGGCGTCATAGAACTGCGACTCTCTGTAAGTCCCGTAAGGCTCAAGCAGTTGGCCGGTCGAGCTGATATCGCCCAGCACGTACTGATGCTTGTTAGCCGCCTGCCGGGCTAGTTCGGCTCCTGCCCGATTTACCTCCCGCACTGAGACGCCAACATTGTGCGTCTCGATGTAAATGCGGTTCATGGTCAGAGTATTGGTGGTCAGAGCATGGCAGCCGCACCGGGCGTATTCCTGATGGATTTCGAGCACCGCCTCGGGGGCATCAAGGTTGTTTCTGCCGCGCGACATTAAGCCGCGTTTATCCAATTGTGTTCCCATAGCCCCATCGAGCAGAATTGTCTTTTGCTCATGCAGGAATGTTAAGAAGTCCATCGGCAGCCTCAATTGTGGTTTGCTCAAGAGTTATTTGACTCCGAGCGCAGCTAAATCACTTTTAACCTGTTCGAGATTCGCAAAGATAATTCCATTGAGCCCTGCTTGTTGTGCCCCTTCTATGAACAGCGGCTTATCGTCTATGAGCACTGCCTGCTCCGGCCGCGAGCCGAGTTTTTCGACCGTCACTTCGTAGATTTTCCTTTCCGGCTTTTGTGCACCTTCTGCACAGGAAAAGACAAGCGCGTCGAACATATCGTACCGCAACTGGTGGAAGAACTCCATTGCGGGCACTTCGGTATTGGATAAAAGCGCCGTTTTGTAACCCTTGTTGTGTAGTGCCGATGCCAGGGCAAAAACCTCTGCCCGCGGCGAATAGGCTGCGCGGAAGGCGTCGCCCCACAAGGAGTTCCGCCTGCCCGCTCCACCAATGCCGGATGTGGCGGGTTTAGGCTCCGGCCTATTGAGTTCTTTAGAGATTCTTTGCCAGAACGTTCGTTCCTCGATTAGACCTTTCTGGAAGTCTTCCAGGAATTTGTCGTGTATTCGGGTGTAGACTTTGACCGGCACGTTGAAAGCATTAGCGCAGTACCGCATCAGCCCCGGCCTTGGGTCGTCTATAAGAACGCCGCCCCAATCGAATATGATTGCTTTAATCTTTTCCATCACAAAATACTTAGCCCCACGTTTTACGTGGGGTCCGCCAAAAGATATAATCAGCAAGATCTTTTAAGGATACAAATATGGAACCATTCCTCATCACTATCGTTATCGTTTTAATTGTATTTGTCCTGGGTCTTTTGATTTGGCTGATCAGCTCAAGCTTTGCGGGCAGAAAAGAGATTGCCGGTCAGGCTGCCGGCATCAGCCAGCTCCAGCAGCGGCTCGAAACACTTCAGGCAGTCCAGGACAACATTCGCATCGAGCTTAACAAATCGCTACTGGACGGGCAAGCCAATATCAGCCGGGGTATGCAGTCCAGCCAGCAGGTGCTCAGCCAGCTAAACACTCAAATTGGCGAGCTTCAGGGTGCCAACAAACAGATGCTGCAGCTTGGAACCGAAGTCAGACGCCTACAGGATATTTTGAGCAGCCCCAAGCTGCGAGGCCAGATGGGCGAATGGTCGCTGGAGAACCTGCTTGCGCAGATTCTGCCCAAGGGTAGTTACCGATTGCAGTATGCTTTCAAGGATGGCAAAGTGGTTGATGCGGTGGTGCAGATGACCGATTTTTCCGTGTCGATAGACGCCAAGTTTCCGCTACCGAGTTTTGAAAAAATCGTAAAGGCCGAAGCAGAAGATGAAAAAGCCAAGGCCCGCAGACAGTTTATAAAAGATTGCATCAACCATATTGATAAGATCGCCGGCGACTATATCAGGCCTGCGGAGGGCACGCTTGACTTTGCGATGATGTATATACCTGCTGAGAACGTTTACTACGAGACCATCGTCAAGTATGTGAGCGATACGCAAGACCTTTTGCAATATTGCCTGGATAAGAAGGTAGTGCCGGTTTCGCCGAATTTGTTGTACGCGTATTTGATGACGGTAGCGATGGGCCTGCACGGCCTACAGATAGAAAAGCAGGCTGCTGAAATCCGCCAGAACTTGAAAAGGCTGAACGCCTCGTTCGCCGGTTTTCTTGAAAATTGGGATGTTCTCGGCAAGCATCTGCGAAATGCTTATAGCCAATACGATGAAGGCAGTAAGAAGCTCGACCGCTTCGGAATGCAACTTGAGCAGATACAGGAAGAAACCCCCGGTGAAACTGGGGGCGGGAGAACCCTGGGTGAAACCCAGAAGAGAACCCCCGGTGAAACCGGGGGCTAAATAGGGGCATATTGTGGCAAAAACATTGGGATATATGATTACCTGGACAACTTACGGCGCCTGGCTGCAGGGGGATGAACGAGCCTATGTGAAAAATGGAAGAATTTTGCCAGGCGACGAAACTCTTAAGCAGGCCAACGAGCAACTGCAGGTGCAGGATAAAGTCGTACTATCGAAGGCTCAACAACAGGTAGGGCGACAGGCCATCATCAAAGAAGCACAATCGCAAAATCAGCGCGTACTTGCGATGTCTGTAAATGCAACGCATGTCCATATTGTTGCCGAATGTAATTCGCAGCCGATAAACAATATTGTCGCTTACTACAAAAAGGCTGCCCGACTCGCGCTTAAAGATACAGGGCACGAAGGCAAAACCTGGACAAAGGGCTATGATAAAAGATTCTGCTTTGACCAGGAAACGTTGCAGCACAGGATCAAATATGTTCAAAATCAAAACCCCGTGTAAAACCGAAACCCCCGGTGAAACCGGGGGCTAAATAAATAAAAAAATGAAAAAATATTTAGCCCCACGTCTTACGTGGGGTTTTTCTGCCGCGGCTTTGCCGCAGGTTCACGCCCAAATCGAAAAACGAGCAAACCTAATTGACACAGACCATCCTGCACCTTAGTATCTGGCTTTGACCTTACGTCTTGGTTTTTTGCAACAAGGAGCATGAAAATGGCAGATGGTAAGCCGATTAATGTCAACGATGCAACTTTTGAGAGCGAAGTATTGCAATCCGACACGCCGGTGCTGGTCGATTTCTGGGCCCAGTGGTGTGGGCCCTGCCGAATGGCTGGGCCGGTGATCGAAAAAATAGCGCGAGACTATGCCGGAAAGCTAAAGGTGTGCAAGCTGAACGTTGACGACGCACGTCAGACAGCCACCGAACGCGGCATTATGAGCGTACCAACATTACATCTGTATAAGGCCGGCAAACTTGTAGGCCAAATCACGGGCGTTACGCCGAATTTCGAGTCTGACATCAAGAAAAAAGTAGAGCCGCATTTACAGCAAGCTGGAATAGGTTCGGAATGACCGACAGCGTATATGATGTTATTATCGTAGGGGCGGGGCCGGCCGGCCTGGCGGCAGCTCTTTATAGCTCTCGCGATAGATTCAAAACGCTGGTCCTTGAGAAATTTACGCCCGGCGGACAGATCGCTACGACAAACAGAATCGAGAACTATCCCGGCATTATTCAAATTGATGGTCCGGGCCTAATTGAACAGATGC
>Ga0315274_10008862_pt1 | contig 14572 bp, 13 predicted proteins | sample YL17G02_20_MG_FD_203700 | JGI IMG/M metagenome (GOLD analysis project Ga0315274, IMG submission 203700) | Sediment microbial communities from Yellowstone Lake, YNP, Wyoming, USA - YL17G02_20 | ecosystem: Environmental > Aquatic > Freshwater > Lake > Sediment | place: USA: Wyoming | collected... | reverse complement strand
TGGATGATTTTCTAACGAGGGGGAGCTTTGGTCTAACTGGCTGAAGCTCCCTTTTTGGTTTCGGGGTGAGCAATATCATGCAATGAACTAGTGAACACTTGTAGGCTATGAAGGTCTTTCTAGCCATATAGGCGGCTGTTAGTTATACGTAATATATGAAAAAAGAGGGTATACCCCCTATAAGCCTGCACTAGCCTTCATGTCTTCACTAACATTAGCTGAATAGTACGGTATACCTCGTGTAGTGCTGAGATTTTGAGGATTTTCATCCCTCATCTAATCCCCATATTGTCTAACGGACTGAATTTTCTGTGAGCATTAATGGCATTGTCTGTATAGGTCACCGAGTCCCACTTGGGTGAACAGTACGGCAGTTAACGTGTGGTGCTGAGATTTTGAAGATTTTGCTCCCTTACCCTAAAGGTGCTTTATAATGCTTCATAGCATCCTCAAAGGTTATTGACCTAGTGTATCTCTGCACCATTTCTAGGGATTCCCATCTGCCCAAGTCTTTGATGGTCATGGTGTCTACTCCTGCTTTTCTGAGAAGACAGGCAAATGTTCTGCGGAAGGTGTGTGGGTTGCAGGTGAGACCTGTTTCTGCTTCGAGTCTTCTAAGCATAGAGGAGATGCCCCAGTTGTTCAGACCCCAAATGTTGCCATTCAATTCATATTGAGCAAGCCAAGCCCTGAGGTATTCTTCTGACATCTGACCGAAGGGGGCATATCCCTCCTTATTGCCCTTGCCAACTGTCTTGATTACTCGCCTCTGCCAGTCTATGTCAGATACCTGTATCCTAGACAGTTCCGAAAGCCTGAGTCCAGATTCGGTGAAGAGGGCTATTATGGTTTTGTCCCTCTTACTGTCACATCTATTGACTAGAGAAGTCACCTGCTCCTTAGTGAGGCTGGGCAAGATAATGTACGGTCTCTTGGGGGCATCAACCCATGTAACCGGATTCTCCTCGCACCTGAAGCCCCACCCTGAGCGTGGGCTGTAGAGCCAGTTGTAGAATGCCCTTATATCCTTGAAGTAGCAGAACTTGCCACCCAGAGAGCAAGACAGTGAGTTCAGGAAATGGTTTATCTTTGACGGGCTGGGGCTAAGACCCAAAACTCGCAGCACCTTTGGCAAAGTCTTTCGATAGTCTATGATGGTATTAGGAGATATGCCTTCTCTACGTGACTTGATGAATAAATCTAAGGCTTTTTGCCACTCTACGGACTTCCGTCCTTCCTTGCTTTGTTGCCATATTTCCTGCAGTGCCTTGCCCAGCCTAAGACCTATTGGTCGCTTGCCACGCTTGACCTGTGAAATGTAGGATTTGCTTAACTGGCTGATTTTTGCCAATTCGGACGTTGAGATTTTGTTAAGCAGACCGAAGCCATTGGTCTCGGCTGTTAACCGCTTGGTCGTAGGTTCGAGTCCTACCTGCGGAGCCAGCTTCAAACACGGGCTAGCAAGTAGTTCAATACGCAGAACTCTTCCGCTGTCGTTGACGACGAGATATACTGATAACATTTCGGAGTTGTATCTAAACCGGGTATCAGATCTGCCATTTTATGTTCCCCATAGCTTGGAATCCCGCATGATTTAAGACCCGCGGTTTTCCAAACAGCGGCTTTTAAGGGGACTGGTCCCGAACATCTCTTTGCGAAGAAGGAACTGGTCCCGGCGCTACAGCAACTGCTCGCCTCTTACTCGAAACCACGGTAATTCTATAGTGGCTGCATTCTGCTTTGCTATCGCGTGGCGCACATTTAATTATCCTCTTGTGATTGTAGGAAGTATCTGTGCTACTTTGGCCATTCTGCCGCTGGGACTACTGTTACTTATATTATTATTTAGGTCGCGACACGAGTTTACACCCGTGGCCATAAGCTGAACCGGAATACACAAAGGCGATAATATTCCGTGTACAGACTTATAATTGCAGTAGATCTATAATCAAATTCACGATGATAGAAGAAAGATAAATGTGACTGTCCATGCGATACGATACCAACGCAGGAAAGTGGTAAGGAGGTTCTGATGACATGGCAGCGTAGTTTGCTTGGTCGTCGCAGTGTACGTCGACCAAAGGCTAGGTCTGGGGCAAACTCAGTACCTACAAAATGTTAAGTTTACTACCCAGAACAGACCGAACTAATTTCCACTGTGCCTCGAACTCGTTCTTCTGCAAAATACCAAACACGTGTTTGGTTGTGCCTGTAGTTATTGTTATGGGCCACCCTATGATTGCACCAGGTCTCTTCATTTCGACCTTGTTTACGTCCTCGTAGACTATTTCAAAGTTGGTCTTGTCTGCCTTTAGGATGCTGTCCACTGGTAATCTAGTAACTTGTTCAGCCGTTGCCCTCGCCCTTCGTCGTGCCAGAGGAAAGAAGAACACATTCCCAAGCCCCAATAAAAACGCCCAGGCTAATGAGTTGAAACGCCCTACCTTTGCGACAATGACCCTACTAGGTGTGAAACATAGTAATAGAAAGTCTTGGCCCCCCTTCCGATGCTTAAACACCTCGATGGTCCCAATGATATGCTCGTTGGTACTGTTGCGTTCCTTAGCTATAGGCGATTTAACACTTGAAAGGCTTTGTTCCACGCAGGAACTGCAATAGATGATACCTTTGACTTCCGACTTACATTGCGCGCAGATTGCCCTCCCACAGCTGGTACAGAAACCTATCGAACTGGCATATGGATGATATGCACATCTAGTCGTTGACACCACTCCTTGGTCTTTTGGCGGCGCCATGCTGTGACCACAAGCACGGCAGAACTTGGTGTTATCTACTTGTTCCTTTCCACAATTTGGACAGACCATCTTTCAACCTCCTAAATCTTAGTCTTACACTTTTACACTTATAATAGTACTCTTATAGCTCGAATAATTGAAAGTAGATTGAAAAGAGATTGAAAAACCGAGAAATGTTAAGATGCTTTTACCCTGCTACCGGAAGTGGTACCACTTGTTAAGTCGGTCCCGCTGGCATGGAATCAAATAAATACAAACGCCACTACCGATTCACGCTCGAACCAACTCTTCTATGTCGGTTTTCTTATCCATATAGGATTAGAAGCCTACCAATGACGTCGTGCAATCCTGGCCAAATGGAAAAAAAGGAAGGAGCCTATCAACAGTAATAATATGCCAATATCGGCTAAATATTGGTGACTATTCCCTGAGGAGCCGGATTGGACGTTGCCCGACTGCAACACCATGCCAGTTACCGCCGCGGAAATGCCTACAATAACGCTGCCCACCATGGCAACGATACGCAGTTTTCCCCGTCGCTTGCCGAAGACTCCTAACCAGCCTATCAGCATAAGAGCTATGCCCAATAGGCAGATCCATGCTAAAACGCGCAGTGCGAGAGAGTCACCAATCGAGATATCCCTCCCGTCAAAGCCAGCAATGGCAGCTTGCCAGAAAGACCATTGCCCCTCTATTTGTGAATAAACCTTAAAATAACCTCCACCCGTGCGGTAAATGTTGGTGATGACCGGCGCGAATGATGCCCCTACAACGAATAGGAGTATCAGCGTCGAGGTCACTTGTAATAGCAGGTGTCTCTCACTCTTTGGCTTTGATTCCTTTTGCTTTAGTTGCTTTTTCTTTGGCTCCTTCTTCTTTATGATCTTTGCTCCACAACGTCTGCAGAAAACTGAACTATCTTCCTCTAGGTTTCCGCACGTTTGGCAGTACATGTCGTCTCCTTAAAATCTCATTTACAACGAGCAGGTCTGTTAGCTGGCTCATTCGTTAGCCAAAAGATAAGACCCACGCTGTGTCATCAACACACTACTTGGGTTTCTCGTGCTCTTGTCTTGCTTTTCGGGATACCCACCACCAAGCCACCGGCGCACTAACAAGTACAGCAACAAGCAAGAATGACCACCGGGACAGTAATCGAATCTCAATCGGGCATTCATTAATTGCTCCTTCATCTGGCCTTACCTCTACAGCTATATCATAAACGACAGCATGTAGGTAACAATACTCACCTTCCATCTGGCCATCTGCGGTCGTCAATATATATTCCGCACGCTCGTTGCCTACGTCGCACCACCCATCATTGCTATAATGGATATCATCTGGAAGGATACTACTGGCAATCGCTGCACTTATATAAAGCAGAACATAGTAAAGTATTGCCGTTAGTGTAGCAGCCCTAATTAAAAGCGAGAGGATTCTGCCAAAGTTCCATCTGACTCCTTCTTTCGAAGATTCCTCATAGTAGGTGTAAGATACCTCTTTTGGTAGAATATCCCGAAGGCACAGGTTCGCTCCACAATTCCGGCAGAAATTGGGATTTCCTACCTGCTCCTTCCCACACTTTGCGCAAAACACTGCGGTCTCCTTAAAACCCTTCTCAGTAGTTAACCTGTCATATCACCCGACTTCATATCTGATGCATGGCATGATGTTTCCTGTGGAATCGAAGTCTTGAAGGTTAATTCATTTCCCCATAATACCTCCTATAATGGTTTGCTCCTCTGTCTTTGTCACTTGTTGACGATTCTCTTCATTGCTTCCATACCCATGCCCGATGCCATGGATTGGTTGAAAACCATACGGCAAATGATAGCATTATTAACCACGCAACACTTGTACATATCAATGCTGAAGTCGGAGTACTATTTCCATATTCAGTCAAGTGGCGGGAGGCGATAGCTTCAACAGCCTTATCCGGTCGAAGAATGAAGTAAACGCCCGCATGGTTGTCGCAATATTCACGGACGGTAATTCCGTTTGCATCCGTTTCCTTCCACATATGCCATGCCTCAACACCGCACACATCGCATCTACCATCTCCGGGGCGGCCTGTTGGTAAATGGCCATATAGTACCAATGCCACCACATGAACAGCTACAAGTATGCACACAACAAGCACAAATCGGTGCACTCGAAATCTTGGACCGACTCCCTTGCCAATCCCCTCACCACCATCTCTTACATGAGACGAAATTGTATCCCTTAATTGTTTGAAATCTCCCTCCGTTTTGAACCTAAATATTTGTCGACCGCTTTTGAGTCCAACAACTTCGTTCTTCTCATCCACCGCATAATAACGCAATATATTCCACGGATAGAAATAATAGGCATGCGACCACAGTCTGCTTCTTAGCCTAATATAAATGCCCTCTGAGACCATCACAAAGTCACGTTTTCCGACAGGAGCCAAAGATATTATATTTCTGGACTTGGGCCTGTTTCGTATGAACAGGATAATTAAGGTAATGAAGAGCATAAGAGCTATGGTAAGAAGTGGTAACATCGCAGCCATGACCATGGCAAGGTTTGGATTGAAATCGGGATATATGACCCCACAAATGTACACAGCCAATAAGCTCAACCCGGCAAAAGCGGTAAGTTCGAAAACCAGCCAAGCTAACAGGAGTCTCAGTACTATTCCGCGGGTCGTTATAACCCGAATACGAATGCCTTGCTCTACACTCGCCTCGCCATTCTGCACGATCCGGCTTCCCGGATCTCGTAACTCTTCCCCGCAATTGCGGCAGAATTTGGGATTGCCAACCTGTTCCCTGCCACACTTAGAACAGAACATTATCCCTCCTCAAATTGGGTTGCCGAACGTTATGCTGGACAACCCCCTAATTTCTACAGCAGGACCACGAATAGATTGTTTTCTTCTTGAATCAGGGTTCTTGCTACTTATCATAAACGCCCTGGAAAGACATGGCTAAATTTTCGACCTAAAAGAGCAATCCTATGCCCACAATGGCGGCAGAACCTCGGGTTATCTGCCAATTCATAACCACACTTCGTGCAATACATTTTAGGCCAGCTTGACAGCAGTCCCAGTATGGCATCTACTTCATTTACATCTGATGAAAGCAACCCGAATCTTGCGTGTTTCAATATCTTCTTGTTACTAATTAAGAAGGCACCACTGAATTTCACTCCTCCCTTGCTAAGGAATTCTAATAGTGCCGAGGACACACCCAATCCCTGCATATTTGTCCAAAACAAATGTGTTCGTCTATTGTTCGCAAGCTCTTGAATCTTCGGCAGGACCTCCTTTTGAAAGGTCTCCTTTGCCATCTCCTCCCCAGAGCCTCTTTCAACCGAACCGGTAACCAAGAGAACCGGGGATTGAAGAGAGAGTTTCATCATCTCACCAAAAGAGCACTGCTTCATTTCTGGGAGCAATATAATCTCACCAGACCTTCTAAATAGAACTTTGAAAAGTCCATATATTATACCGATCGCTCCTCCTACAAGTAGACCACGTAGCATGGCGTTACCCAGGTTGAGCGTTGTCACTGGATCACTCGAACTGCCCGTAGTGTGTTAACCTCCAAGGTAGTCGCGTTTCAGTTATCTCCGAACAAATCGATGGTGCCAAGACTATGCGCCATGACAATAATAATGAAATGTTCGATTGCGATGCTAGCATTATTGTCGGCTATACACAAGAAGCTCCAAGCTCATTTCGACATATTCAACTGATTTACATCTACTTGATTCTTTCCCCGCTTAAGCACCTAAAGATTTTTTATCTCGAGATTACTCACCCCCGGTATCGGTATGTCGATCGCAATTCTGCGGTGCGTTTTCCACTTGCCCCCTATTCACACGGATTCGTATCTTGACTTGAGCCCCATATTCTCGCCGCAACCCCGGCAGAAGTTTGGGTTGCCTATTTGTTCTCTCCCGCACTTTGGACAGAACATCTTCAATGTATCAATATATTTCACCCTGCCCGGGTCATTTACGGTGCTGCTTTTTTTACGTTTGATTATCATAACAACAAGAATTATGACTGTTACCGCTAAAAGTCCCCAAACAGCCGCAGTAGCAGCGGACTCAAAATCTGCCTGTGTGGCTCCGGGACCGAAAACAAGCCTCAAGATTTTCCCTGCCAGATAGCAGCTGCCGAAATATGCAGGTAGAGGCAACAACGCCCACCATTTCCACCCACGTGTCCAGGCTGTGATTGTCAAGGGCACCCCTATTAATAGCTCTATCATTTGAGTACCTCCTTCTGATATTCTGATTTAGAGTCTTCCCCCGTATTTCGTTTTGTCCCACGGGATTCTGATTCCAAATACTAGGTTTCATAATCCCGGCCGACGCCAATATAGACCGCTTTCTCTTAACGTTGATGAAATAATGTTGAAGAGAAGTTGACAAATGCTGAGAGAGCCAACGCAACGGCGAAAATCTGGAACACTTGCCCAATTGTAGAACGGCTCTCTGGTCTTTGCTTTGTCTTCTTACCATCACTATTCCTCTATTGAAACTAACATCAATTCGCTAGGGTCACCGTCAAATAGTTGAGGGTGTTGACTGGGTATATTCTGCCCCACTATGTAAGAGTAAAGTTCCTCCACAGATATTTGGGAGTCTGCATTGACGTCCGTGGCCTTCGGGTTAGAAAGAGCCTCAATGAAATAGTCGGACAAGTCTACATTGGCAGGTGCATCTTCGCTCGCGGCACAGCAGGTGATGATTACACGTCCATTATTGACAAGCTTCTCTGCGTATGCTCCACTTCGGCATGAGTCCAGAACAATGATAACCTTTCCGGAATCTAAGCAATCTAACCACCCATCCAAAAGCATCGCAGAAATATCGTTGGAATACGAATGAGTAAGCCAATCGTAGGGAGCTATGTTATCTTCATTGCCATGTCCACTAAAGTAGAACAGTACTGTGTCTTCAGCATCCTCCTGAGACGCCAACCAACTCATAGCCTCCTCAATATCATCCCGGCCTGCATTCTTGTTAAGAAGAAGTTTCAGATGTGTCTGGTTCCCCCATATGTCTTCCAGCTGCTTGTAAATGTTTCTTGCACCATCATCTGGAACATAAAGATCATCTGCATATTCATAGTCTCCAATGCCGATGATGACCCCATAGAGCTCGCCCATGCCACGAACCTGAACCTTTTGCTCATCGGAGGTTGATGCTGGTTCTACGCTCATTCCAAGCGATAAGGCCAGGACTATTCCTATAGTAAAGAGCACGCCTACCGCTACTTTGATCCCTCCCAAATTGAAAGATTTCTTTTGACCTTCAGACAACCCTATTTGGCTGCCACAGCTTCTACAGAATGGGGGAGTGCCTCTCTGTTCTCTTCCACACTTTGAGCAGTGCATTTCGCTTCACCTCCTGTAGACTGGGGCTCAAACCGAGCCAATTTCCACGCTCTCATGATAAGACACCAGGCCCCGATTTCATTGACAGAGCATTGAATGCTTGGTGAAAAAATTGATAATAAGGGGCAGCCGGGCATCCAAGAAACAAGGAAAGATTGTACAGGCCTTCCAATCAGTGTATTATTAGACTGGGTGCCCCACTAGAGTTTCCCCGACGATTCTAACGACGCACTGACGTAGAAAGTAGTTTATCTTTTCGGGAGTCGCTGATAATGGCAGACGCTTTTTTAAGGATAGAAAAGCTGTTGAAGGGTAAGATAGAAGGGTTTAATCAGTGGGATGAAATACCTTTGAGTACAGACGCCATCCTTGTTGCGCGCTCTGGCAAAGAACCTGATGCTATTATGCCCGATGTCAAAATTGTTGGCGATGACTATATCTCGCGGACCCCAGTAGAAATCTCCTATTCCTTAAGTGATACCTGTTATATGATTCGTGACTATGGTACTACCAACGGGACTTTCTTGAATGGTGAATCTATTGAAAATGATGGCCGTCCTTACCGTCTGAAGGACTATGACATGATCGGGTTGGCTAAAGTTCATGGGGAGATGAGGGTTGTCTTAAGATTCAGGATATCACACAAAACGCAGCCCGGATGGGTCGGAGAGGAACCGTGGAAGCCTTCTGCAACCAAAGGCCTCTCGGTGAATCTGGCAGCCAAGAGGGTTTTTATAGATGGCAAGGAAATGCCTCTAACCAGAACCGAATGGAAGGTTTTTGAAGTTCTGCACGCTAACAGAGGCAAAGTCTGCACAATGGATGATATTACATGGGAAGTATGGGGGGCCGGGGGGGCAGCTCCAGAGTTAGTTGCCAAGTATATTCAGCGGCTAAGAGACAAGATTGAGCCGGATCGCTCAAAGCCACGATATATACTGACACACTCCACTGGTGGCTACATACTTGAAATATGAATGATTTGAGCTAACATAAGCATCTAATGAATTAAGAATGGCTAAACGAATAACTCCATGAAATTCTTATCCACACCCAAACGGGTTCATCAGGCTACAAAGCCCCTCATAAATTGTCAGTCAGCATTCAACCGGTGTTCAAGGGCATTAAAAGTGGAGCTGGTACTATAAGCATAGTCCACGAGTTTAGAAAAGCAGTAGATACGTCTGGTCTTTGAGGCCATACAACATGCTTAATACTAGACCAACGGAGCCTTGAAATGACAAGATGCAAGAGTTGTGAAATTGAGGTTGTTAATGGGCAATTTTGCCCCGAATGCGGCGCACTATGTGAGTCAGACGCAATAGGGAAATCCACAGGAGAGTTTTTAGCAATCGGCTACAAACTAAAGGGCAAGTACATAATCGAGGAAAAGCTCCAGACAGGAGCGATTAACCACTATATAGCAGCAAGTCCCGCCAACCAAAAGGTTCTAATCAAAGAAAGCGTGAAGAACGCATATTCGGCCAATAAATCGAGAGGAAAGGAAGCCAAGAAAAACGAGTCTACGATAATAGTAGGAGGGACCACCCCACCTCTCAAGGCGGAGTTTTCCCTGCTTCGCTCAGTGGGTCCCGAAGGTTTTCACAAGGTGCAAGACTACTTTGAAGAGAGCGGCAAGGAATACCTTGTGTTGGAATATTCAGTGGGGAAAACGCTTTCACAGATTTTGTCTGAGGTTAGGTTTGAGAAGAGTGTCGCCATAGCGCTAATCATCGATCTATGCCAAGTTGTAGCTAGACTTCATCGGAAGGGGTATGCGCATCTTGATATTGCCCCTGATAACGTACAGGTTTCTGACAATAATAAGGTAAAGCTGCTTGTATCAGGCAGGTACAGGAAACTTGGAGTGTCGGTGGAGAACTGTCTGACAACTGATAGCTATTCGGCCCCCGAACTCTACAAAGGAGAACAGATAGTAGATAGGAAAGCGGACATCTACTCTATCGGAGCATTGCTATATACTTTGCTAACGAACAAAGCCTACTTGGGGGGAGGTCCGCCAGAGGTTCTCTCCAAAGTTCACGAATCTGAAATTGCAAAAATCCTTCTTCAGTGTCTGGCCTCAAATCCTGAATCTCGCTATAAGACGACTGATGACTTGGTGCAAAAGTTACTAACGTATGAGGCCAGATCAAAAATGAATCTTCAATTCGATACGGCAGTCCTAAGCGATTTGGGGATGGTCCGCCAAAATAATGAGGACTGCGCGCTTGTTCTCGACTTGAGCGTATGGCGAGAGTCAAGGATAGGATGTTCCTCATTGTACATCGTAGCTGACGGGATGGGTGGCGAACAGGCAGGAGAAGTGGCAAGCAACAAAGCAATAGCGGAGATCTTAAAAGCTATTTGGGAGCCTTTGACTGATGGTTTGGCCGTTGACTGCAATGAGATAATCCAGAGAGCTATTCAAAAAGCAAATGCTGCAATCTATCACCAGGCAAGAGAGAACCCTGCCCTATCCTCAATGGGAACTACAGTTACGTTGGGTCTTAGAATAGGGCAAGACCTGTATATCGGCCATGTTGGAGATAGCCGTGCCTATTTAACAAGGAACCAGAATATAATGCAGTTAACAGAAGATCACTCTGTTGTCGCTAGCCTAGTAAAAGAGAGAGTCATTACTCCTGATGAAGCTAAAACCCATCCAGATCGCGGAAAGATATATCGCTGCCTGGGAAGTGCGCCTTCTGTTTCCGTAGACAAGCTGAAAGAGGGGAAGCATCTGCTCCAAGCCGGGGATGTATTGATTCTTTGTACAGACGGCTTGGTGAGCAACGTTTCTGATGACGAACTGCTTATTGAAGTGACCAAAGAGGCAACGGCTTATGAATTATGTTCCCAGCTAATTTCCCTTGCTAATGAAAGGGGAGGAGACGATAATATCACAGTCATTGTTATCAAAGCAGATATCGCTAACCTGGGAGGATAACATGTCATATGTTCAATTGCAGTGCAAATTAGCGCGCAACCACACAATGGAAGAAGTTGATAAGGCAGCAGCTTATCTATTGATAAAGACTATCCCAGACACTACAGCTGGCTTTGGGAGATTACCGCTAAATTTAACACTTGTGCTGGATGTAAGCGGTTCCATGAAGGGCGAGAAACTCGAATGCGCGAAGGATGCAGCTTGCTTATTAATCGAATACCTTTCCGGAGATGATTCTCTTTCCCTCGTAGTATTCAATGATAAAGCAAAGGTGATAATACCTAAGAGTAAGTCGGATGACAAGAATGCCTTCTTCTCGCGAGTGAGGGAAATCAAGGCTAATGGTGGCACTCGCATGTACGTCGGTATGGGATCAGGGGTAGAGGAAATTGGGGACGTATCTGAGTCTAGTATCAACCGCATGATACTCTTCACCGACGGACAGACTGAGGGCGAAGCGCAATGTCTAGGCAAGGCTAGGCAAGCAGCTGAGAGAGGCATCGCCATCTCCACTTTCGGTATTGGTGATGACTACAACGAAGAGTTGCTCGGCGAAGTCGCCAGGATTACTTTGGGCGGTGCTTATCATCTTCAACACCCTCATCAGATAAAGGAGCAATTCATGGCAGAGATGAAGGGTGCTACAACTATTGGAATAACCAACGCAATTCTGACGTTCCAACTATCTAAAGATGTAGTTATTGAAGAAGCACATCGCATCGTGCCTAATATCGCGAAGTTGGACTTCAGATTAATTGATGAGAGGATGTTCTGTGCAGATATCGGGGGATTGAATAAAGATGAAATCACCTGTTTTGGCGCTAAATTGTTGTTACCTGCAAGACCAGCTGGCCAAACGAGGGTAGGACAAGTGATATTGAAATACGACGTCCCCTCTATGCAAATAACAGATAAGACAGAGAAGTGCGAAATATTGGTTGAATATAGTAAGGATCGAGACCTCTGCGGAAGAATCGATAGAGAAGTGATTAGCTATTTTGACCAGCTTTCGGCTCAAGGGCTCATTGAGCAGGCAACAAGAGCAGCGCGTGACGGAAACGTTGCTGTTGCAACTCAGAAGCTAATTCAAGCTAGGGTGCTTACACAAAGGATTGGAAATGTGTTCATGACTCAGCAACTGCATCAAGCCATTGATGAGCTAAACAATAAGGGCACCTTATCCTCGGGGGCTCAAAAGACCATAAGGTTAGGAAGTACTCATACAATCAGGATCACAGACGTTAAGAATATGAGCTAGAGCTTTGAACTTACAAGTCATCCTGTTACACCTAAATCAAGGATGTCTGTAGTTTCTGCAAGACCCAAGCGCAGAGAAAGGAGGAGGGAAATGGCAAGAGTAAAGTGTCCGAGTTGCGGGGCCGAGAGTAATCAAGTAGGTGACAGTTTCTGCGGAGAATGCGGCGCAAAGCTCGCAGGTGGCTCTCCAGTCAGACTGCCAGATCCTGTCCCAGCTAGACCAATAGGGCCAGCCCCTGCCGGGCAGGCTTGGCAACCTCAGAAGCCTCCTGTAGCAAGAGCAAGGTTAGTGGTAAAGAAAACTGGCCGGACAGGACAGGAGTTCGTCATCGACCAAGAGGCTATGAACATCGGTCGCTGGGATGCCGATAAAGGTGTTTTGCCGGAGATAGACTTAGCTAACGATGATCCCGGCAACTATATTAGTCGAAGGCATGCCAGGATCTTCCTCAGAGGCGGCGAGTATTTTATAGAAGACATGGGCAGCATGAATGGTACCTTTGTGAACAAAAGCCTCCGGCTCATTCCGAACTCCCCGATGAAGCTGCAAAATGGTGACGAGATAGTCATGGGGCGGACATTCTTCGCATTCGTAGTTGAATAGATTAGATTACAGTGAATTCTGCTGCTCAGATTGATGTTCAATAGCATGGTATAAAGGAGGCGAGCCAAAGATGAAATGTCCTCACTGCGGCAATCAATGCAATGTCGGTGATGAACTCTGTATCCAGTGCGGCAATCGACTACCCGTAGATGCGGGCATTTTGTCGCCTGGGATGCTTCTCCGTGGGCGCTACGAAATTAATACAGAGCCCACTAGACGAGGTGGTATGGGAACAGTGTACTTCGCTGTCGATAGACAGGCTGAGGGTAAATCCTGCGTGGTCAAGCAAGCTAGGGATCGAGTCACATCTGAGGCAGTGCTCAAGAAACTTCAAGAGGAAGCACAGCACATGGCAGACCTTAGCCGAACAGTTGGGGGAAGGATAGCGGAGATTCTCGAGGACTTTGTTGAGGATGGATGGTTCTATCTAATTCAGCAGCGTATACCCGGTAAGACATTGGAAGAGGTTCTCAACGAGAGGCAATCTCTCCAAGAAGCAGAAGTAGTGGGGTGGGCAATCCAGTGCTGCAAAATTTTACAATCTATCCACGCAACAAAGAACCTTCACCGAGACATCAGCCCAGATAATCTCATGTTAACCCCTATGGGAGATATAATGTTCATCGACTTCGGTGCTTTGCGCGAGTTCCGCCGCATCGCGCAGGGAACTATGGGGATCGGCAAATGCGGATACTCTCCTCCAGAACAGTGGGCAAATAGCCCAGTCACCCAGTCAGATATCTTCGCGCTCGGTGCCACTACCTACTATCTGCTAACCGGCTTCCTGCCACTTTCAGACGAATATAGAAGCGGTGCGGGCCCTCAGCGGAGTGACTTCCTCCCGGTTTTCCCGCCTATAAGAAGCAAGAACCAAAAAGCGTCTCCGGAACTAGAGAAGATATTGGCTCGCGCCCTTGATCTTGAGGTAAGCAAGAGATATGCCTCTGCTGAGGAGATGAGGATTGAGCTGGAGAAGCTGGTCGAAGCTCAGCATAAAGATATCCCTCCGATTTACTGCCCTAAGTGCGGTAAGCCTAACGAGCCTGACCTTGTATACTGCAAATACGATCTCGCTCGTCTGCATCAGGGCACTCAGCAGTGCCCCAAGTGTGGAAAGCCTATACCTGTGAATGCTAAATTCTGCCCGCGGGACGGAGCACCAATACCCACCAGATAGGCAGTAGTATGAAGAGCTCGATTCTTATCCTGTGAGCCTAATGCCTGGATTTTTATAGTGCCAGTGACTGTAATTTCAAGCTCATCTGGTTTTGGGAGACATCATTGAAGTGTCGAAAGTGCGGTAGACACATCCCGCCCATTGACAGACACTGCGTTTATTGCGGCTCGAGCACTGGGCCTCTACCAGTGCGCATGTTGCGCTCACGGGTAGAGCGTTTGCCAACATGGGCGAAATGGGTGTCTGGCTTTGCGCTCACGGGTGTAACCGGCGCAATCATTATTGTGGCTTGGCAAGCCTTTGCACCAGCTTCACAACCTGTGCCAACTTCACTACCAGCTATCTTGCTGACCTATGAAGATGCATCTACATTAATAGAACGACCTACAGTATACAGCGCATATATATCAACGACAGCCCCTACCGTTGATGGAATATTGACGTCTGGAGAATGGC
>Ga0315274_10008861_pt1 | contig 14572 bp, 8 predicted proteins | sample YL17G02_20_MG_FD_203700 | JGI IMG/M metagenome (GOLD analysis project Ga0315274, IMG submission 203700) | Sediment microbial communities from Yellowstone Lake, YNP, Wyoming, USA - YL17G02_20 | ecosystem: Environmental > Aquatic > Freshwater > Lake > Sediment | place: USA: Wyoming | collected... | reverse complement strand
CTCGGCTATGCCGTCCTGGTGGCCGAGGGCGCCGCCGTGGTCATGGCCCTCATCCAGAGCCGCAAGATCGAGGCCGTCGTCGGCGTCAGTTGCCTCCAGGCCCTGGAGGCCATTTACCCGCTGATGGAGTCGGCGGCCGTCCCGGGCATCGCCATCCCGCTGCTGCGCGACGGGTGCGTCAACACGTGCGTGGAGGCCGACTGGGTGTGGGACGCCATCCGCCTCACCAGCGCCGATGCGCCGCAGCGGCTGGACCTGGACGCGCTGCGCCGCGAGGTCGAGGGCTGGTTCACGCCGGGCGCGCTCGATGCCGCCATGGGCCCCGCCTCGACCGAGACGGAGCGGCTGGCCCGCGCGTGGCTGGCCAAATCGGGCAAGCGCTGGCGACCGCTCCTTGCGGCCGCCGCGTACCAGGCGCTGCGCGGGGATCCCCAGGCGCCGCTGCCCGAGAGCCTCCACAAGATCGCCCTGGCGGTCGAGTGCTTCCACAAGGCGTCGCTGGTGCACGATGACATCGAGGACGCCGACGCGATGCGCTACGGCCAGATGACGCTCCACGAGGAGCACGGCGTGCCGGTGGCGCTGAACGTGGGCGACCTGCTCCTGGGCGAAGGGTACCGCCTGATCGCCGAGTCGCGGTGGCCGGCCGAGCGCAAGGCCGAGATGCTCCGCGTGGCGGCCGGCGGGCACCGCGACCTCTGCCTCGGCCAGGGCGCGGAACTGTGCTGGACCCGGCGCCCGGGCGTCCTTTCGGCGGCCGACGTTCTCGACATCTTCCGCCGCAAGACCGCCCCGGCGTTCGAGGTCGCCCTGCGACTGGGCGCCCTGGCGGCAGGCGCCGCCGACGGCGTCTGGGACGTCCTTCACCGCTACAGCGAGGCCCTGGGCATCGCGTACCAGATCCGCGACGACCTGAAGGATTACGCCGACGATGGGGACCCCAACGACCTGGCGGCGATGAGGCCGTCGATCCTCCTGGCCATCGCCTGCGAGCGGTCGGAGGGCCAGGCCCGGCAATTCCTGGAGGCGCTGTGGCGGCGGGCGGTCGACCCGGCCGCCGAATCGGCCCGCACCCGCCGCCTCTTCGAGCAGTTGGGCGCTGCCGAGGAAGCGAGCCGCCTGCTGGAGTCGTACGAGGACGAGGCCATCCGGAGTCTTGAACCGCTCGCCGGCGACGCCCTGAAGGGCCTCCTCCGCCGCATCATCTTCCGCATCTTCAACGGTGTCGGGCAGCCGTAGGGTGCGTGCTCCGCACGCACGCGGAGTACGGGCAAGGTGCGTGCAAAGCACGCACCCTACGTGCTGGCAGGGCAAGCCCGCGTGGCCCGCCAAGACTGAGGGCGGGCCGTGCCCCGCCTGCCGGCAGGCAGGCCGTGGCCGGCGGCACGCCCGCCCAGGCGGGGGGAGGTTCGCTCGGTGAGTCTCAGGCAGGACATGCTCCGGGCCGCGCGCCGGGCCAAGGCAGCCCTGCCTGACGCCGGCGCCGCCGCCGCCTTCGTCCGCGGCCAGGCCCTTCCGGACGGCGGATTCCGCGACCGCTCCGGCAAGGCCGACCTCTACTACTCCGTCTTCGGCCTCCAGTGCCTGCTGGCCCTCGATGCCTTGGACGAGCCCGCGGCAACGGGCCACTCCGAGCCCGCGGCGGAAGCCGCCCGTACGGGCACCCGCGCCGAACGTTACCTCCGCTCTTTCGCCGACCCGCGGGCCCTCGACCTGGTCCATGCGGCGTGCCTGGCTCGCTCGTGGGCGCTCGTTCGGCCCAGCGGCGCGCCGGCGGACATCGGCCGCGCGCTGGCCGAGCGCATCGAGTCGTTTCGCTCGGCCGACGGCGGGTATCACCCCGTCGCCGGGTCGGCCGCCGGAAGCGCGTACGGGTGCTTCCTGGCGCTGGGTGCCTGGCAGGACCTGGGCCGCGAGCCGCCGGACGCCGCCCAGTACGGGCCCGTACGGGCGGGCATCGTCCGCTGCGTGCAGTCGCTCAGGGTCGCCGGCGGCGGCTACACGAACGAGGCGAGACTTCCGTTTGCCTCTGCGCCGGCGACGGCGGCGGCCGCGCTGGTCCTGGCGGAACTCGGCCAACCGCCTGACGAGTCGGCGGCCGCGTACCTGGCCAACTGCGTGCACCCATCGGGCGGCCTCGTGGCGATGATCGGTGCGCCGGCGGCGGACCTGCTTTCAACCGCCACGGGCCTGCACGCCCTGGCCCGGCTGGGCGCGCCGCCCGGCCCGTCGGCCCCGTCCTCCGCAGCAGCGGCAGCGCCGCTGCCGCTGCGGAGGGTGGACGCCGCGGCGGCGCTGGGGTTCGTCGCGGGGCTGATGCTCGAGGACGGCGGCTTCCGCGGCACCCAGGACGACCGCGCGGCCGACTGCGAGTACACGTTCTACGGCCTGCTGGCCCTCGGCCACCTGGCGGGCGGGCCTGCGTGACTTGCGGCCGGCAAATGGGGCTGGTAGGCCGTCAAACTTGTTCTTGTGAGTTGAATCGGGTAGCGCGGTGGGCAGTCTGGGCCTGTTGCCGAATTGCCGTTCATGTAGGGTGGGTGCTCTGCACCCACCATTTTCGCGTCAAGACGGCAACATTGGTGGGTGCATAGCGCCCACCCTACATGAACTGGCGGGCGGGCATTAACGACATGACCCTCGACCGACCTGCACTCGACCGGACGCTGCGCGGCGCGCGCGAGCGGCTGCTGTCCGAGCGCGCCGCCGGCGGCCACTGGGCGGGCGAACTCTCGTCCTCCGCCCTCTCGACCGCCACGGCCACCTGGGCCCTGGCCATGGCCGACCGCGAGAAGGCGCCGGAAAAGGTTCCAGGAACCTTTTCCGCGCTGGCCCGCCGCGGCCTCGACTGGCTGGCCGCCAACCAGAACGAGGACGGCGGCTGGGGCGACACGGTCCTCTCCACGAGCAACATCAGCACGACGGCCCTGGCGTGGGCGGCGTTTGCGGCGCGTTCGGAAGAAGGGGAAAAGGGGGCTGTACCCTTTTCCCTTCCGCAAGACGCAGAGTGCCCGCCGGGCAGGGAGAAGGGGACAGTCCCCTTTTCGCAACGGCGCGAAAAGGGTACAGCCCCCTTCTCCGCCAGCCCCTTCTCTGCCACCGTCGCCGCGGCCGAGGCGTGGCTGTGCCGCCGCACGGGCAGCCTGGAGCCCGAGCGCCTGGCCGCCGCCATCGCCCAGAGGTACGGCGAGGACCGCACGTTCTCGGCCCCCATCCTGACGATGTGCGCCCTGGCGGGGCGTCTCGGCCCGCCAGCCCGGGCGTGGCCGCTGGTGCCGGCGCTGCCGTTTGAACTGGCGGCGTGCCCGCATTGGCTGTTGGGGTGGCTCAGGGTGCCGGTCGTCAGTTACGCGCTGCCCGCGCTGATTGCCATCGGTCAGGTGCGGCACCACTGCCGCCCGTCGTGGAATCCGCCGGTGCGGGCGCTGCGCGGCGCGCTTCGCCGGGGCACGCTCGAGGTGCTGCGCGGCATCCAGCCCGAGAGCGGCGGGTTCCTGGAGGCGGCCCCGCTGACGAGTTTCGTCGCCATGAGCCTCCTGGGCGCCGGCGGCGCGGACCACCCGGTGACGGCGAAGGCCCTGGCATTCCTGGCGGCGTCGGCCCGCCCCGACGGCAGTTGGCCCATCGACACGAACTTGGCCACGTGGGTGACAACGCTCTCCGTCAACGCCCTCGCCGGTCGCCTGGGTGACGCGCTCCCCGCCGAGGCCCGGCAGCAAATCCTCGGCTGGCTCCTCGCGCAGCAGCACCTCCAGGAGCATCCGTACACGCACGCAGCGCCCGGCGGCTGGGCGTGGACCGACCTTTCGGGCGGCGTCCCGGACGCCGATGACACGGCCGGGGCGCTCGTGGCCCTGGCGCACCTTGTGGCCGACGCCGGCCCATCCTCCGCCGACGCCGGGCGCGCACGCCAGGCGGCCGCGCGCGGGGCGCAATGGCTGCTGGGCCTCCAGAACCGCGACGGCGGCATCCCGACGTTCTGCCGCGGCTGGGGCGCCCTGCCCTTCGACCGCAGCAGCCCGGACCTGACGGCCCACGCCATCCGCGCGTGGCTGGCGTGGGCGGACCGCGTGCCGCCGGACCTGGCGCTGCGCATCAACCGGGCCCTCGGCCGCGCGCTGGCATACCTGGAGCGCTCGCAGACGGCCGACGGCGCGTGGATTCCCCTCTGGTTCGGCAACCAGTGGGACGCCCGCGAGGAGAACCCGCTCTACGGCACCAGCCGGGTCGTCCTCGCGCTTGCGCAACTCGCGGCCCGCGGCAACGAGCCGGCCCGTCGCCTGATGGCTCGCGGCGTAGAGTGGCTTCTGGCCGCGCAGAACCAGGCCGGCGCGTGGGGCGGGTCGCCTGCCGCCCAGTACGGGCCCGTACGGGCAAGGCCGTCCATCGAGGAGACCGCCCTGGCCGTCGAAGCCCTGGCCACCGTGCTCAACTCATTCGGAACTCGGAACTCGGAACTCGGAACTCGGAATGCAAAACGAAACCCGTGGCCGTCAGTTTCGCGCTCCGAGTTCCGGGTTCCGCGCTCCGGGTTCCGCGCTCCGGGTTCCGCGCTCCGCGCTGAGCGCGGCGGGCATGCCACCCTTGCGGAGGATGCCGGCATCCCGGTCGAATCTATCAAGACCGCCCTCGCGCGCGGCGTGGAGTGGCTCATCCTCCAGACCGGCGAGGGAACGCAGTTCCCGCCCGCGCCGATCGGCTTTTACTTCGCCAAACTGTGGTACTACGAGCGCCTCTACCCGGTCCTGTTCACGGTGTCCGCCCTGGAACACGTGCGGCAGATAGAGGGGCTATGACCTGCCCCGCGGCCCCGTCCCCAGGTATGCTTCGCGCGGCGCGTTGTAGCGCGGGGCCTCGTGCCCCGCGCACCAGGGCGCGGCCGTACGGCCGCGCTACAACTGCTCTATGACCTGCCCCGCGGTCGTGTCTGCTGATATACTGGTGCAAACGGATGCTCGCTGACAGAATGCCGGTACGAACGATGCGCAATCTGGCAACACTTGCAGGCGTGGTGGTTCTCTGTGCGGCCCTCGGCTGCGCGGGCGGGCCCGCCGAAACCGAGGACGAGGCGGACGCCCGCCCAGCCCGCCTGCCGGCCGGCGGGCAGGCAGGATGGCGGGCCGAAGCCGCGTCCTGGCCCATGTTCCACGGGCGGCAGGACATGGTGGGCGTGGCGCCGGGCCGCCTGCCCAAGGCACTCACCCTGCGGTGGAAGTTCCAGACCGAGGGCCCCGTCAAGTCGTCGCCCGCCATCGAACTGGCGGCCGGCGCCCCGGACGCCCCCGAAGGCCGCGTCTTCGTCGGCTCCAACGACGGCCATTTGTACGCCCTGGACCTGGCCGACGGCCGCAAGGTCTGGGCCTTCAAGACCGCCGACGCGGTTGAGGCGGCGCCGCTGGTGCTCCAAGGCGCCGTGTACGTGGGGTCGGCCGACGGCTTTCTCTACGCCCTGGACGCCGCCACGGGCGCGCTCAGGTGGAAGTACGAGACGCAGGACAAGATCCTCGGCGGGGCCAACTGGGTCCGCTCCACCCTCCGCAGCGGCAGCGCCGCTGCTGCGGAGGACGGGTCGCCGCCCAGTACGGGCCCGTACGGGCAGGGCGACCGCACGTGGATCCTCGTCGGCAGTTACGACATGAGTTTGCACTGCGTGGACGCCGCCACAGGCAAGGCCGTCTGGACCGCCGAGACCGGCAACTACGTCAACGGAACGCCGGCCGTGGCCGACGGGAAAATCGTCTTCGGCGGGTGCGACGGCCTCGTCCGCGTCCTCGCCCCGGCCGATGGCCGCGAACTGCTGAGCATCCAGGCCGGCGGCTACGTCGCGGGGGCCGTGGCGGTCGCCGGCGACCGCTTCTACGCGGCCAACTACGACGAGAAACTCACTTGCGCCCGGGTGGACACGGGCAAGACCGTCTGGGAGTACGCCGGCGAGGACGCGGGCTTCTACTCCTCGCCGGCGGTCGGCCCGCGCGAGGTCGTCATCGGCGGCCGCGACAACAGGGTCCACTGCCTCGACCGCGAGACGGGCAAGCCGCGCTGGACCTTCGCCACGCGCCGCGACGTGGAGTCCAGCCCGGCCATCTGCGGCGGCAAGGTGGTCGTCGGCTCCAGCGACGGACGCCTGTACCTGCTGCGACTGGCCGACGGAAAGGAACTCGCGTCGTTCGAGGTGGGCCGGCCCGTGACGTCCTCGCCCGCGGTGGCCGGCGGATGGGTGGTCGTCGGCGGCGACGACGGCGCGGTCTATGCCTTCGGGCCGAAGCCGTGAAAATCATTTAGCCGCCGCGCTCGCCAAGTCGAGTCTTCGACTTGCGCGGCGCGTTTGAGGCGGAGATGCCTATGCCCGAAACGCCGATCCTCGAACTCGAAAACGTGATCAAGCAATACGATGCCCCCGGCCCGTACGGGCCCGTACTGGGCGGCGGGGCGGCGACGCCGATCCTGCGCGGCATAACGCTCTCGGTTGCCGCGGGCGATGCCCTGGCCATCGTCGGCCCGTCCGGCTCGGGCAAGAGTACGCTCCTCAACATCATGGGCACGCTCGACCGGCCCACGAGCGGCCGCGTGCGGCTGGAAGGCCGCGACCTGGCGAACCTTGACGACGAGGCCCTGGCGGCCATCCGCAACCGCCGCATCGGCTTCGTCTTTCAGTTGCATCACCTCCTGCCGCAGTGCACGGCCCTGGAGAACGTCCTGGTGCCGACACTGGCGCCGGGCGCCCGCGAAACGGACGTGGCACGGCCGGCTCGCCCGGGCGCGGAGAATCGGGCGCAGACACAGCCACGGCCGGGCGAGCCGGCCGTGCCACATGAGGCGCAGGGGGAATCCGCTGAGGACCGTGCCCGGCGTCTGCTGGAGCGCATCGGCCTGGGCGAGCGCCTCTCGTACCGCCCCGGGCAACTCTCGGGCGGCGAGCGGCAGCGGGTGGCCGTGGCCCGGGCGCTCATCAACCGGCCGGCCCTGCTGCTGGCGGATGAGCCCACGGGGTCGCTCGACCGCGCGGCCGCAGAGGACCTCGCGGAACTCCTGGCCAAACTCAATCGCGAAGAAGGCCTGACGCTGGTCGTGGTGACACACTCGCCGGCGCTGGCGTCCCGCATGTCGCTACGACTTGAACTCAAGGATGGGCGCCTGAGCCCGATTCGATGATGCCTCTACGAATCCAATGCCATCATTCAACATTGTCATTTCGAGCGAGCGCAGCGAGTCGAGAAATCTCGCCGTGGTTGTCGCCGTTCGCTCGTTCGCACAGCGAGACCCCTCGACTCGCTTCGCTCGCTCGGGGTGACAACGCAGGGCAGAGAGCAAACTGATGAAGTTCCGCACACTGGTCGCCCGAGGCCTGCGGTTCCACTGGCGAGCCCACCTGGGCGTGACCCTGGGCGCGACCGTGGCCACAGCAGTGCTGGTGGGGGCGCTGGCGGTGGGCGACTCGGTGCGGTACAGCCTGCGGGCGGCGGCCCTGGAGCGGCTCGGCCGGGCGGAGTTGGCCCTGGTCGCTCCGGAAGGTTTCTTCCGCGACGCCCTGGCCGGCGCCCTGGCCGCACGCCTGCCCGGCCGGTCCTTTGCCGCAGTCCTCCAGGTGCGAGGCGTTGCCGCGCGCGAGGACGGCTCGGCCCGCATCAACCAGGTCCAGGTGCTGGGCGTGGACGCCCCGTTCTGGGCAATCGGCGGCGCGAAGCCGCCCCTTCCGGACGGCGCGCCCGGCAGCGTGGCGATCAACGAGCGAACCGCGCGACAACTGGGCCTTCGCGTGGGCGACGGCCTGCTCCTGCGGCTGGAGAAACCCTCCGCCGTGCCGCTCGATGCACCCCTCTCGGGCGAGACCGACACGTCGCTGGCCGTGCGCGTAGCGGTCAGGGCGATTGCGGGCGCCGGCGACTTCGGCCGCTTCAGCCTCCTGGCAAACCAAATGCCGCCGTCCAACATCTTTGCGGACCGCGCATGGCTTCAGAAGCAGACCGGCATGGAGGGCCGGGCGAACGTGCTGCTGGCCGGCGGAAATGCCCGCGCGATAGAGCCGCAGGAGGTCCATAACGCCCTTGCGTCCTGCTGGCGCCTGGCCGATGCGCAACTTGTCCTTGAGCCCATTCCTGCCCAAGGCATCGTCGAACTGCGAAGCGATCGCGTGTTTCTCGATTCCTTCGTCGGCGTCGCCGGGGCGACCGCGGCGGGCATCCTCACGTACTTCGTCAACGAACTGCGTGCGGGCGACCGCGCGACGCCGTACTCAATGGTCGCGGCCCTGGGGCCGCTGGCCGTTGGCAAGAAAAAGGGGGCTGCACCCGTTTCCGGCAGTTCGGAAACGGGGGCTGTCCCCTTTTTCTCGCCCGGCGAGCCGGGGCCGGCAAAGGGGACAGTCCCCTTTTCGCAACAGCGCGAAAAGGGTACAGCCCCCTTTGCCGCAGTCCTGCCCGCCGGCATGGCCGACGACGAATGCGTCATCAACGCCTGGCTGGCCGAGGACCTCGCGGCCAAGCCCGGCGACTCGCTCGACATGACCTACTACGCGATGGGCCCGCGGAATCGCCTGGAGACGCGCTCCGCACGCTTCCGCATCCGCGCGGTCGTACCGATCGAAGGCGCAGCAGCCGACCGCACGCTCATGCCGGACTTCCCCGGCCTCGCGGACGTCGAGAACTGCCGCGACTGGAAGCCGGGCGCCCCTGTGGACCTCAAGAGAATCCGCAAGAAAGATGAGGCCTACTGGAACCAGTATCGCGGCACGCCCAAGGCGTTTGTGACGCTGGCGGCCGGGCAGAAGATGTGGGCCAACCGCTTCGGCAACCTGACGGCCGTGCGGTTCCCGGCGGCGGGCGGCGACAGCGCTGAATCGCTGGGCGAGCGCCTGCGCAGCCGCCTCAATCCCAGGGATTTCGGCCTGTATTTCCTGCCCGTCCGCGAGCGGGCCCTTGCGGCGGCCGAGAGCGCGACCGACTTCGGCGGCCTGTTCCTGGGCCTCAGTTTCTTCCTGGTCGCCGCAGCGCTCGTGCTGACGGGCCTCCTCTTTGCCCTCCAGGTGGAGCAGCGGACCGAGGAAACGGGCACGCTCCTGGCCCTCGGCCTGCCGCAGAGGCAGGTGCGGCGGCTGTACCTGACCGAGGGGGCGGGCGTGGCGCTCCTCGGCGCCGCCCTGGGCAGCGTTGCCGGGCTTCTCTATACGCGCCTGACGCTGTGGGGCCTCGCCACCGTCTGGCAGGGCGCGGTCGGCGCGGCTGACATCCGGTTCCACGCCGAGCCGCTCACGGTGGCCGGCGGCGCGGCCGCGGGGTTCCTGGTCGCGCTGGCGGCCATCTGGCTGGCCGTCCGGCGTCAGGCCCGGGCGCCCGCGCGGGAACTCCTGGCAGCCGGGGCGGAGGCGGAACTGCGCCCCGCGAGAGGCTGCCGGACCGGCCCCCTGCCCGGCCTCCTCGTGGCGGCCGCCGGCGGCGCCGCCGCCCCGCTCGTGGGGCTCCTGGCCCGCAGCGCGACCGGCGAGGAGGCGGCGGGCATCTTCTTCGGCGTCGGGGCACTGGCCCTCGTGGCCGGGCTGGGCGCCTGCCACGCGCTGCTCGCGGCCCTGGCGCGGGGCTCGGCCCGTGCGCGGCTGGACCTGGCGGGGCTGGCCCTGCGGAATGCCGCGCGGCGGCGCGGCCGGAGCCTGGCGACCGTCGCGCTGCTGGCGTGCGGCGTGTTCCTGGTGATCGCCGTCGATCTCTTCCACCTCGGGCCGGGAGGCGACGCCGGCCAGCGCGCCGGCGGCACGGGCGGCTTCGCCCTGTACGGCGAGACGTCGCTGCCCGTGGTGCAGGACCTGAACACGGTCGCCAGTGGCGACCGCGCGTTCGCCCTGCCGGTGGAAAAGGGGACTGCACCCTTTTCCGGCCTTTCGGAAAAGGGGGCTGTACCCTTTTCCGCAGAAGAGCATGCGGCCCCCAACGCGGAAAGGGGGACAGTCCCCTTTTCGCAACAGCGCGAAAAGGGTACAGCCCCCCTTTCCGCGTCAGCCCCCCTTACTTTCAAGGTGATGGCCCTGCGGGTCCACGAGGGCGACGATGCCTCGTGCCTGAACCTCAACCGCCCGCAGCAGCCGCGCATCATCGGCGTGCGGCCGGAGGAACTGGCGGCGCGGGGGGCGTTCTCGTTCGCCGAAACAATCGGCGGCCAGGCCGCGCAGAACCCGTGGCTGCTCCTCGCCCCCCGGCCGGGCGACGACGCTGTGCCCGCCATCGCCGACCAGACCACCATCACCTGGGCGCTCAAGATGAAGGTCGGCGACACGCTCCCGTACACGGATGAGCGCGGGCGGCCGTTCACGATACGCCTGGTGGGGGCTCTGGCGAACTCGATTCTCCAGGGGGCGCTCCTCGTTTCGGAGGACAGCCTGGTCCAGAAGTTCCCGTCCGGGAGCGGCCGGCGGATGTTCCTCATCGACGCGCCGCCCGAGCGGGCCGGCGAGGCCGCGGCCGTTCTCTCGCGCCAGATGTCGGACGTGGGGATGACCGTCACGCCCGCGGCCGACCGCCTGGCGGCCTTTGGCGCGGTCCAGAACACATACCTGGCCATCTTCCAGGCCCTCGGCGGGCTGGGCCTCGTCCTGGGCAGCATCGGCCTGGGCATCGTGGTGCTGCGGAACGTCCTGGAGCGGCGCGGCGAACTGGCCGTCCTGCAGGCCGTCGGGTTCCCCCGGCGGTCGCTCGACCGGCTGGTCCTGCGGGAGCACTGGCTCCTGCTGGCGCTGGGCCTTGCGGTCGGGACGGGCGCGGCGGTGGTGGCGGTGCTGCCGGCCCTCCGGTCCAGCGGGGCGGATGTGCCGTACGTTTTCCTGGCGGCCGCGCTGGCGGCGGTTTTCGCCTCGGGCCTGCTCTGGACCTACCTTGCGGCGCGGCTGGCGATGCGCGGCCCGCTCCTGGGGGCGCTGCGGAACGAGTGACCCCGCCGGCGGTTGAATATATTGTACCTGGCGCGGCGGGTCCGGCCCCCCGCCGCGCCACATGACGGCGTAGCGCGGGGGTTTATCCCCCGCGCGGTCGTGCCACGCGGTTGATTTTATTGCGCCCCGTCTATATTATTTGTCGGGCGCAGGTGGGGGTCAGGCTTCCTCGGAAGAACAGGGGTCTGGCCCGTTTGTGTCTTACGGACTCGGCAACAAGGACCGGCCATGAAGGTTCTGCTCGTCAGGTCCATCCCGGTCGTGCTGGCGGTAGTGGCCGTCTTTCTGCTCACTTACTGGCTGAGCGCCCGGCCGACGCTGGACCTGAAGGAGCGGCTGGAGTCGGTGGGCCGGCGCCTGCCGCAGGCGCCCGACGTGCAGTTCCCCGGCAAGTTCGCCGGGAGCGGCGCCCAGGCCGAGGCCCTGCCGGGGTCCTGGTCGGCGTTCCGCGGCGACAATCACGATGGCGTCAGCACGGACCCGACGCCGCTGGCCCGCTCGTGGGGCACGCAGGGGCCGAAGGTCCTCTGGTCGGTCCCCGTGGGCATCGGCTACGCCGCGCCGGCCGTCCGGGGCGGCCGCGTGTACCTGCTGGACTACGATGAAGTGAAGCAGGCCGATGCGCTGCGGTGCCTCGCCCTGGCCGACGGCAAGGAACTCTGGCGCCGCTGGTACGAGATACCCATCGACAGCGACCACGGTATCTCGCGGACCGTCCCGGCGGTAACCGACCAGTACATCGTGACGCTGGGGCCCAAGTGCCACGTGATGTGCGTCGACACGGCCACGGGCGCGTTCCGCTGGGGCATCGACCTGGTGAAGGAGTACGGCACCACCGTGCCCAAGTGGTACGCGGGCCAGTGCCCGGTGATCGACTTGGGCCGGGCGATCCTGGCCCCCGCGGGGCGCGACGTCCTCATGATGGCCGTCGACTGCGAGACCGGCAAACCGGTCTGGAAAACGCCGAACCCGCGCGGCTGGAAGATGACGCACTCCTCCGTCATCCCGGTGGAGTTCAAGGGCTGCCGCATGTACGTTTACTGCGCCAGCGGCGGCGCCGTGGGCGTGGCCGCCGAGGACGGCCCGGCCTGGAAAGCGGGCGACGTGATCTGGCAGCGCCCCGACTGGCAGGTGACCTTTGCCAACGTGCCCTCCCCCGTGGCGATGGGCAACGGGCGGATCCTCTTTGCGGGCGGGTACGGCACCGGGGCCCTGATGATCCAACTCAAGGAATCCGAGAGCGGCCGCCTGACGGCCGAGACCGTGCGGCGACTGGAAAAGTCCAAAGAGTTCGGCTCCGAGCAGCAGACCCCCGTGTTTTATAACGGGTACGTCTATGGCGTCCTGCCGAAGGAGGGCGGGCTGCTCGGCGGGCAACTGGTGTGCCTGGACCCCGACGGCAAGCACGTGTGGACGAGCGGCGCGGGCAACCGCTTCGGCCTGGGGTCGTGGATGATCGCCGACGGATGCCTCCTGGCGATGAACGATGACGGCGTGCTGACGATGGCCGAGGCGTCGCCGGCGGGCTTCAAGATGCTCGCCCGCGCCAAGGTCCTGGACGGCCACGAGACGTGGGCCCCGCTGGCCATCGCCGGCGGGCGGCTCATCGTGCGAGACCTCCAGCGCCTGGTCTGTCTGGACGTGCGGAAGGAGTAGGACCGATGGCCGCCAAGAAACTTCCGGCCGAGTACACGTACGACCTCTCGGAATTCACGAGGGTGGACCCGAACCTCATCCATTACGAGGAGGCGGCCGCCGTCGAGACCGGCATGAAGGAGCCGCGCGGCATAGCCGTGGGTCCCAACGACTGCCTGTGCGTGGCGGGCGACAAGGCTTTCCGCATTTTCTCCGCGGAGGGCAAGTTGCATACTATCGCCAATACCCCCACGGAGCCGCAGGCCATCGCCGTGGACAAGAAGGGCAAGACCTACGCTGCCATGAAGGACCAGGTGATTGTCTTCGACATCCACGAAGAATCGGTGGTCGTCTGGCAACCGATGGGCGAGAAGGCGTACCTGACGAGCATTGCCGCCGGCGAAAACGACGTCTTCGTCGCCGATGCGGGCGCCCTGGCGGTCCTCCGGTACGATGCCGGCGGGCGGTTGGTCAACCGCATCACCGGCCGGCCCGCTCTTCTCAGCCCGCCGGCCGCTTCGGCGGGCGAAGGAGAGCCGGCGCCCGGCGCCGCCGCCGACAAGGCGGACGACGAAGGATTCATCGTCCCCAGCCCGTACTTCGACGTGGCCCTCGCGGGCAAGGACCGACTCTGGATCGTGAACCCCGGGCGGCGACGCGTGGAATTATATACTTTCGATGGAAGCCTGCTGGCACACTGGGGCAAGGCGTCCTTCAAGATCGAGGGCTTCTGCGGCTGCTGTAACCCCATCCACATCGCCGTGCTTCCCGGCGGCCACCTGGTGACCAGCGAGAAGGGCCTGGCTCGCGTCAAGGTTTACACGCCCGGGGGGGAACTGGCGAGCGTGGTCGCCCCGCCGGCGGCGTTTGCCGAGGGAACCACGGGCCTCGACGTGGCGGCCGACTCGCGCGGACGCATCTGGGTGCTCGACCCGGTGGCCAGGAAGGTCCGGTTGTTCACAAGAAAGCAGACGGCCCCTGCTCTGGAGCCGAAAGCATGAGCCTCGCCGACACGTTCAGCAGCAATAGCGCCCATCTGGAGCGCGGCGGGTCTCCTGACCCGCCGCGCGAAACCGCACCCCTGCGCGACGTGGAAGGGGTCAGGAGCCTTAACGACGTCAGGGCTCCTGACCCCTTCTGGGACCCACCGCGCAAAATCGCGAGCAAAGGCAAGAAGCGACGGGCGATCCTCGCGGCGGCGGTGCGATGGCCGCTCGCGGGCGGCCTGGCGCTGCTGGCGGCGCGGCTGCTGGCCCGGAGCGCCGGGGGGCCGCTCGACCCGGCCGAAAAGTGCGTCAACCAGGGCCTCTGCCGCGGCTGCCGCGCACTGGGGGCCTGCCGCTCGCCGCAGGCTGAACTATTCCGCCAGGCGACAGGTGGCACGGCCGGCTTGCCCGACCGTGGAGATGGGGGGCGACGTTCCGCACGGCCGGACGAGCCGGCCGTGCCACAACCATCACGGTCGACAGAGCGCGAATCCCCAAACGGTGAGTCATGAGCGACCCGAAAAAGAAGATGAGCCGGCGCGAGATCATCCGCAAGGGCGCCCTGGGCGCGGGACTCGTGGGCGTCGCCGCAGCGGCGGCCACACTGGCCACCCGCGCCGGCAAGAGCGGCACCGTCTGGCAGATCGACCCCGCCAAGTGCATCCAGTGCGGCCAGTGCGCCACGTACTGCGTCATCGACCCGTCGGCCGTCAAGTGCGTGCACGCGTACCCGCTGTGCGGCTACTGCGACCTGTGCTTCGGGTACTTTCCGCCGGGATTCGAGCCCGAGCCGACGTTCGAGCGCCCGGCCGCCGAGAGCCAACTGTGCCCCACCGAGGCCATCAAGCGGCGCTGGATCGAAGGCCCGCACTTCGAGTACACGATTGACGAGGACCTGTGCATCGGCTGCGGCAAGTGCGTCAAGGGATGCGGCGCGTTCGGCAACGGGTCGCTCTTTCTCCAGGTGCGGCACAACCGGTGCCTGAACTGCAACGAGTGCGCGATTGCCGCGGCGTGCCCGGCGAACGCCTTCCGG
>Ga0315274_10008860_pt1 | contig 14573 bp, 15 predicted proteins | sample YL17G02_20_MG_FD_203700 | JGI IMG/M metagenome (GOLD analysis project Ga0315274, IMG submission 203700) | Sediment microbial communities from Yellowstone Lake, YNP, Wyoming, USA - YL17G02_20 | ecosystem: Environmental > Aquatic > Freshwater > Lake > Sediment | place: USA: Wyoming | collected... | reverse complement strand
CCGTGATTCCCACGGCGATGTTGCGCGTCTTTTCACTCATGGGGATTTCTCCGCAAGTTCGTTGCCGGCCTGCCAGATGGAGCCTTCCAGCCGGCCGGTCCGAAGCTGGGCCAATTCCTCGTCGCTGGCGCGGCCTTGGACAAACCTGGAGACGACCTTGTCGTCTATCCGGTCCAGACCCTCGGGAGTCGTATCGACAAGGAAGCGGCCCCTGTCCAGCATCAGGATGCGATCGGCGATCTTCCGCGCCGAGGACATGTCGTGGGTCACGACGACGGCGGTGGTGCCAAGGGCCGACTGGAGCTTGAGGATCAGCTCGTTGATCAGGTCGGCGCGTATGGGGTCCAACCCGGTGGTCGGCTCGTCGTAGAGGATCACCTTGGGGTCCAGCGCAATTGCGCGGGCGAGAGCCACGCGTTTCTTCTGCCCGCCGGAAAGCTCCTCGGGATACTTGTCCTGCGTACCGTCCAAGCCCACCAGCCGCAGCACCGTGCGGCATCGCTCGCGCTGGTCCTGCTCCGTGCCCAGGCTGCTTTCGACCAACGGGAAGCGGATGTTCTCCTCGACGGTCATGGAGTCAAACAGCGCCCCGCCCTGGAAGAGGAATCCCATCTGCCTCCGGATGGGCACGAGCTGGCGCTCGCTCATCGCCGAGATCTCCCAGTTACCGAAGAAGACCCTGCCGCTCTCGGGCTTCATCAGCCCGATGACGTGCTTCAGCAGCACGCTCTTGCCGCAGCCGGAAGGCCCGATGATGACCGTGGTCTTTCCCGGATGGATGTCCAGGTCCACCCGGTCCAGCACCACCAGGCGGCCGAAGGACTTGCGCACCTTCTCCAGCCGGATGATGGGCTTGTCGTCGGTGGGGGCATTCATGGACTTTCTTCCTGCTGCTGCGATTCCCGCTCCCGCGCCTGACTGACCGGCGACGCGTCATTAATCCAACGCATCACCGCGATTTCGTCGCAGGCCTCCGCCTTGGGGCAGGCGACGCACTCCAGCCAGACCTTCTCCGGCAGCGTGTGGCGATCGATGACCTCAAAGCCGTGTCGCTGGAAGAAATCCTTTTCATAGGTCAGCGCGAACAGCCGCCGCACGCCGAGCTGACGGGCATCCTCTGCCGCCGCTGCCACCAGCATGGAGCCGATGCCCTCGCCCTGGCGTTGGGGGGCGACGGCCAGGGACTTCACCTCCGCCAGATCAGACCAGAAGACCGTCACGGCCACGCAGCCGACGACGCGCCCGTCAGAGTCCTGAGCCACGTGAAAGTCGCGCACGGCGCCGTAGACGCTCTCCAGACTGCGATGAAGCATCCTTCCGCGCTGGGCGTGGTAGTTGACCAGCTCGCAGATAGCGGCTGCATCCTGCACATGTGCGGGGCGAATCATCATCTGGCGATATTCTATACTACGGTTGCAACGAATCCGAAAACGCAATTCCAGCCGCCGGTGTAACAGGCTTTCCAGCCTGTCCCTGCACAGCTTGGAATGGCCGTGCCACCGGACCATCAAAGAATCATACTGCGTTCAGACTCACTGCGCGTGTTTGCTCATGGGAATTCATCGGCCCAGAGGGCAGGCCCTCATCACCTTCAAACAGCAAGTTCCGCTGGCCGGGGAGGGACGGAAGAAGTATCATCCCTGCAAGTCCATTGAGGCGCATCGGGCTGATCAGCGGAGACCCTACGGCGGTTACCGGTTTTCAGGAGCTGCGATGCCTCGGCGGGACAAAGGTCAGCTTGAACAGGTTTCCTTGCTGAATCAGCCGGCGCCGCCGTGCGTTCTGGTCATCTTCGGCGGCACGGGGGACCTGGCGGCGAGGAAGATCGCGCCGGCGATATACAACCTGGCCCGCCAGAAGCTGCTAGCAGAACCCACGCACGTAGTCGGCCTGGCCCGCCGGCCGCTCGGCGACGGGCAATTCCGCTCTGACATGCTCCGGGCTATCGAAGAGCACTCGCGGAGCAAACCCGTCGATCCGGGTCTTTGGCGGGATTTGGCGCCCCGTTGGCACTACCAGGCCCTCCACGCGGAGGCCAAGGATGAATATCACGCCCTGGCCCGGCGGCTGAGAGAACTGGACGCCAAGCACCCCACAGGCGGCAGCCGGCTGTTCTACCTCGCCATGGCGCCTGAGGCGGTCCGCCAGGCGATCTGCAACCTGGGCGAGGCGGGCCTGAATTCACCAGGCCGCAAGGGCGGCTTCGTCCGCGTGGTTGTGGAGAAGCCTTTCGGCCAGGACCTCGCCTCGGCCAGGGAGCTGAACCGCTGCCTTCTGCGGTCCTTCAAGGAGCGGCAGATCTATCGGATGGATCACTACCTGGGCAAGGAAAGCGTCCAGAACCTGATGGTGTTGCGCTTCGCCAACGCGGTCTTCGAACCGCTGTTCAACGGGCGCTACGTGGATCACGTCCAGATCACCGCCGCAGAGGATGCGGGCATGGAAGGCAGGCGGGGGGCCTACTACGAGCAGGCCGGGGCGCTGCGGGACATGGTCCAGAGCCACTTGCTCCAACTACTGGCCCTGATGGCCATGGAGGCTCCCTCGCGCATGGACGCAGAGGCCATCCGCCGACAGAAGGTAAAGGCGCTGAAGGCGGTTGCCCCCTTGGCGGAGCAGGAGGTCGCGGCGCGAACCGTCCGTGCGCAATATGCAGCCGCCGGCCAGCGTCCAGGCTACAGGCAGGAACTGCTCGTCAGCGCCGACTCGCAGGTGGAGACCTACGTGGCCTTGTCGCTTTCCGTGGAGAACCGCCGGTGGTCCGGGGTGCCGTTTTACCTTCGCACGGGCAAGGCCCTGTCGGCCAAGTCCAGCCACATCGTCGTCGTCTTCAAGCGCGAAGCGGCAAGGACTTTTCGGGAGTCATGCGACGTGCGCGGCCCGAATCGGCTGATCATCCGCATCTACCCGGACGAGGGCATCAGCCTGACTGTCGACGGCAAGGTGCCCGGCATGGCGGGCATCCTGCGGCCGGTGAAGCTGGACTTCAGCTACGGTTCGGCGTTCGAGGCCGCCTCGCCGGAGGCCTACGAACACCTGCTGCTGGATGCGGCCCGCGGGGATCCGACCCTGTTCCTGCGGGATGACGAGGTGGAGGCCTCCTGGCGGGTGGTGGACAGCATTCGGGCTTCATGGAATGCCACCGGTTTGCCGAAACTGATACTATATCCTGCCGGGTCGTCCGGACCAGAGGAAGCCGACCGGTTGTTCGGCGACCCGTACAAGCATTGGCATCCGCTATGACCGCAGGGGAGTGATCGCAATGAGCGCTTCCGATCGCCCATACAGGAAGGTCCTTGTGGAACGCACGGCCGAAGAGGCCACCACGACGGCGGCGACACTTCTGAAGACCATTGTCTGCGAAGCGGTCAGTCAGCGCGGCGCCTGTCATGTCGCCCTGGCCGGCGGGACCACCCCGCATGCGCTGTACCAGAAGCTGGCCGCCGAGGGCGCCAGCGGCGAGGTGCCCTGGCGCAGCATGGAGGTCTTCTTCGGGGACGAGCGAGACGTGGGCCAGGACAACGTGGAAAGCAACTACCGCATGGTGCAGCGAACGCTGCTGGACCACGTGCCGATCGAACCGACGAAGGTGTACCCCATGCGCGGGGACGCCGAGGACCTGCAAGCTGCGGCGAGCGAATACGAGCAGGCTATACGCAGGCTCCTGCCGGCCGGCGCCGGCGGCCTGCCACGCTTCGACCTGATCCTGCTGGGCATGGGCGGCGACGGCCACACCGCCAGCCTGTTCCCCGGCAGCGAGGCGCTCAACGAGGGAAAGAAGCTGGTCACAAGCCACTATGTGCCGGTGCTGGGCAGGCGCAGGCTTACCTTCACCTTCCCGCTGGTCAACGCAGCCAGAAACATCCTCCTGCTGGTCACCGGCGAGGACAAGGCCAAGGCGGTCCTGGGCATCCTTACCGACGACCAGGAGAGCAGGCAACTCCTTCCCGCGGGGCGGATCGCCCCGACCGACGGGATACTTTACGTCATCCTGGACGCCGCGGCGGCGCGCCTGACCGGCCTGACGCATGCGTAGAGGCTCACCGGTTCTCCCGGAGGATCGCGGCCTCAAAGATAGTTGCCCCCGCAGCCGCGCGGAATTAACCTCACGCCATGATCGGACGGGCAATAGGACTGGGCGTCTCAGCCGCCAGGGACGCCCTTGCCAGGAGGCTGATCGGCCTGGGCGTGTCCCCCAACTCACTAACGCTAGCGGGGATGGTCCTCACGGGCGCGTCGGGAGTCTGCTACGCCATCGGGACGGACCGGAGATTCGGCTGGAGCCTGAATCCGGCGTCGGAGGCCAACGCGTATCTGCTGCTTGCCGGGCTGCTGCTGCTGGCCTCCTCCGCCTGCGACATGCTGGACGGGGCGGTGGCGCGGCTCAGCAGCAGCGGGAGCCGCTTCGGCGCCTTCCTGGACAGCACCCTGGACCGCTACAGCGATTTTGCCGTCTATGCGGGCATCGCGGTGCACTACGCCTGGACCCGCCCGGCCAACGCGACGTTCGTGTTGCTGTGCATGCTGGCGTTCTTCAACGCCTTCATGATCTCCTACGCCCGCGCGCGGGCCGAGGACATCATCGAGTCATGCAGCGTCGGCTACTGGCAACGGGGTGAGCGCTCGACAGCCATCCTAATCGCCACCTTTGCCTACAACATCCCCGCCCTGGTGGTCCAGCAGGCCTTGCTGCCGATGCTGACGGTCTTGCGGCGAATCCTTCACGCCAAGGCCGTCATCCAGGGCGGGAATCCCATTACCGATCCTCGCAAGGGGGGCCTGCTCCTGGCCATACGGCTGTGGCGCTGGCCGCGAATGACAATCCCTTATGACATCGTCACGGGGATCAACATAGCCTGGCTGATCTTCGCCCGAATCAGGCCTGAGGACCTGCTGCGGGGGATGCTCAGCGGCTAGGCGGCGGACCGGTCGAAGGAGGCGGCGCGGGAAACTTGTTCCCCGCGGAATTCCTCATTGATGTTGTGTGGCAGGCCCCGGCTTCAGCCGGGGTCTCCGTTGGCCAATTGACGGCTTGACCCGCCGACCGGCGTCGGTCAGATGATGATTCGCCCCAAGGCATCGGTCTGGAGGCGGCTGATGCCGGGGTAGCGCTTCTCGATGTCTTGCAGCCGCTGCGATTGAACGCGGATGGTGTCCTGTGCGGTTGAGAGCTGCTGGGCCATGATGTCCCGGCTGGAGATCATCCCGACCAGTCCCCCGTCGTCCACCACGGGCAGGTGGCGGATGTCGTGCTGGGCCATGATCTGTTGCGCCTTGGCCAGTTCCACCTGAGGAGTGATGGCCAGCACTTTGGCCGTCATGATGTCGGCCACCCGCACGAAGGCAGGATCGCCGCCGGTGGCGACGACCTTTGTCACGATGTCCCGCTCGGTGACGATGCCGGCGATGTTGCCCTGGGCGTTCATCACCACGAGGCACCCGACCTTGTTGGCCTGCATCAGCCTGGCCGCTTCGCACACCGACGCGTCGGCCTTGAGGGTCAGGACTTTCTGACCGCACTTGACCAGACGGCTGACTCGAACGTTCTCAAGCATTGTTGCGCCCCTATCCGCAGTGGCATCCCGACGCCGCCGCAAACGTTGCGCGGCCCGGGGTTTTTATCGGACAGATTGCGGGTCTCGTTTACTAAGGGACTCATGCGGGCAACAGACTCAGCCAAGGGCGGCATGGGCCGGGATAAGATCAACCCTTCTCGTTTCCGGCAACGCCCCTGTTCCGCTGCTGCGGTGAAGCAGCAAGGCTCCCGATGAGCGTCAGCGGCGTTGCGGCGACAACCTCCACCTGGACGTACCGGCCGGCCAATTCCGCCCGGCCGTCAAAGACCACGATGTGATTGCCAACCGTCCGCCCGACGAGTTGCAGGGTGTCCGGGCCGGCGGACTTCCGCTTGCCGGCTTGCGGGGAAGGCCCCTCCACCAGGACCTCAACGGTCTTTCCGACGTAGCGGCGGTGGTGGGCCAGGCCCACCTCGGCCTGGACAGCCAGCAGCTCGCTGTTGCGCCGCCGCTTGACCTCCCGGGGCACGTCGTCCGCCAGCTTCTCCGCAGCAGCCGTGCCGGGACGGGGCGAGTAGCGGAAGATGAAGCTGTTCTTGTAACCGCTGCGGCGGATCAGGTCAGCCGAGGCCTGGTGATCCTCTTCCGTCTCGCCGGGAAACCCGACGATGAAGTCCCCGGCCAGGACGATCCCCGGCACGATGGTCCCCGCCCGCTCGACCAGTTCGTCGTATTGCGCGCGGGTGTAACCTCGCCTCATCCGCTTCAGCACCGCATCGCTGCCGCTCTGGGCGGGCAGGTGGAGGTAGGGACAGACGTTGGGCAAGCCCGCCATGGCCTCCAGCACCTCCAGGCCGAAATCTGCCGGGTGGCTGGTGATGAACCGCAGCCGCCGCAGACCGGCAACGCCTGAGACCCGCTCCAAGAGGTCCGCAAAACGCACCGTGAGCGTCCCCGAACGCCACCGATAGGCGCTTACGGTCTGGCCCAGCAGGGTGATCTCGGTCCGCCCCGCATCGACCAGTCGGCGGACCTCCTCAACGATCCTGGCCGGGTCGCGGTTGAGCTGCATCCCGCGGACATAGGGGACCACGCAATAGGCGCAGAACCGATCGCATCCCCGGCCGACGCGGACGAAGGCCTGGACGGGTCCCGTGGTTAGTGCGGGGTCGCGAGCCAGGTCCATTTCGTCGAACGGCTCCTCGTCGCAGCGGGTTCGGAGTCCTCGCGGCTGGTCAAGTACCGCCGCCTGTTCGCGCAGGCCGTCGGCGATGTTGGTAATCAGCCCCGCCAGCGCCTGCAACTGTCCCGGCCCGCAAACGATGTCGAGCTGGGGGTACCGTTCCAGAAGGGCCTGGCCCTCCCGCTGGGCCATGCAGCCGAGGACCCCTATAATCATCCGCCGCTTGGAGGCGGCCTTGCGGCGGCACTGATCGGCAAGGCGGGAGTGGGCCTTCTGTTCGGCGTGGTGGCGGACCGAGCAGGTGTTATACAGCAGCACCTCCGCCCTGGCTGGTGAGTCCACCAGCTCATGCCCGGCCGCTCGAAGCGCCCCCGCCACCAGCTCACTGTCCAGCCGGTTCATCTGACAGCCCATGGTCTCCAGATACACCTTCACGAGACCCTCGCGCGGTTCGGGACGAACCATGATACCCCGCCGCTGCCAGATGCGGTAGACGGCTCGGGCTGACCTCTGTGTACCCTTGCGATTGGCCGTTCCCGTACGTATCATGCCCCCTGAGTAACAGCCCGGCGCGGAAGTGCGGAGACCCGGAAAAAGGACACAACCCATGCCCACCAAGACGATTGCGGACATTGACGTAACGGGCAAGACGGTACTGATGCGCGTGGACTTCAACGTACCCGTCAAGGGAGGCCAGGTCACAAACGACCGCAGGATCGTCCAGGCCCTGCCCACGATCAAGGCCGTGCTGGATGCCGGGGGGAAGCTGGTCCTGATGAGCCACCTCGGCCGGCCCGAGGGCAAGGGCTTTGAGGAGGACTACAGCATCAAGCCCGCCGCCGACCGACTGGCGGAGCTGCTGGGCAAGACCGTCAAGGTGGGTCCGCCCGAGGTCATCGGACCCAAGACCGACAAGCTCGTAGCCGGGATGGGCAACGGCGAGGTGGTCATCCTGGAAAACCTCCGCTTCCACGCCGGTGAGACCATGCCCGACAACGCCAAGAAGAACCCCGACGGCAGGCTCACGCCCCAGCAGCAGAGGACCCACGACGATTTCGTAGCCGCCTTGGCGGGCCTGGGCGAGGTTTACGTGAATGACGCCTTCGGCACCTGCCACCGCAGGCACGCCAGCATGTATGGCCTCCCCCGGGCCATCCAGGCCAAGGGCGGCCCGGCCGTGGCGGGATTCCTGGTCGAAAAGGAGATCAAGTACCTCCACGAGGCCGTGGCCGACCCCAAGCGGCCTTTCGTGGCAATCCTCGGCGGGGTGAAGGTCAGCGACAAGATCAAGCTGATCGCCAACCTGCTGGGCAAGGTGGACCGCATCCTCATCGGCGGGGCGATGGCCTACACGCTGCTGAAGGCCAAGGGCGTTGCAGTCGGCAAGAGCCTCGTCGAGGCCGACCAGGTCGAGGAGATGAAATCGCTCCTGGCCAAGGCGGGCGGGAAGATCATGCTGCCGCTGGATCACGTGGCCACGGACGATTTTGAGTCCGGAAAGCCCGTTGCCGTCGCCAGTGTCAATATCCCTGAAGGCCTGATAGGCATGGACATCGGTCCTGCGACGGTGGAGGCCTTTGGCAAGGTCATCGCCTCGGCCAAGACGATTATCTGGAACGGTCCGGTGGGCGTCTTCGAGCGCGACGCCTACGCCGCCGGAACCAAGGCCGTCGCCCTGGCGGTCGCCAAGGCCACCAAGGCCGGGGCCACCAGCGTCATCGGCGGCGGCGACTCCGCCGCCGCCGTCGAGCAGATGCACCTGGAGGAGCAGATGACCCACATCTCCACCGGCGGCGGCGCCAGCCTGGAGTACCTGGAAGGCAGACCCATGCCGCCGCTGGAGGTGTTGGACAAGAGGTAGCCGGCTTCCCAGGGACATTGGACCGGCCGCCTGTTCTCAGGAGCACGAAGGCGTTCGGTAGGAATCTTGGCGATGTTCGCGGCCAATCGAGTTCAGCCGGAAGGTACCAAGCCGCGAACACCGCTAACAACACGAGCCGGCACAATGAGCAGAATCACCGGATAGCCCGCTTCGGGCGGGCATTAACGCAATGAGGGTCAAACGAGGCAATCCCTGGAACCAGTTGCCCCACGGGGTGCTCATTGCGCCATCGCTGCTGGCCTGCAACTTCGCCAAGGCGGGACAGGACATCGACGAGGTGATCGCCGCAGGGGCAGACGTGCTCCACGTGGACATCATGGACGGGCATTTCGTCCCGAACCTGTCCATGGGACCGGGGTTCGTGAAGTCGATCCGCAAGTACACCGACCATCCGCTGGACGTGCACCTGATGGTGACCGACCCGGCGTACTATCTGGAGCGGTTCGCCGACGCCGGTGCCGACAGCATCACCTTCCACGCCGAGGCCGCCGCCGATCCGTTCAAGCTCATCGACCGCCTCCGCCAGCTCGGTCTGGGGGTAGGCGCCACCGTGCGGCCCGGAACTGGACATGAGGCGCTGCGCCAGATCGTCCCAGCCGTGGACATGGTCCTTGTCATGACGGTCGAACCCGGCTACGGCGGGCAGTCGTTCATGAAGGATATGCTTGCCAAGATCCAGGCGGTGCGCGGTATGCTCAAGGACGCCCAGCGCCTGGAAGTCGACGGCGGCATCAACCCGCAGACGGCGCGGTGGTGCATCGAATGCGGTGCGGACGTGCTGGTGGCAGGTGAGAACGTCTTCGGCTCGCCTGACGCCGCTGCCGCCGTGGCGGCGCTCCGAGAGGCCCCCAGCCCCGGCAAGCCAAGGGCGCAACGATGACAGACGGCGTAGGCGCGTCGGCGTGGCGACGTTCTGAACGGACGACACTCATGGCCAGAAACGGAACGGAATCCAGAGTGCCTTACGATTCCGCCTCCTTCGATGGGCCTTCATTCCGCAAGAAGCGCGACGTGCCAGACGGCCTGTGGATGCGCTGCGACGGCTGCGAGGCCATGCTCTACAGCAAGGTGGTGGTGGAGAACCTGGAGGTCTGCCCGCAGTGCAACTACCACTTCCGAGTGGGCGCCAGGAATCGCATCGTCCAGTTGGCCGACCCGGAGAGCTTCGAGGAGCTTTTCGCCGAGATCGCCCCGGCCGATCCGCTGGAGTTCAACTGGGCCGGAAAGAGCTACGCCGAGCGGGTGCGCAGCGAGCAGGAGAAAACCGGCAACACGGAGGCGGTCCTCACGGGCATCGCCTACATAAAGGGCCGCCGCGTCGCCTTGGGCGTGATGGACGGCGACTGGCTGATCGGGACGATGGGGTCGGTGGTGGGGGAGAAGGTCACCCTGCTGATCGAGCACGCTACGGCGTCGGCACTACCGCTGGTCATCGTCTGCGCCTCGGGCGGGGCCAGGATGCACGAGGGGGCCTTGAGCCTCATGCAGATGGGCAAGACCTCCGCGGCGCTGGCCAACTTCGACGACGCCGGCGGGCTGTACGTTGCCCTGCTTTCCGATCCAACCACCGGCGGCATGACCGCCAGCTTCGCCATGCTGGCCGACTTCATCATCGCCGAACCGGGGGCGCTGATCGGCTTCGCCGGCCAGCGGGTCATAGCCAACACGATCAAGTCCGAACTGCCCGAGGGCTTCCAGCGGGCGGAGTTCCTGCTGGAGCACGGCTTCATCGACATGATCGTCCACCGCAAGAACCTCCGCAGCGAACTTGCCAAGCTCATCGACTACTGCGCCAAGTAGGCGGTAAGTGATACCGTGGGTTGCTGAGTCAGTGCACTGATGACGGGCAAGCAAGTGAAAGGGTTGCAAGGACTGTTTGACATCTGCTATCCAAGCTGGTACTATCCGTTATGGCAGGCAGCCCCTTTTTGAGTGGGGGCGAGTTGCCCGGGAAGGTCTATGTCACAGGAGCCTGAAGGTTCATTGTCCGGAAGGTTGCGAATTCCCATGAAGATAAGAGTCCCAAAAGAACACATCGGGCCTTTCCTGGATTTCCTTGCCCTGACCCCTGATGCGAGGGATCGTCTGTTACAGGAGATTAAGGCAAGCGAGGCGACTTTTCTCATTACCGATTTGGCGTCAAAAGTGGCCGGGAAGCTTGGCGAGGACGAAGGCAAGGTTACCCGGTTCCTAGTAGTTTTGGCGTCTCTCTACCATTCTCGCCTTCATGTGGAAAAGCCGGTGGAGGAATTCGTCGAGGTAGTATGTGAAGCCGCCCGCTCCGCCCGAAAGGATCAGTCGGACGAGAGACCCCTGGACTGGGAGTCCGTTAAGCGTGGCCTACGTGAAGCGCTTGTAATGGATGACCCCTTGGGAGTCACGTCGAAAGCTACAGAGCTGGCCATGGAGCACGGGAAGGTCTTCCAGGATGCCCGGGTTCTTACCGATATCAGGGGGATCTTCTACCCCGACCCGGGTATTCGGCCCAGCGCAGCAATAGTCCTCCACAATCTCAAGATATCCTATAGTGAGGAGGACGGTGAAGAAAAGGCGGTGTTTTTCGGCATGGATCCGGAAGATATCAGGAAGCTCCGGAAGGAGTTGGATCGCGCGCTCCAGAAAGAATCTACCTTGACCCAGCTGCTCAGAGATGCGCGACTAAACTGGTTAGGGATACCTGGCGAATGAGCAGAATTGAAGCCTCTCCAGCTGTGTACTACCGCTCGGACATGGGCCCGCTGTCTGGTCCACGTTCGTCTTGGACTCAATCGCGAAAAGATCGGATGGGATGGGCTCCCCGGTATTTCGGGAAGGAACCCCGTCTGCGGGTTGTGGTCATGCGATTCGCTGAGACTCAGGGCCTGTCTACTATATCGAGGGAAGATGTCTCAAAAGTCTTCAAAGAGCTAGTCGCATCGTGGTTGCGGGACACAGTGCTCGTGTCATCGGTCGAGGACATGGTTCTGCACGCAGCTTACCAACAGATTATTGGGATGGGTGAGAAAGCAATCCCTTGGCTCTTAGAGGAGCTACGAAGTCACCCGAATCACTGGTTCTGGGCGCTCAAGTCAATCACTAGGACTGACCCTGTTGAGGAGTGTGATCGGGGGAACTTCGACCGCATGGTTGAAGCTTGGCTTTCCTGGGGTAAGCAACACGGGTACTTGCGGTAAATGCCGCCACACGAGAACGATCCACGCTTCTCTTTCAGTGCTCACGGGGGCTTTAGGAAGGCCAGTGACGCAAGCCCAAACTATAACTGCGTCGCGTGGGCAGCGGGACTTGACAATCGCTGGTGGTGGCCCGACCCCTACGGGATGTATTTCTGGCCAACAGGGATACCGCGCCTTCCTGACCGCGAGTCTTTCGTGAAAGCATTCGGCTCCCTTGGTTATTCTGTCTGCGAAAGGGAGGTACTAGAGGAAGGTGTCGAAAAGGTGGTGCTCTACGAGTCGGGAGGGAAGGTGAAGCACGCTGCACGGCAAATAGTGTCAGGACCCTTCCGTGGGCTCTGGACCAGCAAGCTTGGCGGAGGCATAGACATAGTGCACAGTCTGCGTGGAGTCTGCGGGACTCTGTATGGCACGGTTTCAGTAATCCTTCAGCGTGCCGTGAAACAGGGTAATTGATGGATCTCGGTTCAAACTAAAATATCCAAGCGCCAAATCCCAATAACCCTAGCCTGTCTGCGCTGAACGTCCTGTTTGCAGCTTGGCTTTTGACTTCTGAGCCTTGTCTGGTATTTGACCGGTTTGAAGCTTGTGCACGTGCCAGATTGAGTCGCCAATGCATGACGAACGATCAACCAAGCAGAAGCGCGTGGCAGCCTATCTGGACGGGCACGGCCTGGATGCGGTGCTGCTCGCTCGGCGGTGCAACTTCAGTTGGTACACCTGCGGGGCGCACAATCATGTCAGCGAGGCCGCTGACGTCGGCGCCAGTTGGCTGCTGGTCGATCGCGACGGCGCGCGGGTGCTGGCCAACAACATCGAGGCGGCACGCCTGGCCGGCGAGGAACTGGTCGGGACGGGCATCGATGTGGCGGAGTTTCCCTGGTTCGACCCCGCCGAGCAGCGGAAGGCCTTGGCAAGGCTCATCGGTCGGGCCAGGCTGGGAGTGGACGCGAAGTTACCCTGGCCGGAGGCCGAAATGCTGGGCGGCGACTTCGACCGCCTGCGCTGGGTCCTGACGGCGTGGGAAATCGAACGATACCGAGCGTTATGCGATGACACGGTCGCCGCCGTCGAATCGGTCGCTTGTGGCGCCCGGAGCGGGTGCAGCGAGCTCGATTTGGCGGCCGAGCTTTCAGCGGCGTTGCGACGCCGCGGGTGCCTGCCGTGGGTCCTGCTGGCGGGCGGGGACCAGCGCCTGGAACGGTTCCGCCATCCCCTGCCCACCGACAATCGCATCCAGCGGCAGTTCATGCTGGTCGCCTGCGCCGAGCGGTGCGGCCTGATCTGCGCCTGCTCGCGCCTGGGGAGTTTTGGAAAGATACCGGCTGAGATGGCGCGGAAGCACCAGGCCGTCACCGACGTCGACACCGCGCTGGTCACCTCCACCAGGCCGGGGGTGACGTTGGGGCGGCTCTTCGCCGTCGCCCAGGAGGCCTACGCCGCCTGCGGTTTCCCCGACCAGTGGCGGATGCACCATCAGGGCGGCTCCTGCGGCTACCTGCCGCGGGAGGTCAAGGCCGCACCGGGCGACGCCACCGTGGCGCTTGAGAACCAGGCCTTCGCCTGGAATCCCTCCATCAGCGGGACAAAGTCCGAGGACACCATCCTCTGCCGGGCCGATGGCGGCGAGCTGCTCGCCAAGCCCACCGACTGGCCCACGATCACCGGCCAATGGCAAGGCCGCTCCCTCCCCCGCGCGGACATACTGGCCCTGTAAAGCACCCACATCCAATGCGGTGCCATGCCCACGCTTCCCTCGCTTGCGTGGGCATGCAGCTTGCGGGTAATATCTCGAGATGAGAATCACGGGGAATCATCTCCCATGGCACCGCAAGATGCCCAAACACTGGGACCATCCGTGGGACGACCCGGGAGTCAACCGCACGCGGATCCAATTCCGCTAATGCCTGTCCGGGCGAATAGGGAGCCCAAAAACCAAAATGTCCCCGTTTACCTCTGTGCCGATTTCCCTCGCGGAGAGGCGATCCGGGCACCAAAGGTGCGATAATAGTGGGGTTCCCCGGATATCCGGCAAAGGCGCGAAAACAGTGAATCGTTTGCGGATGACCTGCGGATAACCGCAAGGACTTGAAATGATTTGGGATTCCTCGTTTTGGAAAGATGACCTGCTGATATTGGCACAGGACCTTCTGCGCGTTACGAAACGGCGCAAGCCATCGCAACGCCTCTTAGTAAACCTGGAGAAGAAGGTTTTCCTTGCAGGGTACACGATCCGAAAGCTGATGGAGGCCGGGAAACTGTCAAGCGAGACCGAAGCATTGCCAGTTCCGGTTGTCTCCTACCGGAACCTTGGCAAGGCAGTAACCATCATTAACTGGCATCGCTTGGATGGGCTGTATGACTTCAAAAGCGGGCGCCCAATATCACTGCCTTTGAGGGTGGTTTGCAACCAGATCATTCACAGTTACGTGTTCATGCCGGGTGGGGATTCAGCGACAGGCCCAGTGAACAAGATATGGTTTTGCTCGGGCCGTTCCCGCAACCGATGTCTCTACGAACTTGCATTGTCCGATCTTGCCGAAGTGTTAAGCGTTGTGGGCCATGATTACCCGGCCCAAGCTGTCTATGTCTATGACCCCGCCCAAAAGGACTACCGCGTAAGGGCGTGGACCCCCGGAAGGCGTGTACGAGACTAGGGCAAAACTGGGAAAACGAAAATGGGACATTCCGGTTTTCGGGTCCTTCTCCGCGCGTCGCGGGGAGATCGTGGAGAGCAGGCCGAGTTGTGCGCACGTCGTCAGGTTTGCGGCTGGGGGATCGGGGCGGCGGCGGCCGGTGATGGGGCGCCGGTTGCGGGT
>Ga0315274_10008859_pt1 | contig 14573 bp, 11 predicted proteins | sample YL17G02_20_MG_FD_203700 | JGI IMG/M metagenome (GOLD analysis project Ga0315274, IMG submission 203700) | Sediment microbial communities from Yellowstone Lake, YNP, Wyoming, USA - YL17G02_20 | ecosystem: Environmental > Aquatic > Freshwater > Lake > Sediment | place: USA: Wyoming | collected... | reverse complement strand
TGGGTCGGAGCGGTCCTGGCGTGGGCGATCGCGACGACGTTGGTGCCCTACCTGAAGGCTCTGGGCGAAGGTTATAAATATATCAAGTATTCCGCATTGCCAGCGGCGGCTTTCATTGGACTGACTGCAGGCGATTGGTCGGATATCAGACTGTCGGTTTTGGCAGTGTTCATGGCAATCGCCTCAGCGGCCGTGCTCGTGAAGGTCATTGTGTGTCGATGGCGGTCTTACAGAAATGCCTCGCTTGCGGGCGGGAATGAAGAGTCAGAAATAATCAGGTATGTCCAGGAGAACAAGCACATCGACAGGATCGGCTGCATCAGTAACTACATCAGCGACGCCCTCGTATACTTTGCGCGCCGCCACGTCCTGTGGGGAACGCATCATTACTGCTTCAATAGCAAAGTCATCGATATCCATCCGGTGCTGAGCCTTCCGATAGAACAGATCAGCGAAAAGTATGACCTGAAGTACTGGCTCATCAATACGGCGTACGTCGATCCGTCAGTCCTCGGGTTCAGCAACAAGGTGCTCGAGAAAGAGGCGGGAATATACCGACTCTACCGCGTTGAAGAAGCCGTCTGAACATAATCGATTCGGACAATATATGAAGCGAGAAGATTGCAAATATTATATATGTCCCGCTTGCGAAAGCGATGGAGAGCTCGTCGAGCGGGGTTGCGATTCTTCACCCGCAAGGCCTCTGTTGAAATGCGGAAAATGCGGCGAGACATACCCGATCGAAGGCGGAATACCGCGGTTCATAAAGACGGATAAATACGCCAGCTCCTTCGGGATGCAGTGGAATCTCAACCGCAGGACACAACTGGACAGCTATACTGGAGCGACGATTTCCAGGGACCGCCTGCGCGAGTCTACGCGATGGCCGCGGCAGATGGCCGGACAGCGTATTCTCGAGGCCGGGTCGGGCGCGGGACGATTCACCGAGACGCTGCTCGATACGGGAGCCGAGGTCTTTTCATTTGACCTCTCCTCAGCGGTCGATGCGAATATGCGGAACAACGGGCATAATGAGAATCTGCATCTCTTTCAGGGGGACATATTTCACATCCCCCTGAAAAAGGCCTCGTTCGACAAGGTCCTGTGCCTTGGCATGATCCAGCACACACCCGATCCAGAGAGGGCATTCCGATGCCTCGTCGAATATATCCGTCCGGGTGGAGAAATTGTCATTGATGTGTATACAAAGAGCCTGAGGCACTTGTTGCAGTGGAAGTATCTCCTGCGCCCGCTGACAAAGCGCATGGACGAAGAACGGCTTTACAGGATCGTTTCGGCGTGGACGAAGAGGCTCTATCCTATGGGGCTTCTGCTGCGACGTTCTTTGGGTGGCTTAGGCAGGAGGCTCATGCCGGTCGTCGCGCATTCATTTTCCGATCTATCGGAAGAGGCCAATCTGGAATGGTCGATTCTGGATACCTTCGACATGTATTCTCCGGCTCACGACCATCCGCAGACGATTGCCACGGTACTTCACTGGTTCTTTGAGGCGGGGTTGAGGGATGTCACCGTCGAATACGGTTTGAATGGTATCGTCGGCAGAGGAGCCAAACCAACATAAAGGTTAGAGATTGCACTCATGATAAAACTCATTCTCTCGCCGTTATTCTTACTCGTTGTTGTACTCTGGCCAACGCTGTACTTTTGCATGCGTCGTGGAAAAAACGGCCAACGCGTATTCGTTGCAATTTCATGCGCAGCTCTGTTGATCGTCACTGTGTTGAGCACTGGCGCTGTATCGGGCTATCTGGAGCGGTTGCTGGAGGCGGGTTTGAACGATACGGAGCGCTGCCCTGCAGATGCTATCCTAGTGCTCTCAGGGGGTTATGTGCCGGGTGAAACAATGGGAGATGATCGGCTAAACGGCGAGTCCGTGCTTCGCGTCGTAAAGGGAGTGGAGCTATTGAATAAGTGCGATACGAAGCAGATGATCCTGAGTGGTTCTTCGAGGGGATGGCCGCCTGGTAGAGATGGGGAACTGATGCGCGATTTTGCAATTAGGCTCGGAGTTCACGAGGAACGCATCCTCCTCGAGAACGAATCTGTGAACACGAGGGAACATGTTTCGCGTCTCGAAAAGACGGGATGGTTTGACAGAGATGCAGAACTTGCGATCATCAGCTCACCGTGGCATCTTAGACGCGTCATGTTGGAATTTTCGCGTATCTTTCATAATTCATATCCCGTGATGGCCTACGGCAGACCTTCAAAAAGCGGCAGTGTTATGCCACAGCCCGGAGCGCTCCACAGCTCAACCACTATGCTGCACGAGTACATCGGCAATGTCTGGTACAAAGTGCTCGATCGGTTTCAGGGCGATAGTACTGCTGCAAAGCAAAGATAGTCCCTGTTAGGATCTTCACGCCATAGAATTCAAAGACTTTTTATGTGCGGAATCGTCGGAAAAATAACATATAAGAGCAAAGCTATTGAGGCCGATACAATCGGCCGCGCCGCCAATCTGCTCTCTTTGAGGGGGCCGGATGATGCCGGTGTATGGATTAAGGGAGGGGTAGGATTGGGGCACCGGCGCCTCTCGATTATCGATATTTCGCAGGCCGGGCATCAGCCCATGCAGAGCAGCGACGGGCGGTACGTCATCGTCTACAATGGAGAAATCTATAATTACCGAGAGCTGCGCGCCGAGCTCTCGGAAGGCGGTCGCCTTTGGACGAGCGACAGCGATACCGAAGTCATTCTCGCTGCATACGGGAAGTGGGGGGCAGGGTGTGTCGAGCGGTTGAACGGGATGTTTGCGTTCGCGATCTGGGATCGGACGGCGCGGAGACTCTTTGCCGCGCGCGATCGGATGGGCATCAAGCCCTTCTATTACCATGCGTCTTCGGACGGTTTCCTCTTCGCATCACGTCCTCGCGCGATGTTCGCCCTGCAACCTGGGCTTTCGCGCGGGATCGACGAACAGGCCCTGCGCTATCATCTGGAATGCGGATATATCCCCGCTCCGTACTCCATTCATCGCGCGATCCGGAAGCTCCCTCCGGCCCATTGTCTCACGGCCGGTGCTGGCGGGGTCCGGATCACGAGATATTGGGACAGCAGGGCGATTATGCCTGACGAGTCTTTGGCTCGGAGAAATGTCGATGACATTGTCGACGAGCTGGACGATCTGCTTTCGGGCATCGTTCGTGAACATATGGTCAGCGATATGCCGGTGGGCGCATTTCTCTCCGGAGGGATCGACAGCTCGCTCGTCGCAGCACTGATGTCGAAGTGCTCCTCACAGCCTGTGAGGACGTTTACGATCGGTTTTCAGGAGAAGCGGTATGATGAAAGCGTGTTTGCATCTGACGTTGCGAAACATCTTGGGGCTCAGCATGAATGTGAGCGCATGAAAATCGACGATCTCATGGAGCTTCTTCCGACGTATCATAGGGAATTCGACGAGCCTTTTTATGATAGCTCGGCCATTGCGACCATGGCTGTTTCTCGGTTGGCTCGACGACATGTATCCGTTGCACTAAGCGGCGACGGAGGGGACGAACTGTTCGGCGGCTATCATTATTATCGGATCGCCCAGCGACTTAGGCCATTGTATCGCCTTCCTGTTCGTGTGCGGGGGATGCTGGCGGCATGTGTCGGCGCGGTTCCGGGCCACAGGCCGAGACTCCTTTCTGAAGCCATGCGACAGAAAAATGGTGTCGCTTCCTTTGCCTTCACGAGGAGCATTACGAAGGATTATCAGAGCGTGCTGACTCCCGAAGTCATCCGGAGCACCCGTGGTATCTACGACCTCTTTGAAACAGAGGCGGATACGTATCCCGCCGGACTTCTCCCCGGAGAGCAGGGGATGCGTCTGGATGCCTCATTTACACTGCCCGATGACTATCTCCAGAAAGTCGATGTCTCCAGTATGGCGTTTTCGCTGGAATCCCGCGTTCCGCTTCTAGATCATCGTCTCGTGGAGTGGTCTGCACGTTTGCCCCTTTCGTTCAAGATCCGTGGTGCAACAAACAAATATATTCTGCGGCGGCTCGCATACCGCTATGTTCCGGAGAAGCTGCTGAACCGTCCGAAGATGGGTTTTTGCATTCCGCTCGATCGATGGATGCGGGGCAGTCTCAAGGCGTGGGTCGAGGAACGGCTTGCCGATCGAGCGCTCACTGGCGAGCTTCCCTTGAACTGGGGCGTGATCTCGGATCTCTGGAAGCTTCATCAGACGGGCCGCCGCAATACCTACCCAATCATCTGGGCGACCATCATGCTTCTGGAGTATGTGCGGAATAATCATGACTAAACCAATCGACAGGAGGAAGACAACCGGCGCGGGCGTTGCCTGCGTTACTGGTGCATCCGGCATTATAGGCAGGAGGATTGTGGCGAGGCTCATGGATGCCGGGTGGCGTGTGCGGGCGTTGACCAGAAGAGGCGCGGCGTTCGACGCGAGAGTTGTCGTTTTCAAAGGCGATGTTTGCGATGCGTCAACGCTGCAGGAATTTGTGAAGAACGCAGATGTTATGTTTCACTGTGCAGCGGAGTTGAATGATGAATCCACGATGTGGGATGTCAATGTCGATGGGACACAAAACGTCGTGAACGCCGCGTCAAGATCGGGTGTTACGTGCTTTTGCTTTATCAGCAGCGCCGGTGTGGTGGGAAACGTGACAGAGAGAATCGTCGATGAGTCGACTGCTTGTCGTCCATACAACCTTTATGAAAAGAGCAAATGGGCAGCAGAGAACATCGTTGCCAAGGGCATAGACGGTTGTCGTGTGGCGATCCTGCGGCCGACGAACGTTGTGGGTGAGGGGAAACCGGGTGCGATGAGCTTGGCAGCGGGCGGATTGAAAAACCGTCTAAAATTGTTTGTGAAGGGCGGGGAGTGTGCGCACATAGTTCATGCAGACGATGTCGCTGCTGCGGCCATCTATCTCATGAATCTCAAGTCTGAAACGTCTCAGTGCTATTTCGTTTCCTGTGACGAGGAGCCGCTGAATACCTACGCTGGCGTGAATGCAATGTATGTCGCATATCGGAATGGTATATCCTTCGACAGGAGACGGGTTCCCGTGCATCTCCCGGTTTGCGTGGCGCACGCGGTGAGGCGCTTGGTTCGCGGAAAGCGAAATCGCGGCGACGTCTGCTATTCCTCGAAAAAACTCCTGTCCACCGGTTTCTCTTTTAGCAACGGCCTCGAAGGAGCGATCAGGAGGATTGCGGAGGTCGACGCATGAAAGTGCTCAACGTGAATTCCATCCTCGATCCGGTTATGGGCGGAGGAACCGCCGAGCGGACGCTCCAGATCAGCCGCTTCATGCGGCGGGCAGGAATCGACTGCCGCGTGCTGACGACAAATATCGGCCTGACAGCGGATGTCGTTCGATTTGAAGAGGGACTGGAAATCACGGCATTGCCCTGTCTTAACAGGCGATTCCGAATTCCGTGGTGCACAGGTCGTCGTATCCAGTCGATGGTGGAGAGTGCTGACGTCGTGCATCTCATGGATCACTGGACCATCCTGAATGCGCTCGTCTATCGCGCGGCGCGCCGGCTGGGGAAGCCCTACGTCGTGTGTCCGGCCGGTGCATTGCCGATCTATGGACGATCAGGGACTATCAAAACGATGTATAACCGGTTCGTGGGGCACGAGCTGATACGAAACGCCAGCGGCCATGTTGCAATCACGTCCCTTGAGTCGTGCCAGTTTGAACCCTATGGAATTGATCACACTCGCGTGACCGTGATTCCGAATGGTGTTGACTGCGAAGCCGGGGCTGATCGCAACGATGCGGCGTTTCGAGAAAAGTTTGGCCTTGGCGACGGCCCTTTTGTCTTGTTTTTGGGGCGTATCAATTCCATCAAAGGCCCCGACCTGTTGCTTCAGGCGTTTTTGAGTGCCCAAGAGCTTCTTGGTGACTATCAATTGGTCTTTGCCGGTCCCGATGGCGGGATGCTCGAGTTGCTGAAGGAGATGGTCACCGAGTCTGGTGCCGGGGAACGTGTCCGGTTCATCGGTTACGTCGGGGGTTCCGACAAACGGTGGGCGTATGCCGCCGCGGATGTCGTTGTCATCCCGTCACGGCAGGAGGCGATGTCGATCGTGGCGCTCGAGGCGGGCGCTGCCGGAACGCCGGTGATCCTGACGGACCAGTGTGGATTCGACGAGCTGGCCGGCAGCGGCGGCGGTATGGTTGTCGAGGCAACTGCGGAGGCTTTGAAGGCGGGGCTTGTGGAGCTTCTCAAGGATCGGGAGCGGCTACCCGCGATGGGTGAAAAGCTCAGGGCCTATGTCCGGGAGAATTTCGGATGGGAAAAGGTCGTTGATCAATACATGAACCTGTACTGTAAACTGGTGACGCACAATGCGAGTCGTCATTAATGCCCTGTCGGCGCGGTATGGCGGCGGGAAAACCTATATCTGGAACCTGCTCGATAACGTCGAGGAGAGCGAGGATTGCCGGATCTCCGTTCTCGCTGACCCGTCGCTTCCGCTTCCTGTGAAGAGTAATATTCAGAGGCTTTCCCGGCATCCCGAGACGACCAACCCTTTTTACCGATCGATGTGGGAGCGATACCATCTCCCCCGTCTTCTCAAGGCCCTGCATGCCGATGTCTACTTCTGTCCGGGTGGTGTGCTCAATGTAAAAGTGCCCTCCAGCTGTCGCTCTGTGGTGATGTTTCGAAATATGCTTCCGTTTGATAGCGAAACACGGGCTCGCTATGGATTTGGCTATATGAAGGTGAGAAATATCCTGCTTGAGAGCGTACTGCTCAAGAGCATGAAGCATGCTGATCTGCTGATATGTGTTTCGGACTACGCGCGCGGCCTTATCGAGAAAAGGTTGAAGGATCGTGCCGGTACGACGGTCACGATCCCCCACGGGGTTGCCGATTGTTTCAGAAGTTCAGAAGCAAAGCGTGCATCACATCCACGCGGGATACCGCAAGAAGACTACCTCCTCTACGTGTCTTTTCTCGAGTTGTATAAAAACCAACTTGAGGTCGTTAGGGGATATGACATCCTGCGGCGAAGGCGCAGAACAAACGAGAAGTTGGTACTTGCCGGTCATTGCGACACGCCGTATGGCCTAAAGGTCAGACGAGAAATCACCAAGCTTGGCCTTGAGAATGATGTTATTCTGACGGGGACGATTACCTATGAAAACCTTCCGGAACTTTATCGCAATGCGAAGATAAACCTGTTCGCCTCCACGTGCGAGAATTGCCCGAATATCATGCTTGAGGCCATGGCTGCGGGTCGACCATTGCTCGCATCAAAGCTCGATACCATGCAGGAGTTTGGCGGCGATGCTGTTGTGTATTTCGATCCGCAGGTACCAGGGGATATCGCTGATAAGATTGCCTCCGTCATCGACGAGGAACAGCTTCTGCGTGGGCTGTCAGAAAGGGTGCGTGTGAAGGCGACGGAATATCATTGGAAGAAGACGGCCTCTCTCACCATGCGGGCGATCTCTCAATTGGCGGCTGGCCATGTTGTCGATGAACGAGGCGTTGCGTAGAACGTGAAGATCATCCTGCTGACACAGTGGTATCACCCGGAACCAGGGCCGCACGTGCATGAGCTTGCGGAAGAGCTCGTGTCGAGAGGCCATGGGGTGACGGTACTCACGGGATTTCCAACTTATCCTACAGATCGTTTTTACGACGGCTACCGGCCTCGCATCTTTCGCCGGGAGGAATGTGAGGGGGTAAAGATATTAAGGATCCCGCACTTCGCCCATGGCAAGGGATCGGCATTGCGGCGGGTGCTCAATTACTGCTCGTTCATGTTTTCAGCCATGACCATTGGCAATACTCTCATCGGCAAGGCGGACTGCATGTATGTCTTCATGCCGCCTCCCCTGATGGGGTTTGCCGCAAAAGTGATCTCATTCTTTCATCGGGTTCCCGTGATGTACGATGTTCAGGACATCTGGCCGGATGCGGTCGAGGCGAGTTCGTTTCGATGCTCAAAAGTCTTCAAGCGCGCAATCGGTCTCGTCGAAAGGCTTGTCTATCCGTTCGCGAAGGCCATCAGTGTTCCGTCGGCTGGCTATAAGCAGAACCTTGTCGGGAAGGGAGTCGGGGAAGAACTGATAGAAGTGATTCCGAACTGGGCAGATGAGCGAGTCTACCGCTCCTTGCCCTACGACACGGCAACTGCAAAGCGATACGGCGCGGAAACAAAATTTAACGTCATTTTTGCTGGAAACATCGGCTTCTCGCAGTCGCTCGAAACCGTTTTGGATGCTGCAGGAAAGCTGTTGGATAAATCGGATATACGGTTCGTTCTGGCGGGGGATGGCGCCGCACATACATTGTTAAAGAGGGATTGCGAGGCCCGTGGCTTAAAGAACGTGGTTTTCACAGGACGGCTTCCAGTGGAGTCCATGCCCTCGCTTTTCTCGATTGCAGATCTGCTGGTCGTCCACCTCCGAGATCATCCGGCCTTCAGGATGACAATTCCACGAAAGACACAGGAGTATATGGCGTGCGGGAAGCCGATATTGATGGCGGTGGGTGGCGACGCAACAGAGCTCATTCGAACGACGAAAGCTGGAGTAACATGCCCGCCTGAAAATCCAGCTGAGATGGTGGATGCAATTCTCAGAGTTTATAATATGACGCCGGAAGAACGCAGGGTCATGGGAGAGAACGCCCGTGGAGCCTATCAGCGCTATTTCAAAAAAACGGATGTGGTAGACAGATATGAGCAGCTTCTGTATCGTGTCGCGGGTATCTCTTCTGATTGTGGCGGTGCAGAAACTCGTCGCGGATAACAATGAAAATCTTCTTTATCATTCCTCCGAGCATTCATTACATCGAGCCGTACGCGTACGTAGAGGCTGACAAGAATAATTTCGCCCGCCCTCCGCTCGGGATTCTCTATGTTGCGGCCGCATTGAGACAATCTCTACCGGCCGAGATCAGGATCATTGATCTCAATATCGGCGGGACCACGCTCGAGGGCCTAGAACGTATTCTTCGAGAGGAAAAACCGGATGTAGTGGGGTTCAGCGTGCTGTCGTTCAACCTCCTGAACTGCATGGAGGTCTGCAAGGTGGTCCGGCGCGCGAGTCCCAAGACTTTGATCTGTTTCGGCGGCTGGCATCCGACGCTCTATCCGGAGGAGACGCTTGGCCTGGGCGTCGCCGACTTAATTGTCATCGGTGAGGGCGAACAGACGTTTTGCGAGTTGATTGGGGCACTCGGCCAGGGGGTGGACGCAGGAAACGACGCGCTTTCAGGAATCCGGGGTATGGGGTACAGGAGTCGTGACGGATCCATCAAGATCAACGAACGTCGCGAGCCTCCCCGCAATCTCGACGATCTGCCGTTTCCGGCCTACGATTTGATCGATGCGGAGAAATATTCGCATCTGCTGGCGACGACAGACAATGCAGTCAGCATAATGACATCTCGCGGTTGCCCGCAGAAATGTGTCTTCTGTGATCTACGGAGCACACCGTACCGGTTCCGAAGTCCCTCGAACGTTCTTGAGGAAATCCGACAGCACTATGACCGGGGAGTTCGCGAGTTTTTCATTCAAGATGACAATTTCACTTTGAGCCGGAAAAGATCGCTTGAGTTCTGCCGCCTCCTCATGGATTCGGGTATAAAGATCAAATATAAGATCAGCTCTCGCGTGGACCATCTTGACGACGAGCTGCTACGAGCTCTCAAACTGTCCGGCTGTTATCGGGTATATCTGGGCGTGGAAAGCGGTTCGCAAAAAATGCTCGATTGTCTTGAAAAGGGCATCACGGTGGATCAAATCCGTAAGTCATTTCATCTTGCCAACTTGCATGGGATAGATTGTTGCGCCTATATAATGATCGGTATCCCGGGAGAAGGCGATAGGGAAATCGGCGAGACGATGATGCTCGTGCGTGAGATCAGGCCCCGCCATCTGCAATGTTCAATTTGTACGCCGATGCCCAAGACCCGTTTGTACGCCAAGTTGATGGAGGAGGGCGCCATTAAAGAGGATTACTGGCGCGCCTTTGCGAAGAAACCCGATCCGTCTTTCAGGACCCGTTTTGCAAGCACCTCTTTCAGCGGCGATGAATTGCGACAGATGCAGAATGATATTCAGAAGAGGTTTTACTGGAGTTTGAGGATCGTCTGGCGGGAACTGCGGGAAACGCGGGGGATCAAGGGACTGGCGACAAAAGCAAGGCTGGCGATCAAGATGCTCTTCGCCTGACGATATCGTTATGGAGGTTGATGCGTGCGCAAAGTTGTTGTCGGAATAGTGCTTGCGATCTTGTTGTTGGCGGGGTCGGTTTTCATCGTGCGGGTTCCTGCTGAAACCTTGCTGTGGAGATTTCTTGGTGTGGGATCGCATGATGAAGTCGCATGTCCTCAAGATGCCGTCGTCGTGCTGGGGGGAGGCTATTATTCCACAACTGACAGGTTGAACGGAGAATCGACGTTACGGGTGCTCAGAGGCGTTCAGGTCTTCAACGACTGCGGTGCCCGATGGCTGGTGATGAGTGGCCGTTCAGCATATGAGCCAAAAGGGAGACATGCGGAACTGATGCGCGATCTGGCTGTTCGCGCGGGTGTTCCGCGGGAGCGTATCCTGCTGGAGAAGGATTCGACGAATACGAGGGAACATCCGTTGTTTTTGAGAGCGATGGGGCTGCTGGACGCGCAGTCGCGGTTGGCTGTCGTCACATCGTCGTGGCATCTGCGCCGAGCACTGATTGAATTCAGGCGTTATTTCCCGAGAGCTGTACCTGTGGCGTCTTATTCCTTTTCACCTGAGCTTGCCGACATGTTGGTCATCTGGTTGCCGCAACTGAGGCCGCTTGACAGGACCACAATGCTCCATGAATATGGCGGAATACTATGGTATGGCGTGTTGCGTTGGTATCCTGCACTCAACTCGGCAATTCGCCATTCCGATTGACGGGGTGAAATTCTGCGTATCTTAATATTCTGATTGCACGGTTTTTGATGAGGGGTGATAGGCATTATGACTAGAATACTGGTGACGGGTGCAAACGGATTTGTCGGACGCGAACTCTCGCGAACGCTGTTGGCGCGTGGTTACGACGTCCGTGCTTCGGTCCGACAACTCGGTGAGCACGGTGCCGGGCATATTTCCAATATCGCTGACACCGTGTCTGTCGGGGATATCGGTGCGGGAACGGACTGGTTGCACGCACTGAAAGACGTCGACACCGTAATCCATCTTGCCGCACGCGTGCACGTCATGCAGGAGATATCAAAAAACCCGCTTGAATCATTCAGATCCGTGAATGTCCATGGTACAGAGCGGCTGGCGCGAATGGCTATTGAGAGAGGTGTAACGCGCTTTGTGTATATCAGCTCAATCAGCATCCATGGCAACTCGTCCGGCGATCGCGCATATGCGGAAGAAGACGACGTTCAGCCCCACAGCCCTTATGCGGTGTCAAAATGGGAAGGCGAACTGGTTCTCAGAACGATTGAAGAGGAGAGTGATCTGGAAGTCGTCATTGTAAGGCCCCCGCTCGTGTATGGCGCGGGAGTTGGTGGAAACTTCCTTCGCTTGATGCAATGGGCCCAGAAAGGGTTTCCGTTGCCGCTCAAGAGCATTCAAAACAAGAGAAGTTTTATCGGCATTGAGAATCTTGCAGATCTCCTTGAAAGCTGCGTTTCAAATCCGGCTGCAGCTGGTGAAACGTTTGTTGCTTCCGACGGAGAAGATCTTTCCACTCCCGATTTGATCGATCGCGTTGCGAAACTTATGGGGCAATCGGCGCGGTTGATTTCCGTCCCCGTTAGTGTGCTTCGCGCCATAGGAAAAGTTGTTGGGAAGGAGGCCGTCCTCGATCGACTCTGCAATAGTCTCCGCGTCGATGCGAGCAAGGCACGCACCTTGCTCGGTTGGCAGCCTCGTATCTCGCTTGATGAAGGCCTCGCGAGGACCGTGAAATGGTATGTGGAGCAAATCGCCGATGGAGGAGTTTGTGCGCGTTGAATGGCTGATCGTGACAGGTTGTTTTCTGGGGTCACTACTATTAACGCCGCTTATACGGCACTATGCCCGCTGCAGGCATCTTGTCGACGTGCCAAATACGCGAAGCTCACATGTCCGGCCGACTCCGCGGGGCGGCGGGCTGGCCATTGCCGTCAGCTGTATTGCAGGCCTTGTAATTCTGACTTGTCTCCATCGATTTCCATTCGATCTTTTTTCCACTTTGACAGGCGCCGGCATCCTGGTTGCCGCTGTAGGGTTTATGGATGACCACGTTGATATCTCGGCACGCTGGAGAGTACTCGCTCATTTTGCTGCCGCAGTTTGGATTGTCATATCTTTCAACGGATTTTTCATGCAGTACAGGCCGTCACCTTCAGAGTGGTTTCTTGATCTGTTCTGGATAATCAGCATTGTCTGGTTGATAAACCTCTACAATTTCATGGACGGTATCGATACAATAGCCGGTGCGGAAGCCGTATTTGTGAGTATCAGTGCGACAGCCTTATTTGCTGCAGGCGGTGAATACGGCATGGCTTCAGCGGCGGCGCTATTAACTGTTGCGGTGGGAGGCTTTCTATTTTGGAATTTGCCTCCGGCACGTATCTTTATGGGCGATGTCGGGAGCGGTTTTATTGGTGTTGTCATCGGTGCTTTTGCACTCGCGGGAATTAAACATGGAACGATAAGTATATGGGTGTGGTTGATTTTACTCGGCGTGTTTCTTGTCGATTCCACGATAACAGTTGGCAGGCGCATTATGCGCGGTCAAAAGTGGTATTCCGCACACAGAAGCCATGCATATCAGCATGGGGCCCGCAGATTGGGAAGCCATGGAAAGGTGACGGCTATTGTGACGGGCATAAATGTGTTTTGGTTGTTCCCATGGGCCCTCGCAGCATATAGATGGCCTAATCTGGGCCCGCTATTCGCTTTATTTGCATATATTCCACTTCTCTGGCTGGTCGTTCGAATTGGCGCAGGTATCGATGAAACAATGAAGCACGATACATTGGGTTTTTCTCAGAAAGGAGTTTGATAATCACATGATGATCAGACGCGAACAAATTCGGGAACTCACATTGATTGGAACGGATATAGTATTAATAATTCTCTCTTTTCTTCTGGCATTACATGTTGCCAGCCGCGATTTTGCCGATATCAATTATAAGTGGTTTGAGTATTTGTGGATGTTTTTGGCCGTGATTGCCGTCAAGATCTCCGTGTTTCACAAGTTGGGGTTCTATAGGGAAATCATTCGATTTGCCAGCATGGAATTCGCCGTCAAGATAGTGAAATGCACTGTATTCGGTTCCCTTATATCAATAATTCTGCTTCACGTGGTTCGCCCGGAGATCAATTTGCCCGTTCTTATCGTTGACTGGATGGCAAGTTGCATTCTCATTGGGCTCTCGCGTTTCGGCATGCGCTATGTTTTGGAGGGCAGATTATCAAGGAGCAGCGGCAGGAGAACGCTCCTTTACGGCGCAGGCGAACACGGAGCGGCTGTGGCACGGCATCTGGCCACAAACGACCGCTTGGGATACCGCGTAGTCGGCTTTATCGACGACAATCCTGAAAAGTTTACTAAGAAAGTTCAGGGGATACCGGTTTTTGGAAGTGTCGACTCGCTTCCGGATGTTTTAAAAAAGCACGAAGTTGAGGACCTCATTGTCACATTTGCCGATACTGATGGTGATTTGGTGAAGAAGCTTTTCAGGACGTGCCGTGAACATGGTGTCAGGAGCAAAATTGTCCCCGGAATGGCTAATGTCATTTCAGGCAGCGAGTTTGTGCGGAATATTGATATCGCGGATTTAATGCGCAGGCCGCAGCGTTCACTTGATAAGAATATGATCCGCAACTTTCTCAAGGGCCAGCGCATCATGATCACAGGTGCGGCCGGTTCTATAGGATCTGAAGTATTCAGGCAGGTGATCTCCTATGAGCCGGCAGCACTTGCGGCGCTTGACCACTCCGAATACGGCCTTTATCAACTGGATGAGGAATTTGCAAAGCACCCGATGAAGGATCGCTGCTTCTTTTCGTTGGTCGATGTGAAGAGAACGGAGATTGTCGAGTCCACAATTAGGAAATTCAGGCCCGATATCATATTCCATGCGGCGGCTTATAAACATGTCCCGATTTTAGAACAGGATGTGAGCCAGGCGGTGCACAATAATATAGAGGGACTCTTGAATGTAGCTCATGCGGCGGAAAAGAACGGCGTCAAAAAGTTTGTGTTCATTTCCACCGACAAAGCGGTCCGTCCCACAAGTGTTATGGGGGCGACGAAGCGCATCGGCGAACTGATCATGCAGGTAACGAACAGCAAGAATTCCATGAGGTGCGTCAGTGTGCGCTTCGGCAATGTTTTGGCCAGTTCCGGAAGCGTCGTTCCGAAATTTATGGAACAGATCAAAACAGGCGGTCCCGTCACAGTAACACATCCAGAAGTGACCCGCTATTTCATGTTGATTCCGGAGGCGGTCGAGTTGGTTCTGCAGGCGGCCAGCTTCGGCAACGGCGGCGAATTGTTTGTCCTCGATATGGGAAAACCCGTGCGTATTCTCGAGATGGCCGAAGATTTGATATCGCTTATGGGCCACGTCCCTCATACGGGAAT
>Ga0315274_10008858_pt1 | contig 14573 bp, 9 predicted proteins | sample YL17G02_20_MG_FD_203700 | JGI IMG/M metagenome (GOLD analysis project Ga0315274, IMG submission 203700) | Sediment microbial communities from Yellowstone Lake, YNP, Wyoming, USA - YL17G02_20 | ecosystem: Environmental > Aquatic > Freshwater > Lake > Sediment | place: USA: Wyoming | collected... | reverse complement strand
CAGAACGAGCTTCACGCTCGCTTTTCGGAGACCCTCCAGTTTGACGGTCGCTCCGATCTTCGACTGCTGTGCCGGCGGCGGTGTTGGAGCGGTCTGTAGCTCTTGGACGGAAATAGCGTCATTGTGCACCGCGAATGTGCCCTGGTCGGAGCCCATGTATAGACCGAAATGCATCTGGCCTAGCCCGTTTGCTTGATCGCCGAGGTTGCCCACCCAGCTTATGATGGCCACGCCATCCTGGAAGACCGTGATTCGTGAGTTCGCGGTCCCCGGCTGCAGGTCACCTTGAACGCCTATTTTGAACCATTTGTCGAGCGGCCATTTGACAGGTGCCGCTTGGTAGACATCACGGTTTGATGGTAGCGTTCCCAACCATAATGTAAGCTCCCGTCTCGTTGTGGAATCAATGGTGATCGGGTTGATGCCAGCGTTTGACCCGCCATCATTAAGCCAGAGCGAAACAAAGCTGACCCAGTCAGTCAACGCGACCACCTGACCGTCTACGCTGGACGGTACATAGGCCCACGCCTCTACGAGGAACTTGGACGGCCTTGGAGTAAGCACATGGGTCGGATACGCACGGCGCGACTCTTGGCCGCCTGCTGGGCCCAGGTAGTAGTAGTAGCCGGAGTAACTGCCTTCATACTGCACACTCGTTGTGGTCGCTACCACGGCGCCGCCCGCCACTTGCCCCTGTCCATAATTGAATTCGCTTTGCGTGCCAGACTCGAAGCCTGCGGACCACAAAATCGAACTGCTCTGCGCCGCCACAGGTTGGGCGATCGATCCGGAGCTTACGAGAACCATCGTCGCGAGTACAAGGGCAATTGTCAGTCGACTTATCTTCAGGGGCTTGCTTCTTTGGGTCAGCCTTCATCACTAAGCCCCCGAGTTGGTCAAACATCGACGTGGAGTTGCTGTAACCGAGGAATTGCCATGAGAGTGACAGTCTCCTCACAATAGCATGGACAATCCATGCCGCAGGACCGGTCAGAGGTCTTCGAACCGGCCTAGGAGAATAGAGACATCACACTATCTGTCCTCACAAGAGGCCAGGGAGTTGCGATGATGCTAACCTGAAAGCTGGTCCCGCATGCTCAGTGCGTGATATCGAATCCGAGATGGGTGAGTGGAAAAGCCGGCGTCCCCCAAAGAGCCACTGAAGCTGTTCATGATGGGCCGCGTGGAAGCCCGTCACCAGCACACCAAGGCTGATGCGAAGTCCACGTCCGAGACCGAATCTGAGGAGATACTCAACTCACTTAGAAGATCCATTCGCGCGGCTGTGGGCGACTCAAGCGGTTGGCATCGGAGGGCGTGAACTCTTGTGACGTGCGGAGATCGTGCGTCAAGGTTTGCGACCTAACCGCCGCGACTATTCCAGCTCATATCGTGATGCAACCTGATTCGAAGTATGTCGACAAGGTGTGATTACGGACGACGCGACCGCATTCAGTTACTAGTTTCAGGGCCTCTTTGTAGATTGAGCGTTCGGGCACCTGTGTGGCTTGCCGAGCCCGACGTACCTGAAGCCTACTTCTTCCACTTCCCGAGCTTCGAAGATGTTCTTAGTGTCAACTACGACGCACTCCCGTGCAACTATGCGTTTCAGGTTCGGCAGTTCCAAGTCACTGAATGCCTCATGGTCGACCAAGAACAGCAGGCAGTCTGCTCGAGCGGCTGCCTGTTCCAGAGTCTTTTCACATTCCAGCGTTTTGCCGTTAACAACTACCGAGGAGACGCAGGGATCATAGAGAGCCAGCCCGAGTCTAGCGTGACCGCGCTTCTTAGAGAGCAGTCTAGAGATTACCTTCACGGCAGGGCTTTCCACAGTTTCGGGACGATCCTTCTTGTATGCTAGTCCGAGTACCGCAATCTTGGGGGACGTGACACGAAAACGCTTCATCTGAGCCTGAACTTCCTCTGCAACCTCATCGGTCATCATGTCGTTGGTCTTCGCGCTGGCCTCGACAACCCTCAGCCGCAAGCGAACCTTATGCGCCGAATATCTCAGATATAGTTGGTCCTTTGGAATACATGGCCCTCCGACCCCGGGTCCAGGATAATGCGGATGAAATCCAAAGGGTTTTGACGCCGCCGCCTTGATAGCATCGAAAACGTTTACTCCAACGCGCTCACAAAAAAGCGCAAACTCATTGACTAAAGCGATATTGACGAACCGGTAGACGTTCTCCAGCATCTTCACGCACTCAGCGGTTCTTGTGTCAGTGACACGAATTACTCCGGCTTTGATTATCGACTCATAGAGCAAAGCGGCGACCTCGCCAGAATCTTGTTCCACTCCGCCTAGTACCTTAGGTATCTCGACGAGACGATGGCGGGTGTTGCCCGGATCGACTCTCGATGGAGAATGCGCTAGGCCGAAATCAACTCCACATTTCATCCCAGATTTCTCGAGAATCGATCTCGCCACTGTGTCAGTGAAACCTGGATACACGGTACTTTCTATGACCACAAGCTTTCCAGGACTAAGAGACTTGCTTATGCTTCTCAAAGTCTCGCAGATCACTGAAGTGTCAGGCCGGCCATGTCTACCTGCCGGAGTCGGCACGCAAATCAAGATGCAATCTGCGCGCCTTGTTGCCTCGCGAGTGTCCGTTGCCAGTTCAAGCTTTCCTTCGGTAATCAAGCTTGTGAGGACAGATTCGAACCAATCATCCCCTGATCTGTATCCTGCATGTTTGAGCGACGCCAAACGCGCAACGCTCTTGTCAACACCTATTGTGGGATAACACGCCTGAGCAAAGGTGACCGCGAGTGGTAATCCAACATGACCCATGCCGATTACAGCCACGCTCGCGGTCCGGGACCTGATCTTCTCAGCGATTCCTTCTTGCAGGAAGCGGCGCAATGGACTACACGTACCGGGCCGACATTCTTATTCGACTCCGTACTAACCTTTTCGCAGTAACCGGTGCGATCTGGGAATGCTGACTTCCATCCTAGCTACGTTCACGGCAGTTCTTAGCATTCTCCTGATCCTGCCCTATCTGCTATACTATCGCTACCTCAAACATCACCTGACACACTCCCACTTTGATCCAAAGAGACTGCAAAGGGAAGTGAAAGTTTCAGTTCTCGTGTGTACGCTGAACGAAGCGCGTTCCATAGAAGGAAAACTCAAGGATATCCTGAGCCAGAATATCCCTTTGAAGCAGCTTGATTTGCTGGCCGTTGACGGCGGTTCGACCGATGGCACGGTTGAAATCCTCAAGACGATGGCGGACAAACTCGGTTCCACCCTAAGCATGAGAGTAATTGCAGGCGGGAATTTCACAGGCAAGGCCAGTCAGATCAATGAGGGTTTCCGCGCAGCTAAGGGTGATATCGTGGTTACGACGGATGCGGACGTGAGAATGCACCCAGAAGCTATCAGAATTCTTGTTGACTCAGTCTTGCTCGAAGGTGTCGGCGCCGTCTGTGCGAGGCAAGTACTCACGAATCCTCATGACAGCCCTGCCACTGAGACTGAAACGACGTACAGAGGTTTCTACGAGTTTCTGCGTGTCGGCGAGTCGAATCTGCATTCCACTCCGATTTTTCACGGCGGACTCAGCGCATTTCGCAGGGAAGCCTTTTCAAAGATAGGAGAAGATGTCAACGCGGACGACACACAACTAGCTCTAGCCGTAATACGCAAGGGGTTCAGAGCGATCTACGACCCGCGGAGCGTCTTCTATACCAGATCTCCCTCCGAGAGGCGCAGTAGCTGGCGACAGAGAGTTCGAAGGGGACAGGGCATCCAGAGAGTTTTCTGGAGAAATCGAGACATGATCCTAACACGGAGATTTGGCAGGTTCAGTTTCCCAATATTCGCGGCTGAGTTCTACATGCATCTGATCTCGCCCTTCCTATTCGTTGCTACGGCCGTTCTGCTACTCACCCTGTTCAGCCAGCTGCCGCTCTTGGCCCTGATCCTAGCCGTACTGACTTGCCTAGGACTGGTGATCCAGATTTCGAGTAAGAGAGTGTCCCCAGTAACACTCTTTGCCAGCTTTGCGCTATACCAAGCAGCGCTGTTCTGGGCAGCGATACTTCACCTGCTCGGATACGACCACAGGCGCTGGTCGACCCGGCGATGAATCGCAACATGACTTCGGTTCCGAAGCTGGGCCGATCTTGCTTTGTTGAGGCCCTGACTTCTCAGCTTGCGCGACTTTTGAGGTGAGTGGCCATGGATTCGCGTATACCATTCCATCACCGTAATGGACCACAAGATTCCCAGTGGAGACAAGGTGGTTGACGGCCGGAGGAAATGTCAGTCCGCGAATCCTCAGGTACCCACTAGAAACGGCCGTAACCAGGGCAAAATCAAGACTGGTGGGAGAGCCCCCCGTGCTTGCATATTCGTCGTCTGTCCAAGTGTCGCCGAACTCGTCTCCAAAACCGAAGCCTGGAAAGAAACCACGCAGAGTAAAGGGTGAAAAGACCTGAACTGACCGGCCTTCTGAAGTATAGCTAATCTTCGACGAGAGAAAGAGGGCGGCACTGGTATCATTTTGTGGTTGATACAAGTAAGGTTCATAGTTGGCGTGCAGGACAATGAAAACCGAGGAGACCGCCAAGAACACGAGCACAAATATGCGCAGCCTACGTCCAGTCAATAGGCGAGGCATGTATCCTGCTCCCAGTGCCGCCACTATCGCGGCCAACTGGAGCCCTCTTAGCCCGATGACCGGAATGGCAACGCCGAGGAGCATCCAGATAGCCACTGAGATTGCGATCGCGATGTCTCTAGCGGTTAGTTGACGCCTTTTGAGGAGCCCGAGCAGGCCAACCATTCCTACTAGCCCTGCGATCAAGACGGACATCCTTGACATTTCCTGAAAGGGCGATGTGAGCTGAGCTGTGACTGAAGCCCGAAGGGAGTACTCTGAAAGACCAACCAACAAGGCCAGAGACTTGAAGAGGTATGCGGCCAGCGGGGCTAAGGTCACAGCCGTGAAGAAGACATTCACAGTGACAAGGGTAGTGCCTGCAAGAAGCGCTTTCCGCAGATAGGCTCTGTTGCGGACGCCCATCACTGCCAGATAAATGACGTAGAACACGCCTACAAATGCATGAACAAGGGCCAACCCCAACACGAGAATCAACGTGATTATGGAAGATCGCGGAGAAGGCGCCGAAAAGTCTCGCTGCAGCAAGATCATCACAAAGACCAAGCCAAGTGTTTGAGGGACGAACTGGTAGTTCAGGAAGTAGTATGCCGTAATTGAGTAAACAACAACGGCCCAGAACGAATGCATTCCTCGTCGCTCAGCGATCAAGAAGATCGATGAGGAAAGAAGAATCCCGGAGACAGAATGGTAAAGCAAATCAAAGGATGCTTGCGGCAAACCTGTGACCAGCATGAATGATCGAACCAATATGAAGAAGCCGGGCCACTCGTAGTATTTCGAGACCTGCGCATCCATGAATCCCCCTTTGAAGTACTCCGGGATCATGTTGCGAAAGAACGGATCGGAGCCAGGAGGTAGGTAATAGAAATAATCAAGCGAATGCAAAAGCGTGAAAAAGCCCACGGAAGCCACCCATTTAACGCGTCTTGACTTATGAGACACCCGACAGAGTGCAGCCGCAAGCAATGGGTAAGAGACCCAGTACATGACATGTATTGAGGAAATGAATGGCAGTTGCCGCGAATGTAGTTGCAAAGGATAACTCGCAGACCAAGAGTAAACCATCAGCATTGCGAGGCCCGCGAGAGCCGGAAGGAGCACAGTATAACTCAACTTTCCGGAGACGGGAGATGAGAATACGATCTCATGATCTGGGGGATTGGAACGGACCATGCGAGTCTAGCCGTCCTGCTCTATCCAAGAGAAATCAGACTTGCTCATCTTCATTCTCCATAGTGTCAGCAAACTGGCAAATTGGCTCCGCAGGGGCGATCCTGTATCGTTGTATACGGAGTACCTCGCAATGCATCGAGACATGGTGTAAGGCATCCCCAGAACGAATGTATCTATCTGAAGTCGTTTACGCGTACAAAACCTTCGTACCAGCTTCGATATTGTGGTCGAGTAGCCTCCATGGCCTAGCAGGTTCTCTTCGAAGGACCTTTCCGCACCGGGCCGCATGCTGCTGCTTATGATGAAGAAACAGAAATCGAAGAGAGGGTTGCCGCAGGCCCGATGGAATTCCCAATCCATGACCGAAAGTTCTCCGCTCTCTTTGACGATGATGTTTTTTGCGTTGAAGTCGCCATGCTCAGAACATCTGGGAATTTTCCCGCGAGCTAGGCTTGACAAGAACTCTTGGCACGCTTTGTTGGTTTGCTGTAGGACATCAGTCGGAAGCAAATGTGAGAGGACGTTGGCTGTCCCTGCCTGTTCCTCTCTGGCATTGTCGTCGGTGTAGGGCGCTGACGCGGTTTCGTCCTGAAAGGCCAGTAGCCAATCGACTGCTGTTTCGTTGTCTCTCAGCCCGTGAAAACTGCAGAGTCGGCCAGCGACTGGTCTTTCCACGAATAGAGTTGAACACCTGGAAGGGACTCTTGATGCGGTGATGCCGGCGTAGCGGCTGAGGAGATGTTCCTCTCTCTCAAGACCATCGTCCTGGAGATGTCTTGGAAATTTCGTGAAGGACTGCACTTCACCGTTCTTCAATGCGACAAAGGTGATCTTTGAGCCTGCTCCGTCTCCTCCGCTCATTCTCACGTACGAGGTCGCTGGAACAGCCTCAGCAATTTCGTCCTCGATCGTCTTTGGCTTAGGTCCGTTCCATGCGAAAATCAAGTAGCTTGGCCAGAAGAAAGAGGCAATTGCACGCATAATCTTGGACGGCAGGATCCCACCCACATAGCACGCCAGCTTCTTAAAAAAGCGCATATCCTCGTAGGTCGCAAGGTGGTGCCGGGCCAAGAAAGAGTAGCTTTCACCGTCGTCGATTCTCCCAGCGAACTTCGGATAACTATACGTGGGGTAAGTCCACAACAATTCTACGGGATCATACCCGGCTTCTCGCAATAAGGACTCGTATCCCCGGGAGGAATGCGTGTATGTGTCATACTTAGTCCAACCTTGATCTGCTAAGGCCCTCCTGACAACTAGGTCAGCAACTCTTCTCGGAAGGATGCTCGTGAATGACAGAGACGTGTGATCCCGCGCGCCAAACCAATACGGAAGACCGAATCTGTTTTCGATTCCGATGAAGAGGCAGCCTCCAGGTTTCAAACAGCGTCTGATCTCCTTCAAGAAGCGCATCTGTACAGATCTCGGGTCGCCGTCACGTCCTCTAGCTGCCCATTCAAGGACGCCGTTTACTACCACTAGATCGAATAGGGCATCGCGAAAGGGTAGAGATAGATTGTCGCCCGCGATGAGTCTGAGAGATTGTGTATTGTCTTCTTTTGATCTAAGCCTCTGAAAGTTCATCAAGACAGGCATTCGGTCTAGAGAGACCGTTTCGTCAAAGAGGTCCGCAAGCAGGAACGAAAGACTCCCCCAGCCGCTTCCCAGATCGAGACATCGTGAACTACGGTCGTGACTATAACAGTGGAAAATCCAGTCGACACGCACACCACTCATGAAATGTGTAGACATCCCACTGAACTCGCTTCCCAGGAAATCAAAGGCGGCTCTGTACCCTCTCTCTTCGGCAATTCTCACTGCCTTGAGTATCTCCGCTTCAGATGGCTCACCCCAGCAGGGAGACCTGCGACTTCTCTCAGTCATTCTTAGGCACGAGCCTGATGAGCCTGACGAGTCGCTCTGATTTGAATGAGAATATTGATGGCGGATATCACCCACTGGGATCTGAACACCGTCACTAACGGATATGCGCACTCGAAGAGAAGATGGGACTTAAGGTCAAGCCTCATTCTCCATTTTGAACGAAACGATCGATATTGACGCCGCCATGCCAGCCCGTCAAACCTCGTCTTTTCGTAGACGGGGTTACGCGCGAGCCAAGACCGGTCGTGAATTAACTTACCCTTGGGAACAATCCCTTGCTTCCAAACACCGTCAGTCATGATTTGGATTGATTTGTCCAGATCCTCGAAGTCGTACAGATTTGGATCCCACGAGAACGATTTCCTCATTTCGCTTCTATAGATCATCGCGCCCCCGTCTAGGTCCTCGACCTCTGTAAGTTCGGCACTGAAGTCAAGCCTCGGCCTCGGCCGAAAAATTACCCCGTTCCGAACAATCAGACGCCTCCCTCCCGCACTGATCAAGCGCCCCTCCATATCATACTGCGGCATACTGACCGCACCTAACCTATCATCACGTCTGAATGCTTGCATCGCAGCCGGAATCGCGTTCTCAGTCAGGTACATGTCATCATCAATCGTCATGATAAGCGGGGAAACAACCTTCTCGGTAAGTAGTCGCCTTCCTCCTCCGCAGCCGAGATTGATCGGCGAAATGACCACTTCGAAATTGTCGCTCAAGCGTGCCAAGAACCCGGCCAGTTCCTGATCGGGATATCCTTGACTGAGTATCTTGACCGAGTACGGTTTGGGACAGTACTGTCGAATGGACGATATGCACCTCTTCAGCCAAGGAGTCCTGTTCATTGTGAGTATGCAGAAAGTCACGTGTTCATTCAGACGGTACGTCGAAGCACCCTTGTTAGCGTGCTCTGATTGTTCTAGGGGATGCTTATCAGTGGAACTCGACGTGAATCTGCCCCTTCTGTGTTCTACGAACATCACTCAGGTCCAGCTCTCGTCGGCGTTTGGCTCAACGAGTGTGTGAGGAGCCTGCTACTTGGAGCCCTGGACATGGGCGACGTATTTTGAGAGTCCGTCCGCAAACCGCGTCGAAGGAGACCAGTCAATCGTCTTCCTTGCCTTCTCTATGCTAGTTTGGACGCCCGCGAAGTCACTAGCTCTCGCGGGCTCATGCTTGATCGGGAAAGATCCAAATATCTTCGATAGCAGGTCCACGATCTCTGATATCGTTACAAATTCCATGCCTGCTAAGTTGAGCGTCTGGTTCCTCGCAGACTCCTTCAAGACCATCCCGTGAGCCTCCGCAAGGTCTTTTACAAAGATCCAGCAGCGTCCTTGTTTCCCATCCCCGAAGATCGTTATGGGCTCCTTTCGAATTGCTCTTCGTACAAACGCGGCGATTGCCATATTGGACCGCATACCGGGACCGTATGGAATATCATATCTCAGGATCGTATAGGGGAGAGAATTGGACTGGCACCAGGAGTAGACCAAGTGTTCCTGCCCAATCTTGGTCTTGGTGTACGTATCGCCCGGCGGTTGTAGCGGGGTTTCCTCTGTGACTACGCCTGTCGCTTTTCCGTACACCCAGACCGTGGAGGCAAGTATGAACCGCTCGACTTCAACTCCAGAGCACGCCCTCAGTAGGTTAAGGGTGCCAAGTTCATTTACTGTAAGACAAGTCTCAGGATCAGTCGCAGCAACATTCACGTCTGCCACCGCCGCAAGATGGAAGACTGTTTCGACATCTCGCATTGCGTCTTGGGCATCCTGTTTTGAGGTCACGTCGCCTTTGACCCACTCGGCCCGACTGTTGAGCGGCTTTATCTTATCAAGGACTCTCACGGTATACCCGGCCGCAGACAAGGAGTCGACGACGTGACTCCCGATGAAGCCCGATCCACCCGTGACAAGCATGACCAAGGTGATTTCAACTCCTCAATCCTGATAGTACATCTCGTGCTACTTCGAGCACTCGCCTAGCCTGGTTTTCAGTCATCTCACTGAACATCGGAGGGTTCAGCATTCGTGCGCCGAAATCCTCGGCCGTGTCAAAGCGCGTTTTGTCATCTATGTATCTTCGAAAAGCGGGTTGCAGGTGCAGCGGCGGCCAATATACTTCGCCTCCGAAAGCAACTCCGCGCTCTCTCGACAGGGCCTTGAATCTGTCCCTGTCGACGTGGCTTGGAAGGAAGAGTGTATACTTGTAATAATTGTTCAGCTGGTTCGGAGGTGTTGCGATGCGTTCGAGCCGCATAGCGTCGAAGCCGGCATCGAATATCTTCGCAATGGCGTTCCGCTTCTGTATGAATTCAGGAAGCCGACGCAGCTGCACAACGCCTAGCGCAGCGCACACCTCAGGCATTCTCCAATTGTAGCCCAGCTCGACGATGCGACTGCTGCTGAAGTTCTCCTTTCCTTGGTCCCTTAGAACGCGAGCCGTGGAGGCAATCTCTTCATCGTCGGTGGTTATCATGCCGCCTTCCCCTGAGGTAATCACTTTGGTCGGATAGAAACTGAAGCAGCCAGCTGAGCCCAAAGACCCGGCTGGTTTGCTGTCGATCTTTGACCCATGCGCATGCGCGGCGTCCTCCACAAGGAAAAGGTTCTCTTCCTCACAGATCTCTTTGATCGCCTTGATGTCAGGGCAGATAAGCCCCCCAATGTGCACAGCGATTACTCCCTTTGTTCTTGCGGTAATTGCTTTCTTCACAATCCCGGAATCGAGCATCATTGTATACGGAGCGACATCTGTTATGACCGGTTTCCCGCCGGCAAACACGACAGCGGCACCTGTAGCGGCGAACGTGTTGGTCGGAATGATTACTTCGTCTCCTTCTCTTAGACGATGCGCTCTTAACGCAATTTCGAGCGCAGACGTCCCCGAGTTTACTGCAATGCCGTGACGCACGCCAACAAGCTGCGAAAACCTGCGTTCGAAGTCTTGGGTGTACTCACCCAGTGTGAGCCTTCCCGAAGTTAGTATCTTCTCAAGGTGCCCCTTCATTTCCTCGATATCAGATCTCGAGAACTCAGGCTTCGCGGGGGGAATAAGGCCAGAAGACACCTAACGCACCTTCGAGAGTATCCTCGCGCCCCTCTGAACGTCCAAGGCTTCAACCATCAAGAGAACTCACTCTGCGCCATTTGATGCTCATTTGAGCTAGGCTAATGATGCGTGCACGGGGCAAACCACTCTTAAAGCTTTTGAAGACAATTACTTGACTCCAGCAGATGAAACACTAGCTCAAATGAGCAGGTCACGCATTCTTCTAATCAATTCTGCAGAGGCTGTTTCCCACTTGACTCTCTCGCGTAGGTGTTTCATTGCGGCCGCCGCCAAACGATCGCGATTAGCGGAATTGCGAGCGAGATCGATGATGATTCTCGCCAATCCTTCGCTGTCTTCTTCCTGGAACATTAACCCGTTGACATTGTCAGAGATCCACTCCGCATTCCCGGTTATCGAAGTCACCACGACTGGAACCCCAAGGACCATGGCCTCAACGAGACTTGATGACGTCCCGTCGCTAAGAGAGGTGGAAACGTAGATGTCACAACCTTTGACATGGGCGAGAAGCTTATCGCGAGGAACGGTTCCCGAAAAATGAACAAATTGCTCTGCCTTCAATTCCTCTGCGAGTCTGATGAGCCGGCTCGTCTGAGTGCCACTCCCGAAAACCATGAAACGAACGTCACTTGACCGTGCCAGTACGATCGGAATTGCTCGTATCAGAGTATCGACTGCGTAGATCGGCTCGTGCTTGCGAACGCTTACGACGACGATCTTGTCATTCCAGTTCAACTTGTTACGCAGCGTTCTGTCAGCGACTGTTTCGCTCATGTCCTTGAGGTCTATCCAAGGAAAACACATGGTCTTTCCTGGGAGACCGCCGAGCGAAAGCAGAGCTCTTCGTTGAACCTCACTGTCAACGACAACCAGATCTGCGGACCTGATCACTCGCATGGTCAACCAACGGTGAACAAAGGACCGATAGGGCTCCACCATGATATCACTGCCGTACGCGAAAAGCACGAACGGCCTAAGCCCACAGAGCGACGCATACAGTCCGTACGTCGTAACCCAATTACCTATGACGATTCGAGCTCTGATACGTCTTACGCGCAGTCGAAAATGTAATATACGCCACAAAGTCCCGGCGGCGATTCGTAAGTTGTTCAGTCTCCTTGTTCTCAAGGGTCTTCCGAAGTCTGGGAGTTTGATGACTCTCGCTCCTTCAAGAACAACTGTCGGCGAGACGAAAGTAACCAGAAAGGCGTCAAACTCCAATGCAAGCCGATTCAAGAACAGTCGGTCGTACGCGTCAACACCATTGTGACCGAAAACCAAACGGATTGGGCGTGTGTTTTCGGTCATGGGCTATCCCGACTAGTCTATTTGTTGAAGATGTCCTCCAACACGCTAAGAGAGATAACATAAACCTTCACGTTCCATGGACCTTTGAGGATGAACATGTCCGGCAACACCTAGCCTATTTGGTGAAGAGCAGGCGGCTAGTTGCAGAAGACGACGTGGCACGCGCCGCCGAGAAGGCAGACTTTCCAATTGTCACAGTACCTACACCGCTCAGCGCTGCGGGTGAGCCTGATCTGTCCTATGTAGTCTGTGTGGTTGAGACGATTGCGAAGAAGATTCAGCCGGGGAAGTTCATTATTCTTGAAAGCTCAGTATACCCAGGTACGACAGAGGAAGTGGTCAGACCAATTCTCGAACGAGGTGGACTCAAAGCTGGAATAGACTTCGGCTTGGCGTACTCCCCAGAGAGGATTGCCTATGGCAACAACAAGTATGGCTTTAGAGACATCCCAAAGGTTGTCGGAGGCGTGACTCCTGTATGCACTCAGATAGCAGCCTCGCTATATCGTGGCGTTCTTAGAGCACGAATTGTAGAAGTGACAGACACACGCACCGCCGAAGCGACAAAAATGCTTGACAACACGTACAGGTACGTGAACATAGCCTTGGCGAACGAACTTGCTATGCTTCACGAACGTCTCGGCATAGACTTCTATGAGGTCATCGAAGCAGCCTCTACGAAACCCTTCGGGTTCCAGCCATTCTACCCAGGCCCAGGTGTCGGGGGACATTGCATACCGAAAGACCCTCGGTATCTGTGCTACAAGGCTCGACAGCTTGGAATATCACCGAGATTGATCAAAACATCTCAGGATATCAACGAAGGCATGATCAATCATATAGTTGGAACATTGCGGAACTACCTGGAGCAGAAGCAGCGAAGTCTGCAAGGGACAAGAGTGGCCATTCTCGGCTTGGCGTTCAAGCCAGATGTCTCCGACACAAGGAACAGCCCCTCTGTTAAACTCGCGGAACATCTTCGAAACCTGGGAGCCGATGTCGTGGCATATGATCCGTTTGCCAAAAGCGTTCCTACGGAAACAGGTTCACTGACTTCTGGTGGAAGCTTGAGTGAGGTAATTGAAGGTGTCGAAGTGATCGTATTGGTCACGCCACATACCTCGTTCCGTGAAATCGTTCTCGCGAAGCTGAAACCCCATGTCAGTAGCAACGCGGTAATCTTGGACACCCGAGGATTTTGGTCACCAGACGAATGTAAAAGGGCAGGTTTCGAGTATCTTGCACTGGGACGCCCGTAGCGAGCAATCATTCCGAAGACACGGCGATTTTGAACAGCAGCTGTTATCCCTCCATCCAGGCGTATCCGTATCGGAGATCAAGGGCAACACAGGCTTCGTGATCATCGAAGGGCATTCGCATTGTAGAACCCCCGACAACTGAGGTTTCTTAATTAAGAATCGATCTCCGTGGCGTCCGCGCAGAGAGATGTGAAGAGAGCTCTGACCGCGTGGCAAGGTGATGCGGCTGCAATCGCTTCACCCCGGCGTTTCCATAAGGGAAATCAAAGAGAAGACCGGCTTCGAAATCAGCATCCCGGACCGTATACGAACCACCGAGCCTCCAACGGTCGAAGAGTTGAGGGTTCTCAGATCACAGGTCGATCGTGACGGCATCTACACTGAAAGATGAAGAGGCTTGCGAATTCGCAATCATCTGAATGTTCTTGGTTCATGATTTCTTACTTTGGCTCTTGCCCTAGGGCGAAGAGTAGTTGGCGATAGGCCTCTTAGAGTCCTTTGGTCATGGTAATGCTCCCAGATCGTCTGACTGCACGCAATAGAATAAACATGGTGACGACACCGAGAAGGGCCAAGGAGGCTGTCCAGAGGAAAGCGCGCAAAGAGGGATCCGCCTCCTCGCGTGCAGGTTCTCGCGGCAGATCACCAGCTAGTTTCGCCAGCTCCATAGCTGATGTGTAGCTACCCTGGTCAAGGCTCTCGTAAGCATGTGACAGCAGAACGAGCTGCCACTTGGAAAGGTATCCTTGTGAACTTAGTATGTCTTGTCTGACAGAACCGATGAATGCTTCGGCGCGTGTGTAGTTCTCTTCTACCTGCATGGCCAGTGTCCGCAATTGCATTACTCTGTCGAGTTTGTCCAATGCGAACTCGTAATGCTTCGCGGCCAGGTTGACTTGCATCGAACTAACTATGTCATCGATCTCTTGAAGGTGCTCTCTGCTGACCGGACTGCGAAACGTGATTCTATTGAGCTCATCCAAGATTAGGAGGGCTTCGAGGAATTCAGATTCCGCCAATTTCTGCAATCGTGATATGGTCTCCGGTGCATCCAAATAGAAATATGCGGTCCTGTTGAAGGGAATCTCAATCGTCAGGGACTGCTGGTCGTTTTCCCACGTGCAGACACAGTTGATGCATCTGGATGCTGTTGACCGAAAAACAGCGGGCACGGATACCTCGATCATTCCGGTAGAACTAGTGGAGGATCTCAGCTGGAATCGTGGGGTATTGTTGT
>Ga0315274_10008857_pt1 | contig 14574 bp, 13 predicted proteins | sample YL17G02_20_MG_FD_203700 | JGI IMG/M metagenome (GOLD analysis project Ga0315274, IMG submission 203700) | Sediment microbial communities from Yellowstone Lake, YNP, Wyoming, USA - YL17G02_20 | ecosystem: Environmental > Aquatic > Freshwater > Lake > Sediment | place: USA: Wyoming | collected... | reverse complement strand
TTTTTGCAGGCATAAATTATTGGGGTGGTGTCCCCTATGGACAAATTAACCAATGGGACGAAAAGACAAATTCCATACAGCGACTATTTGGCGATGAAAATGATCCAAATGAATATTTCTCTCCAAAATGGCGACCTCAGGGTGATTGGATAGCAGCAGCTTTTCGACCCATTCAAGGAAGTGCCAGCAAACAAGTCGCACTTTTTTCAGTAGATGGGAAGCAACAAATGATAGTCACAAATGAGCAGGCATTTTCATATAGTTCATTTTCTTGGAGCTATGATGGTGAAATGATTGCATTCCAAATGTTTCAAATTGGTGTATCAGGATCGGTCCCAGAAATTGGATTATGGAGAATGAGTGACCAATCCAAGCTAATTATTGAAAAAAACGCTTCTTCCCCAAAGTGGATACCTTAATCCAAAGCGGATAACGCATTATTAATTTCTTCTAATACATCCAAATTTGTTTCCTGCATTAATTTTTTTTCCAAAATAGCTTTAATCTGGGGGCTCTTTATTCTACCCAACGCCCAGGCAGTATAGATGCGTATAACTGGATCATCTTCTGTAAATAAGAAATCTAAATCAGGGATCTCATCGCTGGAACCGGAATTTCCCAGAGCGATAGCATAATTTCTTAGGAATCCTCCACGCTTAATTCTTTTTATGGGGGTATTTCCAAATATTAATTGAAATTGTTCATTCGAAAACCCCTTGTCTTTTATTTTTTGATAAAAATGGACTTTTTCATAATTTTCATTATGTGAAATTTTACTTTCATTCCATGGACAGACTATCTGGCATATATCGCAGCCGAATAACCAAGTATTCATCTTTGCCCGCAAAGATTGATTAACTATTTCTTTATGCTCAATAGTAAGATAAGAAATACAATATTCAGCTTTTATAGTGCGGTTTGCCTGGATACATTGAGTCGGGCATGCATTAATACATAAATGGCAATTGCCACACAAATCTTTATTTTTCATCACAGAATGAGGCAATTCAATATTAAGAAAGAGTTCACCAAGATTCATGAAAGAGCCAAATTGTGAAGAAATTAATAATGAATTCTTACCTATCCAACCCAGTCCTGCTCTTTGTGCCAATTCTTTTTCAAGGAGGGGGGCTGAATCACAAAAGATTGAGCCTTTCACATCTTTTTCAGAAATTTCTTTAATATAGTCAAGGAGTTGATTTAATTTATTGCGAATGACAAAATGGTAATCATCCCGAAGTGCATAGAAAGCGATTTTTCCATATATTTCCTTATTAGAAGGGGTCACAGCAGAATAAGGCAGACCAACAACTATGATTGATTTACTTTCCGACATTAATAGAGATGGATTCTTTCGTAATTCCCTGGACCTATGATTCTCCAGATATCTCATATTTCCAAAGTGCTTTTGGGAAAGCCAATTTTCAAAAAATGTGAAATGTGAAGGTTGGGATGGGTCGGTTATTCCAATTAGACTTAAACCAAGCTCATTTGCTTTAGTTTGAATTAAATCGGAAATATTAACCATAAGATAATTAAATAAAAAGCAGGTATTAACTTTATTGAGTGATGACTGGATTCACATCACTTTTTATTCAGGTATAAAAGATTATGAGTTTCAAATTACTCATGATTAACTTTTACAATCATTACTTTTTTATCATCAGCGAGAAAATTTTCATAATCCTTTTTTACGATCAGTATCGTAAATTGAACAGCTTCATAGGGTCGATCATTTGGAATAAGTTACTGGCACGCCAAACACAATAATTATGTCTCTCCATGTCTGATGTGTTTGCGTCATAGTGTGCCAATCCTTCAAAAATTGCACCAGAAGGTCCAATGCGAACTTCTACATGGAGATGAGGGTTGGAGGATTTTCCCGAATTCCCAACTGCACCAATCTGTTGTCCGCACTGCACATGATCGCCAATTTTAAGGGTTGGTGGTTTATCGAAATGTGCGTATAGCAGATAAAGAGAACGTTTATTTATATCCAATTCTTGGTTTGGATCATTTTTTATATCCGGACAGGTCAAACGTGGATTCGGGACAACAGTGGGTGCCATAGTCGGTAGCTGCAATTGAAGTAACCATGCAGCAGGAATTTGATCAAGTGGCGTTTCAATGATTACGGAGTTTCCATAAACCCATTTTTCTTTGAGAACCGCGATAACCTTGCCCTCAAGGGAGGCATAAACAGGCAATCCTTGAATACCGATATGTCCATTATGGCGATAATACGAAAAATCTACCCCTTGATGATCATAATCAAAACCCAACGGGGGCATTTTAAAAGGCTGCGAAATAATTTGTGAAAGATCTGATAGTGTTTCATCCTGCAAAGGAGAACAAACTTGATTTACTAAAAGAGGAGTTGGTAAAGTTGTAGGAGTAGGTGTTGATTGAAAGGGAGGTGGAGTTATTGTTTTGGTAGAGGCTAAAGTGCTCATCAAGGACGGGGTCGTTCCAGCTTGAGATTCTTCTGCAATTAAATTACAGGCAGAAAGTAAAAGCAGTAAAAGAGGGATGAGAAATAAATATTTTTTCATAAAAATTATCTACGTTCAGATTTCCTGAATTTTTCGGCATTCCAGATAAAATCTCTTATCTTTGGCCTTGCCCATTGAAAAGGTTTTTCGAGGTAAGGCGCCATCCAAAATTACGGTTTTAAACAATTGATTTTTATCCATTGCGGGAAGGTAAAAACCAAAATTATCAGGTTTTTGACTGATCTTAAGTAGTGAATCGGCTCCATGAATATAATCGATCCCTTCAGCCCCACCTTTGGTTAAAAAACTATCCAGAAATTCCTGCAATGTTCCTACTGGTAAATTGAAAGATGGATGGTCAATACTTAATATTCCATAATAATCGGATGTGGTTAGACCGATAATCTGTTTTTCAGAAGTGCTTTTCTTTACTTTTGATATCATCTCTTGATAGGATTGGCAGGTATTCAGGTGAGCATTTTCCCCATAATGATTACGAAGCGCTTCGATGATATTTTGCTTAATCCCAAATATCGCCCGGTGAATGGGTTCAAAGGATAAACCCGGATCGTGAATATTTTCAATTTCTACAAGGGCATACCTTAAAGGGTGATTCGCAGGCAAGCTTGCTTTTTTCTTCTCCCATACTGCTTTTGCTGTTGCTAGAGAGTGGTTGCCATCCCCAACAGCAAATAATAGGATCTCTTCATTTTTTGTTAAACCATATTTATTATGAAAATAAGCAGGTTCGGTAAATTTTTCCAGCGCTTCAACCATTTTCTTTTCAATATTGACATCATTCACAAGATAACCCTTCAAATGACCACTGCCCAACATTAAGTCGAAATCATAGATTTTGGGGTAATGTGAAATTATTTTCCATAAAGGTTCAATTATGCTTTTTTCTGGATCGTCTATTAGAACTAAGATATGTGGTAATTCAAGAATCGCATTTTCACGGATACGGATGCGAGGAGGGAGACGATCGATGATTGTGCTTTCAGTGGCGCGGATGATGGAGGAGGATCCTTTTTCAAAATTATATTTTTTCAGATCCAGCGAGATTAATAATCCATGTCGAGTTCCAGCGCTTGAAATTCTTTCTATTAGAACCATTCCCTCAATAGGTGTGATGGTTTTTTTCTCTAAATAAGTTCGCATGGTTTGCCGTATACAGGAAATTAACGATTGTTCTTCCGGTTTGCCTAAATAAACTTCTGGAAGAATGAGATTCAATGTTGATGGGGATTTGTTTACTACTCTCCTGACCTCATTCCAATATTCTGGTTGTGAGGTGAACTGGTCGCAGGCAATCACTGACCATTTCGATAAGTCTATGGTTTCATTGGGAAGAAGAATATCTGGAATTTGTATTCCAATGGATGGATAGTTACGCATAATAAATCCTCTCTTGGTAATTTGAATTGTACCAAATGAGGATAATTTTGAAAAAAGCTGTACTCGAGAATATGCGCTGTTATTATGAATTATTTGTCAGTTAAAAAACAAATTCCAACAGCCCCTGGGCCTGCATGTGTCCCTATCACCGGGCTGATTCCAGCCGTAACTAATTCAGCGATATCTTTATTTTCCAGATTTTTAGTAATTTCATTTTGAAGAAATATTGCATCATCTTCTGCTTCCGCTTGAATGATTGCCAGATGAACTGGTGTTTTGCCTTCAATATTCTCTTTTAATATTTCAGTCAGGCGGATTAGAGCTTTTTGCATTGTGCGGACTTTTGCAAAAGGTTTAATAACACCCTCTTCCACCATAAGGATGGGCTTTAAGTTCAATGCTGCTCCTAGAAGGGCTGAAGCGCTGCCAATCCGACCACCGCGTTTTAAGAATTCAAGGGTCTTCAATATAAAAAAGATTCTTACTCTATTTCGTCCTGATTCTATTAATTCTTTGCATCTTTGTAAATTCTCACCAGCTTGAACATACCGGGCTGCAGTGAGCACAAGAAAACCGAGCCCCATGCTAGTTGATTTTGAATCGATTACCTCGATTTTTAATTTGGATAGAACATTTTTAGCTTGAATTGCCGAGTCGACTGTTCCTGAAAGTTGTGAAGAAATATGGATACTGAGAATCTCATCATATTCTTTAGCAATATTTTCGTAAAGCTCAACAAATTCCTGCGGTGAGGGCTGGGAAGTTGAGGGCATAATTTTTGATGAACCCAATCTCTCATAAAAAACCTTTTGGGTGATATCCACATTGTCTTTATAGGTTTCATCTCCCCAGATGACGTGCAATGGGATGGTAAAAACAGGAAGTCCCTGAAGGATTTCCTGTGGAATGTAGGCTGTACTATCTGTAACTATAGCGATTTTTGACACGACTCTCCTTATTTTGTATTCTACATGGATAATCAAAGGATATAACCCCGATTGGATAAGATGGTTATGCTGTATTATGATTCCTTGACTGGGGTTTTCGGTACGACTAAAATTGTTTTTATAATATTAATAGCGAGTCTGAATTGTTTGAAGGATTAAACTCTCGGTTAGACCAAATATTTAAGAACCTTCGACGAAAGGCAAAACTCTCAACGGAAGATGTGGAGGTGGTGTTGAGGGATGTAAGAATTGCCTTGCTGGAGGCTGATGTTAACTATTTGGTGGTGAAGGATTTCATTTCCAGCATAAATCAACGAGCTATTGGGTCTGAGGTTTCACAAGCGCTAAATCCGGCTCAACAGGTAATCAGGATTGTATATGATGAACTCATTACAACCTTGGGAGAACCGGTTAGTCTTGACCTAAAGGGTGAAAAACCTCGCACTATACTTTTAGTTGGACTACAAGGTTCGGGTAAAACTACAGCTGCTGCAAAATTAGCGCGTTATTTACAGGCGGAAGGTGAGAGAGTGATGTTAGTTGTTGCTGACCCCTACAGGCCTGCAGCTGTGTTGCAATTAACCAGACTGGCCAAACAAATTAATGTTCCTGTTTATTCGGCCGAGAACAAGAAAACCCCTGAAATTGTCCAATTAGCCCTCACATCTGCCAAAAATAGTGGAGTCTCCACGTTGATTATTGATACGGCTGGACGTTCTCAACTCGACAAGCAATTGATGGATGAATTAAAAAGTGTCTGTTCAATTATTAAAGCAACCGAAGTGATTTTGGTGGTCGACGCTATGACCGGGCAGGAAGCGGTTAAGATTGCAAAGGGGTTTCAGTCCGTAATTCCAATTACTGGATTATTTATTACTAAAATGGATGGGGATGCACGTGGTGGGGCGGCAATTTCAATTCGAAAAGTCATAGGGGTTCCGATAAAATTGATTGGAACTGGTGAATCAATAGATGCAATTGAGGTTTATAGTCCCAAGCGTTTGGCGGACCGAATTCTTGGTATGGGGGATATGGTTGGCATAATTGAAAAGGCAGAACAAAACTTCAATGAAAAACAGACTGCGGTCCAAGCAGAGAAGTTTAGAAAAGGCAAAATAAATCTTGAAGACTATGCTGAACAACTCCAACAGATAAAAAAAATAGGTTCTATGTCTTCATTACTGGATATGCTGCCTGGTAATCTTTCTGCTAAAACAATCTCAACAGAAGATGCCGATAAAAAGCTGAATAAAACGCTGGCAATTATTCAATCCATGACCTTAGAAGAACGACGAAATCCAGAAACATTGAATGCCAACCGCCGCAAACGGATCGCAAGCGGGTCTGGAAGTCAGGTGCAGGATATCAATCGAGTCATTAAAGAGTTTTATAATATGCAACTATTAATGAAAAAGTTTGGTAAACTTGATAAGAAAGGCTTAACTAGTCTTTTACGTTAATGTGCTTGATGTTCAAGAAATTATGCGTTTCCTTGCGCACCTCTCAATTTCTGAAGATCCAGGCATAACAATAAAAATAAAATTGATGTTTAGGAGAAAGTAAATATGGTTCGAATTCGTCTTCGTCGTGTGGGTTTCCGAAACCAACCCAGTTATCGTATTGTTGTAGCGGAAAAAGAAAGTCCGCGCGATGGTCGCTTTTTGGAAATAGTTGGTTTTTATAATCCTCGCTCTGATCCATCAATGCTGGAAATCAAAGAAGATCGCATTTATTATTGGCTGGGTGTTGGCGCAAAAGCAAGTTTATCGGTGACTAGTCTTTTCAACCAAGTTGGATTGCTGGATAGATTTGAGCGCTCAAAAAAGGGTGAAAGCATCGAGAAATTACTTGAAGAAGCCAAAAGCAAATATCTAGAACATACACAAAAACCAGTTGACAAGACTAAAGAATAGAAAAACAAAACACCTATTTCAATTTCTAATTTATTCAAGGAGCAGCTGTGAAAGAGTTAGTCCAATACATCGCACAATCATTGGTTGACGATCCTGCTAAAGTTGAAGTGAATGAGATTGAAGAAAATGGCAACGTCCGTATTGAATTGCGAGTGGCCAAGGAAGATATGGGACGCATCATTGGTAAAGGCGGACGGGTTGCCAATTCCATTCGTGTGCTTTTAAGAGTTGCTGCTGCCAGAGAAGGAAAACGCGTCTCTCTTGATGTTCTTGAGCCCTGATATTTCAAGTGGTTGAGAATAATAGAAAGAACTATCCAATTAATACAGGCTTGCCAAATCGCGGTGAGCCTGTATTTTTAGCTATCGGTATTCTCAGAAAACCGCATGGAATTAAGGGGGAGATGGTTTTGGAGTTGCTTACTGATTTTCCTGAAAGGGTAGCAAAAGGGAAAAAGGTTTATCTGGGAGAGGGGTATGATTTTTCAACGATTAAATCAGTGCGCAATTCTAACAAGGGTTTATTAGTTCAATTGGAACATATTGAATGCCGAGAAGAAGCACAAAAACTAAGAAACAGGGTTGTTTATATTCTAACTAGTGAAATCCCTAATTTGCCTTCAGGGAGGTTCTATCATCACCAGGTCGTTGGTCTGGTGGTTTATAGGGACAACAAAACCCGGCTAGGTATTGTTTCTGATATTATTACCACTGGCTCAAATGATGTCTATGTAATCAAACCAGATGACGAAAAAGAGAAGGAAATTCTATTGCCAGCGATTACCTCAGTAATTTTGGAAATCGATTTGAAAAAAGGAATAATGGTTGTCAATCCTCCTGTTTGGGGATAGAAATTAGTATGGATCCAAAAGCATATTGGATAGGTTTTAATAAAATTAGAGGAATAGGGGCAGTCCGGTTTCAACAATTGTTAAATTATTTCGGAACATTGGAAATTGCCTGGAATGCACCTTATGAATCTCTTCGTCAGGCAGGTTTGGGGGAAAAAGTAACAAATTCTTTCATCGAGACTAGACGGAAGTTAGACCTGGAAATGGAAATAAAAAAAATCATTGACCTGGGAATCAATGTACTTACCTTGCAGGATGAAGATTATCCACGACGTTTAAAAGAGATCGATCAACCACCACCTGTATTTTTTGTTAGAGGGGGATTATTACCTCAGGATGATTGGGCAGTGGCAATAGTTGGCACACGTCAAAACTCGGTTTATGGACGTCAATTAACCGAAGAATTGGCTAGCTTTCTCGCTCAAAATAAAGTGACTGTAGTTAGTGGTTTGGCGCGGGGAATCGACATTATTGCCCATGATGCTGCACTTAAAGCTGGTGGGCGAACTCTTGCGGTATTAGGTTGTGGAGTAGATCAGATATATCCTCCAGAAAATCGAATCATTGCTGAAAAAATGATTAACACCGGTGCGTTGGTGAGTGAATACGCGTTAGGTACACCACCTGATGGTATTAATTTTCCTCCACGAAATAGGATTATTTCAGGATTGTCACTGGCGACTGTCGTAATGGAGGCAGGTGAAACTAGCGGTGCGCTGATTACTTCGACCTTCGCGGCAAACCAGGGTCGGGAAGTGTTTGCAGCACCTGGTAATTACTATGCCCCAAAAAGCAAAGGTACCAACCGATTGATTCGTGATGGAGCCCGGCCATTGTTGGATTTCAATGATATATTAGAAATCCTTCACCTTGACCATGTGGAAGACTTTCATTTTGCGCAAAGTGTATTGCCTTCCGATAAAATAGAAAAGATCCTCTTTGAAGAATTAAGCAATGATTCATTGCATATTGATGAAATTCTGGCATTGACAGGGCTACCAATCGAAAAGGTGTCTGCAGCGTTAGTCATGATGGAATTGAAAGGTTTGGTGCGACAGGTGAATCCGATGATATATTTTGCAGTAAAAGAAGAATTTGGGAAGTATGAGGAAAATAAAAATGGATGATCATTTTTATGCGGTTATTATGGCAGGCGGAGGTGGAACCCGCCTATGGCCGGTATCCCGTAAACAATCACCAAAGCAAATGCTGCGCATCATTGGAAACCAATCCCTTTTTCAATTGACGGTGGCACGTTTAAGCGGTTTGTTTCCACCGAAACGAATTTTTGTAGTTACTTTAGCAGAGCAAGCTGATTCATTACACACTGATTGTCCAGATTTACCTCTTGAAAATTTCTTAATAGAACCAGCTCCACGGGGGACGGCTTCTGTTGTGGGATTGGCTGCTTCCTTTATTAAACATAATGACAGGGAGGCAGTTATGGCGGTTTTAACTGCCGATCATATCATCGAGAATACAAAATTATTCCAACAATTATTGACTACTGCTTATGAAATTGCAGAAGAAGATTATTTGGTCACTCTGGGAATTGAGCCTACTTATCCTTCAACTGGTTATGGCTATATTGAGAGTGGTAAATTATTAAAAGGGAAATTTGAACTACCTGCATATGAAGTAATCCGGTTCATTGAAAAACCTGATGAACAAAAAGCCAGGCAATTTCTTGCAAAAGGCGGATATTTTTGGAATTCGGGGATGTTTATTTGGAAGGTGAATCGAATTCTGGAAGAATTTGAATTACAAATGCCAGTCTTAAAAGGGACTCTAAATGTGCTTTATTCTGTTATGGGTGGTCCTAATTATAAAGAACTCCTTGATAAGGAATGGCTAAGAATTACTCCTCAAACGATTGATTACGGAATCATGGAAAACGCTGCTCATGTCGCAGTTTTACCAGTAAAAGACTTGGGATGGAGTGATGTAGGAAGTTGGGATTCTTTATTTGATTTCTTACAAAGAGATGACCACGGAAATGTGTGTTTTGGTAGTAATCAAATCGCCGTGGATACTAGGAATTCAATAATTTATCAATCATCATCTAATCGGTTGGCAGTGACCATGGGTTTGGAAGATATTGTAATTATTGATACAGATGACGCCTTATTAGTCTGCAAGCGGGGCGAAACTCAGAAAGTAAGACAAATCGTTGAATTATTGAAACAGAAGAAAATGCAAAACTATCTTTAGGAGAGAGATTTCTTGGATGCCTATTGTGTTAAATGTAAAACAAAACGTGAAATTAAAGACCCTATAGCTGCTTTTAACGCAAAAGGTACGCCAGTCACTCAAGGGATTTGTCCAGTTTGTGGCACGAAACTCTTTAGGATGGGCAAAACAGCAAGCCATGAGGGTCTGGAAAAACCCAATCTTGAAGCCTTGCGTACCGGTCGATTAGTTATTGTGGAATCACCAGCCAAAGCCAGGACTGTCGGTAACTTTCTGGGCAAGGATTACACTGTCAAAGCTTCAGTGGGTCATGTCAGAGATTTACTGCGCTCCACCTTATCGGTAGATGTGGAAAATAAATTTGAACCTAAATACCGTGTCCCAAATGAAAAAAAAGAGGTGGTGAAAAACCTTAAAGAGGAGGTCAAAAAAGCTGCTGAAATCTATTTAGCGACAGACCCTGATCGAGAAGGTGAGGCGATCGCCTGGCACCTGAAAATAGCTGCCAGTATTCCGGAAGAACGAATGCAAAGGGTTGTCTTTCATGAGATTACTAAACCGGCCATTGCTGAAGCATTTGCGAACCCTCGAAAAATTGATATGGATTTGGTTGACGCTCAGCAAGCGAGGAGAATTCTTGATCGATTGGTTGGATATAGTCTTAGCCCACTTTTGTGGGAAAAAGTGCGGAACCGTCTGACAGCGGGACGGGTGCAATCGGTTGCTTTGCGTTTAATCGTCGAACGAGAGAGGGAAATCCTGGCTTTTATTCCCCAGGAATTCTGGACAATTGATGCTGAATTACGTCCTGCGGGGAATAAAGATTCATTTATCGCGAGGTTGGTTAAAGTTGATGACGCCGAGCCTCAATTACCTACCCAGGAATTGGTGGAAGGCTTTGTTTCCGAGCTTGAAAAAGCATCTTATCATATAAGCAAAATTAAGTGCAGTGAAAGACGAAGAAACGCTTTTGCTCCTTTTATTACCAGTACTTTGCAGCAGCAGGCTTCTCGTCAAATCGGCTATACAGCCAAACGGACGATGAGTATTGCCCAACAACTCTATGAAGGTATTGACGTGGGTGAGGGTGGGGCGACTGGTTTGATTACTTATATGCGTACAGATTCAGCTAATGTTTCTGACCTCGCCTTGAAGGATGTGCGCAAATACATTGGCGAAGTCTATGACGATAATTATTTGCCTGCCGAAGCCACCAGGCATATGACTCGGGCTGTAGTAGCCCAGGAAGCGCATGAAGCCATCCGGCCCACATCTGTTTTTCGAACCCCTGACAATATTAAACCTTTTCTTTCCCCTGAACAATTCAAGCTCTATCAATTGATCTGGCGGCGGTTTGTGGCATCGCAAATGGCAGCAGCCGTATATGATACGATGTCAGTTGAAGTAAAAGCAGATGGGAATCAGCATCAATATTTATTTAGAGCTTCAGGATCGCAATTAAAATTCAAGGGCTTTCTCATTTTATATGAAGAAGCCAAGGAAGATGATTCATCTGAGGCAAAAGAAGCGAATATAAAATTCCCGAAAAAACTTTCTGAAGGTCAGGAACAAAAGCTGGTTCGTTTGATTCCCGAACAGCACTTCACTCAGCCACCACCTCGTTTCACTGAGGCCTCTCTTGTGCAAGTTTTAGAGGAATTTGGAATTGGAAGACCTTCCACTTATGCTCCTATCCTTTCGACTATTCAGGCACGCGGATATGTAATTCGGGATGCTAAGAAATTAATTCCTACAGAAACTGGGTTATTGGTGAACGACCTGATGGTGGAATATTTCCCTGATATTCTTGGGGTGCATTTTACTGCTGGGATGGAAGAAGACCTGGACCAGATTGCTTCCGGAAAAAGGCATTGGACGGATGTACTTCAAAAATTTTATGATGATTTTAAGCCACAGTTAGATCATGCGAAGAGCGAAATGCCGGAAACAAAAACTGAACCTGAAAAGGTGGGCAAACCCTGTCCAACTTGTGGACATGATTTGATCATTCGTTGGGGTAGATATGGCAAATTTATAAGCTGCAGCGACTTTCCCAAATGCCGCTACACCGAAGCAATTTTTGAAAAAATAGGTGTCCTTTGCCCGGAAGATGGTGGGGATATTATCTTACGCAAGACAAGAAGAAGACGTGTCTTCTATGGCTGCGCTAATTATCCGCAGTGTGAATTTGCCTCATGGAACCGACCGATGAAGACAGTTTGCCCTGCATGTGGAGGATTGCTGGTAATTAAAAATAAAAACGAAGCTCAATGTATCAAATGCGAAGAGGTATTTCCATTGGAAAAATTGCCGCCTGAAAATTAGCTTTAGGCATAATTCTTGCATCATTTTCTTATAGGAATTGGTTATTTAAATTTATTCCACTAATTGTGATGCAAGAAGGAGAAATAAACATGGAAAAAGTAAAATCACTCATCAAGCAGCCTTTGGTCCTTGGAGGAATCGGGTTGCTTATTGGCATGATTTTTGGCCTGGTGGTCTTAGGATGGGGTGTTTGGCCGTTAGAATGGGTGAACGGTTCTCCTGCAAATTTAAGCTCTGATTATCAGCGTCAATATTTATGTACGTTGATTGATTCTTTTGTCCGTAACCAGGATCAAAATCTTATGCGTGTGCGCTGGAGCAGTCTGGGCAGCAGCAATGTTGATTTGCTGAAATCATTAACCCCTTCGGAATGTAGATTTACTTCAAACGCAGAAATCGACAGTTTTAAAACAATAATGAATATTACTGTCACACCTTCAACAATTCAGACTCCAAATGCATCTGTTCCAGCTTCTACTTCCAATCGTATAACTTTTTTACCTGTTCTGCTATTCTGTTTGCTCACCCTTTCAGCTGGCGGCGTTCTGTTGTACCTTTTGAATAAAAAGTCAAAAATAAATTCAAGGTCGGAGAAAAAAGAAGTTCAAAAATCAACTGTTCCAGAAGATCATTTCATGTCTCCAAACGAACCTGATCCACAAGAAAGTTTAAAAGAAAAACCAATGGCGCAATTTATGGCAAGCTATCGTATCGGGCAGGATCTCTATGATGAATCTTTCAGCATTGATTCTTCATCTGGCGAGTTTCTTGGAGAGTGTGGGTTGGGAATCGCCGAATCTATCGGAGTAGGGGATCCCAAAAAAGTAACTGCTCTGGAAATGTGGCTTTTTGACAAAAATGATATTCAAACTGCCACAAAAGTATTGATGAGTGAACATGCTTTTAAAGATGAAGCTATCCATCAAAGATTGGTTGCCAAGGGTGAACCGGTTTTAATCAAACCAGGACAGCATTTTATTATGGAGACTTCCTCGCTGCAGTTAGAAGCTACGGTGGTTAACTTGGTCTATGGGCGCGGTCCACTACCAGAAAATAGCTTCTTCTCTCAATTAACTCTTGAAATTTCTGTATTTTTAAAAGTCCATTAACTCCAATCAGAAATTCAAAAAACAGCCCGTTAGTAAAAGGGCTGTTTTATTTTAATAGAGAGGGATATTTATTCTATATTAATTATTTTTAATTTGATGAATCCTTGTGGTGTTTCAATCCGGATTGTTTCCCCTCTATGATGATTCATTAATGCTTGCCCTATTGGTGATTTAAAAGATATCTTCCCATTTATTGGATTAGCTTCCTGGGGACCAACAAGCGTATAGGTTTCCGGTACGTCCCCTTCTTCCTGAACAGTAATGGTTGAACCAATTTCAACCACTTCCCCGCTTTTTTTCATTTCATCAATAATAATCACATTTTTCAATATGGTTTCAAGATCAAGGATACGACCTTCTACAAACGCTTGTTCTTCCTTAGTAGAAGTGTAATCAGCATTTTCCGAAAGGTCGCCTTGTTGAATTGCAGCTCTGAGGCGTTTAGATAACTGCTCGCGTACCGGGCCTAATAAATTTTTCAGTTCTTCACGAAAACGTTTTGCGCCTTCTGCAGTTAAATAAGTTTCATCAGTCATATTGACATCAATTTCAGAGGGGAAATTTTAAACTATTTAATCTGAACAAAAACAAATATTCAGTTTTAGCTTCGTTTGATCCTTGTACCTAAATTAGCTCCATTTAATGATTTAAAAACATTTTCGGGGATTATTCCTGAAAAAATATTAATTTCCAGGTCTGGAAGAAGAGAGGTTAAAGCGAGCATGGACTTTACTTTTTCAACCATCCCACCAGTAACATCAACGGATTTGGAACCCCCTAATCTATTTAGTATTTCAGGTTCTGTTTTTTGAGTTATTTGAGGAATTAAAAGGCGGTTTGCGGGATAATCCTGCCAAACACCCTCTTCAATTCCGGCAATTAGAATTTTATTTGGCTTTAATGAAATCGCGAGATTTGCAAATAATTCTTCGGTTGATAATATTGTCCCACCAATAGTCAGATCAAAAATTACATCGCCATAAATGAGAGGAATAAGGTCGGCGTCTAATGCCTTTTTTATCAGGGTTATTTCCCAAGTTTTAATGGTTTTATTTTCAGTACTGACCATAGCGGAAGGAGGAAAAGAAATTACTGAAATATCGTGGGTGGTTAATACATCAACCATTATCTGGTTTAAACTGCGCGCCTCTTTCCAAACTTCCTCAAATCCCTGCCATTCTTCGGGATTAAATACACCCTCTCTCGTCCCGAATTTTTTTGCCGGAATATGGCCAAAAGATCCAGAGCCATGCCCGAGCATCAGTTTGAGGTTTGGATTCTTTTTTCTGGCTGAAGCAATTTCAACCGCAAGGCGATGGATGGTTTCCATGCGGGCCGTATGTGCCTGGT
>Ga0315274_10008856_pt1 | contig 14574 bp, 8 predicted proteins | sample YL17G02_20_MG_FD_203700 | JGI IMG/M metagenome (GOLD analysis project Ga0315274, IMG submission 203700) | Sediment microbial communities from Yellowstone Lake, YNP, Wyoming, USA - YL17G02_20 | ecosystem: Environmental > Aquatic > Freshwater > Lake > Sediment | place: USA: Wyoming | collected... | reverse complement strand
GTCTTGTCGTGTTGCGAGAATACACCTCGACTGAACAAGAATGCGCATTACCCAATGTTCCATCCAGACTGACCTTCAACTGAATCCATGGTCTGCAGACCCATGAAAGCGAATACTGCTTGCTGCAACGTTCTTGTCTATGAAGTTCATTCTCCTGCAACCTCACTCCACGAAAGAGCTATCTCAGAAGAAGTGCAAGCTAGGAACTCCTGATTTTCCAGACAATATCCATCGAACCGCACTCTGTATTTTGCTGACCCCGCAATTTCGCTCACAACTTGAAACTCGTAGTACCCATTGTCATCTGTTCGATTGTTCAAGCTGTAAGTAGCTTCATTGAATATTCGAAGTTCGTCCATTGTGCCGCTGAAGAATGAACCACAGTCTGTGCCCAGCAGCAATGATCCAGAATGATTATCCAAAGTCCCAGTGGCGTCTGTACCGTTTCCTTGCTCTTCCTCATCAATGTATAGGCGAACTTTGTCGCCATTTTCGTATGTGCAAACTACATGATACCACGTGTTAAGATTCAACAGTTTGCTCAAGGGACTCTTGTACTCTATGCCGCCAATCGTGACAAAGAAGTATATGGATTTGCTATACAACAACAAACCGTAATCGGAAGTTGGACATGGCGATTTTGCCAGTATACGTTTGAAGTCACCATATTGGGCGATGCTAAGCCATAGATCAATTCTTATCTCGTGTGCCGGAGAAAGCGACATTGAATGTGGAACCTCAACATAGTCATCCACACCGTCGAAGCTCAAAGCCGCATTGGACTTGCCTGAGACCCAGCTTGCACCATGGATGATTCCATTGTTCCCGTTATTAGATCGGTCATAGCAAATCGAGCTCGAGCCTTCGTCAAAGGAAAAACTAAGCCCTTTAGCCAATTGGTATTGAGGATATTGCTCAGCAGTGACAATCATGTTTTCAATGCCTTTGCCGGTATCATTCCTTGAAAGAAGACCCGCTACTCTTATCGGTTGGCTTTTGGCTTTTGACATATTGTCCACCGTTATAGTTAGGCTTGTGGCGATCGTAGGGGGAAGTTCCAACGAAATGACTTTTATTATGTTGATTTCTTCGTTCGAGAACTTCAGCGAAAAATGCTCTGGAAAGCTATAGAATTTGCCAAGATGAGAACCAAATGCTTCTTTCTCAATGCTAGAAATAATAACGTAATTGACGCCGTATTTTGACAGTAGAAGCAACGTGCCTCTCAGGCTTGCCGAAGCAAAGATCGTTTTTACGTCAACGATTCTCTCGTCATTCTTGGATATGCCACGATCTGTTGTTACAACGGATCTTCCTGTGAAGAAACTGAGTGCCCAATTGTCCGGATTTGCAAGGAAGACCGAGTTCTCAGCAGTGTTCAGGTTTATCCATTCGTATGCACGAAGCTCGTTCGTGGATATTTGAAAGGAATGCGTGCGCCAAAATGATCCACTGCGAGCGACCCAACTGTTGTAGTACTGCACATGAGGTATTAAGCCCATCACCAAGACGGATGCCATCAGCGAATATCCTGCGGACTTGATGATTTTCCCCAGAAAATCCTTTCTCGGATTAATCTTATGAAATAGTCCCTGAGAGAGCTTTGATAGACCAAGCCCTGCAAACATCATAAAAGGAACTTGCAGAGAAAAATAGACAAAGTATCCATGCCAGCTTCCTTCTAGAATATCATGGTATAGATCCGTAAACAATATGAAAAACAGGCATACAGAAATCCATGATAAGAGGAGAACGCTGGTAGCTTTGTTCTTGATGTCCGCGTATCTTAGACCCAAGAAAAATGGAATTGATGGTGCGCCCAGATATAGAAAGAGGCAAGCGATGGTTTTCCAGATCGGATAGTACCTTGTATAGATCATGAACTGCTCTGAACCAATGACCCCCAATGCAATGAACCATATGATGACAAATAGAACACCCAAGGCAACTAATGGCAGTACACGACGCAGATTGTTCTTTTGATACAAAAGCGCAATTGGCAACACTAGCAAGAAGCTCAAAACAAAGAAAAGGAAGACCAATGGTTGAGAGGGTAGAATCGGTAGCAAGCAAATGAGCGCTGATCCGAAAAGAGCAATTCTTCTTCTTTCCCAGAAATGAGATAGGAAATAGATGAATAGAAGACAGAGAGCAAGAGATGGAAGGTGATGAAAACCTTTTGCAATAGAATCCATGCCTAGAGATGGCACGTTAACAGATCCATTGGTCAGATCAAAAGGAACGGCAGTTCCTAGGTACAAGTTGAAAGGAACTTGTTGAGTTGCAGGGAACGAAAGTCCAACATATTGCATGATCCAGTAGAGTTCGGATCCCAAGGAAAGCAAAAAGGACGAGACTATTGCAGCCCGATTATCACGGAACAGTCTGTACGAAACGCTGTAGACCGCAACCGTGAATAAACCATGTGTAAGCGCATTGATGAACATTACAAGATAGAAAACGGGGATCTTCGTAAAGTCAAGGATGACGCCATAGAAATAGAAATGTGGAAAAAAGGCCATCTCCGGGCCTACTGAGAGCCCGCTTCGGAGCAAATTCATAGCTGGAAGGCCCTTGCTCATTGACGTTATTATTGAGAGATACATTCCATGATCCCAATCGATGAGCAAGGATCCGTCGATTCCTATCTTACTGGCAACATTGTAGACCAGATTTAGAAAGAATATGAGGGAGAAGATTACAAGCATCTTTGAATCGTTTGACCTTGTTTCTGTGTCATTCGATTCCAAACCTCTTTTCTGTTTGAGCTTGGCTATAGCCGAGATAGCAACTACCGAGTTAATAAATAGGATAACAGTGACATGGACGTCTGTGAGAACCATGCTAATAGGCATGATAAAAAGAGAGATCAAAGCCATGCTCATGAAATATGAAAAGGCCAGCATTTCAATTATGCCCATTTTAATGCTAAGAAGAAATCTTAGAAAAAGGAAACCTGGAAGAAATGCTATGAACACAAAACCAAAAAACATACTTAACAGAGAGGGAAAAAACAGAGAGATGCTTCCAACAGCGATCGTGACTAGGATAAACAGATTTCGAGCAAGCGTGTGCTTAGATGCATACAAGTTGTGTAATTGGTAGTTAATTCTCAGCTCCCCCAAACATAGATGGAATAGGCGGGCTTCTCATGAACAGCGATGAAACCATTGTAAGATGAAGTGGGCAACAATGCAAATACGGTTGTATAAGACCTGTTTTCTGCAAAACTCAGAGCCTTGTCAATGTGAGGGAAATCGACATAGGCAACGATTTCTATTTCCTTGTCCAGATAGATCCACAGAGGTCCGATCTCTCTGAAAAATGCAATCGTGCATGCCGACAGCTTTCCTTCTACAATTATGTAATCAATGCTTAAGGAGCCCCCATAACCTGTCAGATTGATTGTTTGTCCTATTGATATCTTCCCAAACAGTTGCCCCGTTTCAACGAGAAACGCGTCAGTAGCATCATCGACACTGATGACTCTTCCTGTTGTATTGCATGTCATTCTGATCTTATGCCACTCCTCATCAAGTTGAGCAAGCTGGTGAGACGAATTTGTTTCAGAATCCCAGTAATCTAGAGAAACTGAGTCGGAGGTGCCGCTACAGTATATCACTCCACCTCCGTAGCCATTAGATTTGCGAACCAAGAGAAGATCGAGGAACTGAGATTCTGGAGTGAACTTGTTGAACCTAAACCTCAGTTCGACAGTTCCTACGTAGTTCACGCCGAAATCGTGTTGCAAATAGGATATTCCAGAGCCTTCTGTCGTGTTCATTGTTAGTGTAGAATCTTCCAAGGTAATGTCACCTGCTTGGATCCATGTGGTTGAATTAATACTCTCAAACTGGTCTACGAAATTGACAGTGTACTTGTTATGGTGCAACTCATTCAGCCACTCAATGTTTGAGATTATGTCCTTCATACCTTCGTTTGAAATCGGTTTGTCTGATAGAGAAGTGGGGACAAACCCTTGAATCGACGTATAAATTGGTCGGACGCTTCCATTCACGTAGAAAAGTGCGAAGACTATCAGAAATAGCAGGTAGATGGTTACTGCGAATTTTTCATACGAGATTGCACCAATCCTTAGTTTTCCAAGTTTGGGCTTGTTTTGTGCAGATCCAAGCAATCTAAACAGAGCATTGCTGGCGTAGATTGAGAACGGATACACCAGCATCCACATCCATCGCTCGAAGTCCAGAAGTGCAAAGCTCGGGCTTGCAAGCGGCAAAAGGGCACCTACCACCATAAAGAGCAACAACGGTGTGAGTAGTTCATCGTTCCAGAAGCCTAATATGACAAGCGATAGGAGGGGAGCGTAGAGAAGAAAGAATAGTGTTATGATTTGTGTGAACAGATTTGAGTAAGATCCATAGAAGGCTACATAGTTTTTGAAAACCGAGAATGTAGGAACATCGACGTGATAGATTGTTTTGAAGAACTGTATCGTGTTGACGCCGGGATACGATAGTATCGAAGCTTCTAGTCCTCCAGAGTATATGCCAAAAATTCCAATGAATATCGCCAGGGCAGGCAGATTCGCGCATAATAGGAATCTCTTAAAAGAAGCCGTTCTTTTTCTCGTAAGCATAATGCTTAGAAGAATAGCGAAATATACCGCTGCTACGAATTGATGTGCAAGCACTATCAACAGCGACAGCGCTAGTATTGCCAGTTTTGTTCTTCTTGTGATCTTCTGGCTTGCCGAAAAAATGAGAGACAATTGAAAAAACAATAGAGAAATCGCCAATTGATTCTTAAAAAGATCCCATGAAATCCTTAGGGCAGCAATCTGCGACATCAACAGCAATGAGCAAATTACGCTCTTTTTTGCATCCCAAGATAGATACGATCTCACGAAATAGACGACGGATAGGCCAAGTACTCCGTACAGTAAGGGAGCAAGGATCTTGATTGTGAGCCAAACATTCTGAGTGATTATGGTTAAGGGTATTGTCATAACGAAAACAAGAGGGGGAGCTGCCATGAAGTGATGGTTCATGATTCCTTGAGCCATATATGCTACCGTCCAGGGACTGTAATAGTTTGTTGAATCCCATCCTGCTGGAAGTTCACCCGCTTGGAACTCAGCTAACGCACGAATGCCTGCGAAACTGGCGAAAACGATTGCATACAGGATCAGGCTGCGTTTGGTCGAGTTAAGATTTGAAACCCCTGAAAGCATTGAGGGTTTTTTCATCAGCTTGACCACATATTAATCTCAAGATTTTAGGCAGTCTATATATGTTTTTACTATCTGGGTGGCAATCTTCCCCCAGTCAAAAGCTTCCACGGTTTTCCTTGATTCTGAACCGATTGAAGACATTAGGTCATCGTGGTTTAGTAGATAGGCGATCTTGTTTGCCAGATCTTCAACATCGCCCAGATTGACCAAAAACCCGTTCTTTCCATCTTGAATCAGTTCAGTCGCCACGCCTGTTCTTGTTGCCACAACTGGTTTCCCAGCCGCCATTGCTTCCAGCAAGAGTATGCCGAATCCCTCATAGAGTGATGGGATCACAACGATATCCGCGGCTGCAAACGCTTCAAGCTTTTCTCGTCCTCCTATGGCGCCATAGAAGATGACGGATTTTTCAAAACCCATTTGCTTGACAAGATTTCTGAGTTCTGGGCCATAAGTGAATTCCGGTCCAGCTATCAGCAGTTTTACTGCGCCAACCCTCTTCTCTGCAAGTTGTAAAGCCCTTATTAGATACTGAAATCCTTTGGCTTTCTCCAAACGCCCTATCGCCAGAATCAGTCTTTCGTTTTCTTTGAGACCAAAGCGTCTTCGGCAGTGTTTAGCATCAGGCATGTTTCTGAATTCTTCAAGGTTGATGCCATTTGGAATCGTCACGATCTTGTTTCCATCAACCCCGACTGCTTGAAACTCTTGTGTGACAGCGTTGGACACTGAGATTATCTTTCCAGCCGTTCCCAATTCTCTTTTTCCGATAAAACGGAAGAACAACCTATGGGTCAGACTCTTAGAATCTGCTGGAAACCCATGCAATGTTAGAACCAGCGGGGTCTTTTTTATTCTGCTTATCATTGATGCTAAATCTGATGTGAAGAACTGATATCCATGAGCATGTATTATATCGGCTCGTTCCTTCAAAAGGAGTGGGAGAAGATGGGGTCCCACGGGGTATATGGTTTTGGGAATATAGAAAGCTGGAATTCTGAAGACTTTCACCCTGCCAAAATGAATCTCAGTTCTTGCCCTTCCTACGCAAAATGGACTTTCCATGTCCAATGTAAATACTGTGACATCTATCCCTCTCTTGACCAACTCTCTCGTCAGATTGTGTACATGGTAGCCTCCGCCTGTGTGAAGCGGTGGTGGAAACTCCGGCACGAGTTGCAGTACCTTCACGTTTTCTCCCAGATCTGCGCGTTTGATTGTAGATCTCAGATGTGAATCAAATATTAATCTTTATAAAGTCAGAGCGGGTTTAGACCAAACCATGTCGACTGTTTCAGTCGTCATTACGGTGAAAAACGAGGAAGACTCTATCTCTCAGCTCTTGGAGTCACTCGAAGATCAGTCCTTGAAGCCTTGCGAAGTCATAATTGTGGATGGAGGCTCTAAGGATAAGACTGTTGAAATTGTTCGGTCGTTCACAGAAGCAAACGAAGCGTTTAAGCTTATCACTGCAAATGGAGCCAATCGCGGTGAGGGCAGAAACATTGGCATATCTTCTGCGAAATCTGAGAACATTGCCATCACTGACGCAGGTGTTGTTCTGGAAAAGTCTTGGCTTGAAAACCTGACAAAACCAATGATTAGTGAGAACGCAGATTTTGTGGGGGGAGTCTATGTGCAAGGAGGTCGAAGTCTGCTGCAAAAATGCATTGGAATTCTTCAATATCCAAGCATAGACAGGTTAAGAGTTGATGATTTTCTGCCATCATGCCGGTCCGTAGTGTTCACGAAGAACGTTTGGAAGACGGTTGGCCGCTGGCCAGAACATCTAGAGAAAGCCGACGACACTTGTTTTGACTTATTAGTCAGAGAGAATGGTTTCAAGATAGCTTTAGCCAAAGACGCGGTTGTCTCTTTTCCAGCGAGAAACTCGCTTAAAGATCTTTTCCTACAGTATTCGTCTTATTCAGAGTGGGACGTTCGAGCCCGTTTGTTTTCGAGACTCAAGATCTACAGGTTTATGGTTCTTGCTTACGTTCTTCTCGGGTTATTTGCTTACGGCATGCTCAGGTTTGGTTGGTGGGGTTTTCTCTTGTCCTTCGCTGTCGTACTCTCATACTTGGTTTCCGCCGGGACTAAGGCCTCTTTAGCAACCAGAAACCTACTGGCTTTTCCAATCGCTGTTGGTGTGAAAATAACGATTTTCGTGGCTGAAACCTATGGCATAATCAAGGGGTTTATTCGCAGGGTTTCAGGTGCTCGCCAATCTTGAAAAACTGAAAGACTACTGTTTCAATGAATCTTTTTCCTTTAAGTAGTCTAGAAGCTTGCCAATTCCTACTTCTAGAGCCGTCGGTCGGAAGCCAAGAACTTTGTCTTGTACTTCTCTGCTTGCGAGAGTTCTTTCTAGGTATCTCATGGGCTTGTTGACGTAGAGCGGCTTTGTGTTTTTGCGCAGAAGCTTGTTAGTCACATCGACCAGCTTGTTAAATGAGCAGGATTCGCCAGACCCGACATTCACTACTCCGGTGTAGTCCGTCTCAGCCGCTTTCAGCGTGGCTGCCAAAACATCTTCAATGAACACAAAGTCTCTGTCCTGTTGTCCATCTCCGTATATCACTGGTCTCTCCCCTTTCAGTATTGCCTTGGCGAAAAGGGTTATTACGCTTGCTATTTCGCCCTTTGTCTCTTCTCCTGGGCCGTAGCCAGCGAATATTCTTAGTCCAACGCTTGGAACCTTATCCAAGGACAGTCTAGCCAGTTGTTCGCATGTCAGTTTGCACACGCCGTACAGGTTTGTGGGTTTAGGCATCATAGCTTCTGTCTGCGGAACCGGGGCGTCTCCGTACACGCTGCCACTGGACGGGTATATCACCTTAGCGACGTTGTTCTCTTCGGCGAACGCGATTACTCTTCTGAACCCGAAGATCGTCTTGTAGATGCAATCATCAGGTTTCTCGTTGAACAACATCACTGAAGAGGGGCTGCCGAAATGGAAAACGTAGTCAACGCGGAATCCCCCAAGTTCTGCGTAAGTATTCGGCTGGCTCACGTCGCCTTCAACGAACACGTTGCAGGTCGCCTTCACCTTCTCTCGGTCTCCGGTTGACAGGTCATCGACCACAATGACGTTGGCGCCTAATTCATGGAGTCTGTTAGTCAGGTGTGACCCTATGAAGCCTGCTCCACCTGTTACCAATACGGATTTCCTGCTCCAGTTCAAATCAACACCTAGCCCGCTATGTTGGTTAACCGTGGACTCACGGAGTCCCTCGTGCGGTTCATAGCAAGAGTGAGCAAGGAAAGCATAAAAGCCATTCGAAGAATCCTAGCAAGATGTACCATTGTAATGTTCTGGAGTTAGTATTTTGCAAAAAAAGAGAGAAAAAAGGAAATTTATGGGTCGTGTATTCCGCCCTTGATTGGGCTTGTGCACGGCAATCTGTAGCAGCTGTCGTAAACCATCGTTTCGCTTATTGTTCCTAGCACTTCTGGAATCGTGAATGTCGGGTGCAATGGGTCGCAGTAGTCTATCTCGATGATTATCGATGTTGCGCAACATGGGAATCTCTGCAGCTCGTATATGATTTCTTCGTGGAAGAATCTGCTTGCGTAGTATGTGTCTCTTGGTCCGAGACCCCATATCAGGAAGCCTACGGTTCCGTTGATGTCCTTGTAGGTTGTGATGGTTGCGTAGCCAAGTGTGCCGTCATCAGCGTATGCGTTGGCACCATGAGCAACATGGCCGCTAGATACGTTCCAGCATGACGCGGCTATTATCTTGCCTTGCCATGGAGCGTATGGCGTGAATGCTTCTCCAAGCCAGTCAACGTTAAGGCCGTAGAATGCGTCCGTGAAGTCGTTGAAGTAGTAGGCAAACATGTTCGCGAGTGGTCCACCCACGCCGATCATGTTTGAGCTTGAAACTGGCCATGTGTGGCACCAATCGTCTTTCAAGAATGACCTCTTGCCTGGGGTTGTTGGGTCACTTGTCCATTTGTAGTCTGTTCTTGTGCCAGGTGTGGTTCCGAGGCAGTCCATTACCCATGGAATGCTTTGTACACCCCATTCTTGATACATCATGTCTTCTCCAGCGTTGCCTATTTCGATTTGCTTGTTCTTGAACGCTGCTGTCACTAGTGTTGCTCCTAGAGAGTCTGAGGTTGCGGCGTCTCTGCCGAGTACTGTCCACTCCCATCTGCCTGGAATGTGTTCAACTATGTGAGCGGTGACCGTGTATTGGTATGCTGCCGTAAAGCTCCAACCGGTCGAATTCTTCCAGTAGGTCATGTTAATCATGTAATCATAGGTGATGTAAGCGCTGTCGATGTGGAGATCAAGCTTGTAAGGTGTCGACGGTGGCGTGATAGTCCAATTCAAGGACAATGCCGTCAAGTTCAGCAGTGTACCTTCTGTGCTGTTCCTCTTTTCGTCGTGCCATCCTGCACTGTTCGAGCCGTCGCCAAGCTTCAGGAAGTCAATGAACGTTGTGTCTTCCTTGAAGTCTTTGATTTCCGAGACGTTGAACGCCAGTTGGCCGCTGAGGACGAGTGATCCGTTTGTCATAGTGCTGTTGTGCACTTCCTCGTAATGCGACCAATCCCAAGCGAATGTGTGGGTAGCACCGAACACGTCAGGGGTTGATGCTGAGTACGAGGATGTGGATGTGTAGTTTAGCGCTGTTGAGTTGTAGAAGTCTGTCCTGCTGCCGTTTACTTCGAGATTGAAGCTTGTAGCGTACATTCCGCCTGCGTAGAAGTCGTCAGCCGTGTAGGTTGAGTAGAGGATCTTGATCTGTGTTCCTGCTGCGGGAACCTTTGCGGCTGGGATTGTTATCGTGCCCACGTCATATGCGCCTAGGGTCAACTCGTAATCATCTTTTGGCGCCGCATAGATTGATCTCGTTGGGTACTTGAGTGCTCCGCCCCACATGACTTTCTCGCTTTCCTCGCAGTACTGCTCCCAAACTGAGCTCTTGTACACTGGTGAGTAAGTGAGATTAAATGCCAGTGGAGTGAGTGTTGGGCTCTGTGCAGCAGTGTATTCGCCTGCTGTGACGTTGCGGAATTGCACCTCTCTCCAGGTGTCCTTGTGGACTGCGTCTTTCAAGTCCCACGGGACGAACACTTCGTCGAGTTGGTATTTGACTTCAGTGTCAAGCTTGTTGGCTGGCGGCGTCGGTGTCATTTGGAGGTCTTGTGCGTCGTGGTAGTTGACTATTCCGTAGACCGTTACTCCTCTGAATTGTGCACCCCACCATGGCGTAGTCTCGTTTTCATAGTCCAGCATGAAGTCCCATTCGCCTATCACGAAGGGTATGTCTGGCTCTGAAGGAACAGGCTGAATGTCCTCTTCGTTCACAACGATCAGCGGCGACAGGTATTTGTCCCAGCCGTCCACTGTGTAGTCGGATAGTACTGGCCAGAAGGCTGAGTAGCCCACGACACTCTTGTCTCTGGAGATTATTTGCGCCACATCGTAAAGGTGCGGTAATGCATCGTTTTCGCTAAGGCAGTCTGTGTCCTTGTACAGTTTGAAGAAGACTTCGAGCACTGTTCCAGAAGGCAACGGTGGCGTGAATGTGATGACGCCTGTGACATAGTTTATTGTGTAGTGTTGGCCTGCTCTCAACCAAATGCTACCAGATCTGATGTGTTCGGAACGCCAAACCACAGGTAGCTTATAGCCGGTGTGGGTTACGTTGCCGTCCAACTGGAGGTTTGCGCCACCAAACGAAGCATTGTAGTATGTGTATTCTCTAGTGATGTTCTTTGACAGGTGCCAGTCCGCGTCATAGCATGTGTAGAATTCTTGGTGGTAGAAGTGTGCGTAGCTCTTCCAGTCAGGCGAAGGACCAAGGTCCCATTCGCCACGGTTGCTGAACTGCACATCAACTGGCCCGTCCAAGATCTTGTCGTCAATCGTCAATTTGATGTCTTTGTAGATGATTATTTGCTTCTTCACCTTGTCGAAGTTTATCGTGAATATGACGTCAAGGACTCTGTAGTTCAGGCTTGCCACAGTGGCGTTCAGGTGTGTCACGCATTGGGCGATGAATCTTCTCGGTCCATCGTAGAGGATGGTTATGTTCTCTGTTGATGCGATGCCGCTAGTTTTTCGTCCACCGTTAGGAAGGGCCGCGACACTTGTTGCAAGGTTAAGCCAGTCTCCTCCCTGGCCAATAAGGTCCGCGTAAGTGGCAAAAGCCCACAGATGCTGTGAGCCGTTGGTTCTGAGACTGTAACGGGCATCAAGGAACCATCCTTGAATCCAGAAGTCTGAACTAACGCCCTCGTTAGCAAACGGGTCTCTGCCTGAATAGTTCAAGCCGTTGCCTGTGTATGGGTTCACCAATTCGCCGAACTTTGAAAAGCCTATGGTCAAACTGTTCTTCTCAAACGGATACAGTGAATAGTAGTCCGAGTCAAGTACTCCGCTCTTTCCGTAGTACCAGTAAGTTGGATCAGCTGCGTTTACTCTTAGAACTAATGCAGATGCTAAGAACGATACTGCAATTATTGTAGCTGTTAATATTGCCATTATGTATTTCTTCATTTTTCATTTCCTCATTTATTATAGTTCTTTCTATAGTGTTTCATTCTCCATTTAAAAGGTTTTCCATTATGGAAGAACAAACCAAGACCAACCTTCACACCCAATAATCACATGACCCACACGCGTGTCCAAAGCCAACCGCTCAAAAACAACGACAAAACATCTCGCAAACCAAAAAAACCAATCTTCACCTCCACTTCAAGAGACCACGAGCAACTCACTGTCAACGAAGTCAAACAATCGAGAAACATGAGAATGCAAGACGACAAAACGACGAGTACGCATACAGATCAAGTCGAAAAACATGCTCTTTCACGTCTCCTGCGCCCCAATCGGCGTTGCAGGTTCGACGGTGAGAAGGACAGAAATTCGAAGAATGACAAAATCAGCATCACACAACTATGAAGACTCATCCAAGTCAAGAATAGCCCCAAACGGGTCAAAAGACTTAACAGACTCATACACGCCCATCCAAGAGGACGATGATAATCAAGACTCTCGCTGTCGGCATGTTCCAAACCAACTGCCACACAATAAGCTGCCAAAATACACAAGAATCAATAATCATTGACCCGGGATTTGACGACCAATACACGACACAGAACATCATCGACTTCATAGACAAAAACGCTTTACGAATCAAACTCATCATCAACACCCATGGGCATCCAGACCATACGTGCGGAAACAACATACTGAAAGAAAGGTTCAACATACCCATCTTAATCCACAAAAACGACGCACACTTGCTAGGCGAAACAGGAAAAAAGATCGCTGAAACCTTCGGCTTCAAAACCTACTCGCCACCCGCAGACAAACTATTAGAAGACGGAAACCTGATCAAATTTGGAAAAGCAACCCTCAAAGTACTGCACACGCCAGGTCACAGCCGCGGAAGCACATCACTGGTGGGAGAGAACGAAGTATTCACAGGCGACACGCTGTTCGCAGGCTCCATCGGAAGAACCGATTTCCCAGAAAGCTCCAACCTACAAATGCAACAATCACTGCAGAAACTGAAAGCCCTACCAAACCGCTTCACTGTCTACCCCGGACACGGGCCAGCCACGACAATAGGAGAAGAAAAACGCAGCAACCCATTCATGCAAACAACGTGATCACAACACGCCCTTGAAGAGATCGGCTTCCTCTTCAATATACATCTCTTCGAAATCGCATTCCTCGCAAAAAGCCACCATGCCATCTAAACCTCTAAGAATGACAACAGGCGTCGCCTCCCTCGCCTGACCCATAAGCAATTCTGCAGCCGCCGCGATCTCATCGACAACTGCCACATTCTTCACTTTAAGCACCTGCCCAAACAAATCCTTCTTGCCCCTATAATCTCTAAACAGCTTGAGCCCAGCCACGCCTATCGCATAGTTAACCTGCCCCCGCCTGAAAGGGCGACTATAAGTGTCACACACGACGACGGCAACGCTCCTGCCAGCAAATTCCTTAATCGCTGAACGGTACTTCTCAGCCGACGCGCTTGAATCCTTGGGCAGCAACGCAAAGCTGGTTCTTCCCTCTACGTTCGACTTGTCTATTCCCGCATTAATGCAGATCAAGCCACGCTTGTCTTCAACCAGCAGAACTTCACGAGAGACTTTGATCACCCTTTTCGTCTCTTTCAAAACCAGCTCGATAAACCTCGGGTCTTTCCCAGTTATCTCCGCTAACCCTTCAGCCCTCGCAGACGGAACAACGCGTTCAAGCTCAACAACTCTGCTCTCCGCCTTAGACACAATCTTCTGCGCGATCACGATCACGTCGCCGTCCTCGATCATTAAGCCGTTCTTCCTTGCGCTGTCAATGATTGTTCTCGCCACGTCGTCTCCGGGCTTGATCAGTGGAAAACCTTCCAAGGCATAGACTGTGAAGTTCTTCAACAAGTCTCCTCCTGAACGTGTTTTGGTTGTGCTTCTACTTCGTTAAATGTGTTGCTCAATGCTTTTGTGCGTTGATGGGTGCTAAGGATTTTGAGACCTTACTTCGGATTCATAATGCTTAAACTGGTATCTGTGTGAAATGATGTTGGACGGCCAGCCTTTGTGAGGACGCAAAGACAGCGGAGTGCTGACTGATTCAGATTCATGTGTATTAAGACATAATATTTAATAGACTCATGATCCGATATAAACAGGAGACAAACCATGACGAAACTGCAGCTCAAAGAAAGATTCGGCAAACTGAAAGCAGCCAAATTCAAAATGGGAAAACCACCGAAGAAAACGGAAATTCCTCCCGCTTATTCACGCCCTATGCCAAGAGGCTTCAAAGTCGTTGAAAGATACCCGCTCTATGAACCCTTCGCCCACGTTGCGATCGTGCAGAACCCGAAGACAGGAGAACACATGTACATACTGGACGAGCTGCAACTAGACGTTCTGGAAAGAGGAGTCTACAATCGGATTCTGGAAATCCTGCTAGCAGAAATGGAATCACCAAAAGAGGAGATACTTGACCCCCGAAAGTTCTTCAGCCAAGAAGCCAAGAAAACAGTTGACAAATACAGGATAAGCCTCGGCTGGCTGCCAGACGTGTCATGGTACAAAATCCTATACCACGCCGAAAGAGACCTAGTAGGCTTCGGCAGAATCGACTCAATCATGAAGGACCCAAACGTCGAAGACGTATCCTGCGACGGAGTCAAAAAACCAGTCTACGTTTGGCACAAAAACTTCGAAAGCATCGAATCAAACATCAGATTCGAAACCGACGAAGAACTTGACAACATGGTCGTCAAACTAGTGCACATGTCCGGAAGACACGTAAGCTCAGCCTTTCCAATAGTAGACGCCTCACTGCCCGGCAAACACAGACTCGCAGTCTGCTACAGGCGAGAAGTCACATCCTTCGGA
>Ga0315274_10008854_pt1 | contig 14574 bp, 9 predicted proteins | sample YL17G02_20_MG_FD_203700 | JGI IMG/M metagenome (GOLD analysis project Ga0315274, IMG submission 203700) | Sediment microbial communities from Yellowstone Lake, YNP, Wyoming, USA - YL17G02_20 | ecosystem: Environmental > Aquatic > Freshwater > Lake > Sediment | place: USA: Wyoming | collected... | reverse complement strand
TTTCTCTCTTAGCCGCTACCACAACCACAGCTCGTCTCAGCCCTCAACCCGCACGCCACGGAACGCCTCGAGGAGGACCTCCTGATCGAGATCGGCACGCTGCAGTCTGCCCTAGACGAGGCCGCGAGCGATGCCGCCTCGGCAGAGGCGGCGCTGCGGGCGTCGCTGGCGGATTTGACCGAGCTCGAGGCGAAGGCCGCGGCGCTGTCCTCCGTGGCGGGCTTCGCGCGCGCGGCGGTGGCTTCCGCAGCGGCCGCAGCTTCTTCTGCAGCGGTAGAAAGCGATCAGCAGAGGGCGGCGGAGGAGAGGCGGCGGCAGACGAGTGCCTCCTCTTCCTCCCCCTCCTCTTCCTTATCCCCTGCTGCTGCCGCTTCCCCGGCGGTGTCGCTCGCGGCCGCGGGCCTCTCGGCCTCGCTCGACCTCTCGCCGCGCCTCCGCGAGTTCTGGCACCCGGTCGCGTTCTCGCGCGACGTGAAGAAGGGGGGCAAGGGCTCGGAGGAGGGGGTCGCGTTCGACCTCTTCGACGCGGGCTGGGTCCTCCGGCGGGACGCCGAGACCGGCGCGCCGCTCTGCGTCTCGGCTCGCTCGTCCCACTCCCCGCCGGCCTCCTCCCCCTCGGCCTCGACGTGGCCCGACGCCCCCGCCTCGCTCCCCGCCAGGGAGCAGGACGGCCTCGTCTGGGCCTGGCCCGGCTCCGGGCCGCCCCCCGGCTCGCTGCCGGCCTTCGCCGCGCCGCCCGAGGGGTACACCGTCCACGCGGAGCTGACGATGGCCGTGCCCGTCGACGCCGCGTTGCTGCTCGAGAACCTCCTCGACCTCGCGCACGCGCCCTTCACGCACACGGGGACGTTCGCGAGGGGGTGGCCCGTGCCCGACGCGGTCACGTTCAGGGCAAGGGAGGCGCTGGGGGGCGCGTGGGACCCCTACCCGATCGACATGTGCTACGCGCCGCCGGCGGCGACGCTGTCGCTCATCGCGATGCGGGCGCCGGGCGCCGTCGCGCGGAGCGAGAAAACGCCGACCTCTTCTCCGCCTTCTTCCTCGACCTCCGCCGCCTCTTCCCCTGCCGCGGCCTCCGCGGCCTCCTCGCGCCACCTCCACCAGATGCACGTCGTCCTCCCCGCCGGTCCAGGGCGCGTCAGGCTGCTCTACCGGATGTGCCTCGACTTTTGGCCCTGGGCCTCGAAGATCCCGCTGGTCGCCGAGCTGTGGCGCACCGTCGCCGACAGGGTGATGAGCGAGGACTTGGTGCTGGTCGCCGGGCAGCAGGACCGGCTGCTCCGAGGAGGGTCCGTGTGGGCCAACCCGGTGCCGTACGACAAGCTGGGGGTGCGGTGCCGGCGGTGGAGGAACGCGGTGGCCGCCGGGGACGAGCGGGCGGCGAGGCTGGCGATGCCCGAGGAAGGAGCCGGGTTTATGAGCGCGCGGGAGCTGCTGTTTGCGACCGAGGACGATTGAGGTTTTGCTCACTTTTTACATCTTTCCCCAGCGAGGGATTCGGTTCTTCTGTTTGGTCTTTTTTTGCTGAAGAGAGAGAGAGAGAGAAAGAACAGGCATCGAGAGAGAGAAAAGACAGGCACCGAGAGAGAGAAAAGACAGGCACCGAGAGAAAGAGGAAAAAAAACGCACCCGATTTTAAAACGCACCCCATTTTTAACCTTCCGTCCCCCGCCCCGCTTGCTTGCGCAGCACACCATTTTTGTAAACCAACATTTTTAGAGAAGATGAACGCATATCGATAGCGAAAAAACAAAAAAAACGGGGCGAGAGTGGGAGGGAGAGCACGACTGAAGAACCAAATTTTTAAAAAGAAAAGAAAGAACTCGAAATACTAAACCTTCATTCCTATCGCCCCCCCGCTCCGCACCCTCTTCTCCAGCCACCCGAGCCCGAAGACCAAGCCCGCAGACTTCGCGTAGGAGTTGTCGGCGCAGAAGGGGTCGAACGAGGAAAGCGGCAACGCGACCACCTCGATGGCCTCCCCGTCGGAGGCGACGCCCCCGGATGCCCCGCTCTCCAAGGCGTCCGAGTCGTCGACGGAGACCGCGAAGACCGTGTGCCTGGCGCCGCTGATCCCGATCGCGGAGTGGTACGACGCGATCTTCCGCAGGTCGCCGGGCCTGACGCGGAAGCCGCACTCCTCGGCGACCTCCTCGGCCGCGGTCACCTCGAGGGTCGCGTCCTTGTCCAGGATGCCGGCGCACAGCTCGAACGTCAGGCCCGCCTCCAGCGGAGGAGGGGCCGCGTCCCTTCCTCCGGCGCCCTCTTCCTGGGCCTCGGCGAGCGCCGCGGCCCAGACTGCGGGGCGGAACTGCCGCACGACCAGCGCGCTCTTCCTCTCTCTGTGGTAAATCACGCAGCTCACGCTCGCGTGGCTCCTCGCGCAGTCCCAGCGCCGCTTCCTGCCGTCGAGCTCGAACAGCAAGGAAGAGGTGCTGATGAAGTTGCTCGTTCCGTCAACGAGGGGCCGAACCACGGGGGTGGTGAGGCGAGAGAGGAGGTTCGGGGCGGCGTTGGGGGAGAGCGGGTCGAGGGAGATGAGATTGTGTTTGTAGAACCGAGAAGCATCGGTTGCTGCTGCTGCTGCTGCGGGTGTTTCTGCTGCTTTCGACGCCATGCGTCTGCGGAGAGGGGCCGAGCGGATCGAAGAGTGCAGTGCCCGCATTCAGGGGGGAAGCGAGGGCTTTGGGAGAGAGGAGAGAGAGAGAGAGAAAGAGAGAGAGAGGGAGCGAGCCGTTTTTGGCTACCAGATTCGATCGACGGTCTCAAAAGAAAACTTTCTTCTTCTTCAATTTTGTTTTCCTCCTATTTGCATAGATGAAATCGACCCTTTTGTACAAAACTCCCTCGCTCTCTCTCTCACGACCACGTCTTCAGCCGCGCGAGCACCTTCTTGGCCCTGGCCGTCGTCGTCCGGTGGCTCCGTCCGTCGATCTCTTCTTCCTCTCGACCTGCTGCTGCTGCTGCTGCTGTCGCCGGGGAAGGAGCTTGCCCCGCCTCCGCCCCTCCTTGCTGCGCCGGCAGCAGTGCTCCCTGCGCGGTCCCGCCGCCGCTGCCGCTGCCGCCCCCACTCGAGGCCCCCGAGACGGTGGGGCCCCCCAAGTTCCTCGATTGGGACCCTCTGCCCGCGTCGGGCGCGGAGGCCGTGTTCGATGGTCTCCCTCTCGAGAGCGAGCGGGGGAGCAGGAAGGAGGGCGCGGGCAGCAGGGCGGACGCCGAGGCGTCGGCCGCCGAGGCCGAGGAGGAAGACGAGGGGGGCTCCGGCGTCGGCGCCGAATCACTCACCGACGAGGAAGGAGGAACAGAAGCAACAGCAGCGGTGGCGATGGGAGGAGGAGGCGGCGAAGGCGAAAAAGAGGGCTGCTGCTGCTGGCCCCACGGAGACGCGACGCCAAGCATCGACGATGTCGAAGGGTCGGCCTCAAAGGCCCCGCCGCCCGTCGCCGACGCCCCCGTGGACGCGCCTCCTCCTCCTCCTCCTCCCCCTCGCTCCTCTTCCTCCGCCGCCCAGGGGGAGATTGGGGCCAGGCCGGAGTAAGTCTCCGAGTCCGGCTTACGGAATCCGCCTTTGCCGTCGCCCTTGCCGCCCTCGCCGTCGCCTCGGCCGCCGCCGGGCTTCCTCGCCGCCGCGGCCGCGGTTCTCCCGCTCCCGAGCCCAGACTCCTCGTCGACGGTCGCTGGAACGCGCATGGCGCTCAACGGGGGCTTCCCGTTGCCCGCCGACATTCTCTGCTGCAGCGGAGGGAGGGAGGGTGCCTTCTGCCGCTGCTGGGACCTCTCGCTCCCCGAGTCGCTCAGGGCACCGCCGCTGCCTCTCCTCGCGCGGTTGTCCCTGCTCCATCCTCCCCCTCCGGCGCCGCTCCCGGTGCCGCTCGCCCCGCTGCCTCTCCTCGCCTTGATCTCGGCGATCAAGGCTTCCCTGTGCTCCCTCCTCTTGGTCCTGCGGGAGACGATCAGGAACGTGGCCACCCCCGTGAGCAGCACGACGCAGACGACCACCGCCGCGCCGGCGCCGGCCCTCAGCCTGCCACGCAGCGGCGCGTCGACGGCGCCGCCGCCGATCGCGGCGCACGAGGGCCCGACCTGCAGCAGCGCCTCCCCCGTGACGGCGTCGTAGGCCCTCAGTCCCACGGGCACGTCCCCGCAGAGGCCCGCGCGGGACCCGGGGGCGCAGTCCGCCCGCTGCGGCGACAGGAAGACGCGGGGGTCGGAGCCGACGTCGCCCGAGACCCGGGGCAGCGCGCCGCCGAAGCAGTTGCGGTCGAGGCCCAGCGTGTCGAGGAGCGGGAAGCTCGGGCTCGAGACCCACGAGGATGGGATCGACCCCTCGAGCGCGTTGGACGAGAGGTCGAGCGACCTGAGCTGGGGGAAGGCCTGCGCGCCGGCCCAGTCTCCCGGCAGCGTGCCGACGAGCCTGTTGCCGCTCAGGTTGAGGGCGCGCATCGCGGAGAGGCCGCGCCAGCCCGCCGGGAGCTCGCCGCTCAGCTGCCCGTTGCCGGACAGGTCGAGCGTCGTCGCGTTGGCCCAGGAGGCGCCCCAGACGGGCGGCAGCGACCCGCGCAGCGAGTTGAGGGACAGGTCGACGCCGCGGAGCGAGCGCATGCCCCCCCACGCCGCGGGCAGCTCGCCAGAAAACCGGTTCCGCGAGAGCGCGAGCTCCCTCAGCTCGGAGAGCGCGCCCCACTCGGGCGGCAGGGCGCCCAGCAGGGTGTTGTTGGCCAGGTCGAGCCTCGCGAGCTTCGAGAGCCTCGCGAGCTCCGGCGAGGCGGTGCCCTCGAGCCCTCGCCCGGCGAGCGAGAGGGCGACGACGCGGCCGTCGGCGCACTCGACGCCCGGCCAGGGGGAGCGGCTCCGGCTGGGGTCGCAGGCGGACGTCGGGGCCGGGGCGCGCGGGGTCCAGACGGCCCGGAAGGACGCGTCGTCGGTGGAGGACTGTTTTTTTTTTTTGAGGAGGAGCGGCGGCGGTGAGCGGAAAGAGAGGGAAGGCCTGGGAGTTTGACGGGAAAAAAAAATCTCTCTCGCACCAGGCCCGTCAAGCCGTCCCGGAACTTTATCAGCGCGATGTTGTCCGCCGAGGAGGGGTTGGAGATGCGCAATCCTTCGAGCACTCTCTCTCCCGCAGGGACCGTGACGATCTTGTTGTTGCTCGGCGGGCGAGGCTGCGCTCGAGAGGGGAGAGGGGAGAAGGCGAGGAGGAAAAAGCAGGCGAAAGCCAATGCGTCGCCGCCCAGCGAAGGTGAAGCGAAGGTGAAGCGACGACTTTGCCGTTGTCGCCGCCGGTCCTTCCATCGCCACCTGCTGTCGTCCCTCCGGTCGCCACCTGGTCTCCGCAGCCGCGCGGCGGCCTCCGACAGGGACGGCATGGGCCGCTGCTGCTTGCAGCACACGGAGAAGAGCAGCGGAGACTGCGGAGAGCTTCTTTCTTCCAACGAATCGAAGAAAGAGCCCCTCTTTTGGGCGCCCGGGCTCCTAGGCAGAAAAATGGAAGCGAGTGCGCTGTCCCTTCTTCCTGTTCCATCGTGCGGCGAGAGGGAGATAGAGAAAAAAACGTTTTCTTTCTTTCTTCAGGGGGGTGCGGGTTCGCGTTTCAAAAATTACAAGGGAAAAACAAAGTGGTTCTCTGTGCTGTCTTTTTCTTCAAAAGCAGAAGGGGGGCGCAAGTCTCTTTCTCGGGCGAGAAGCGAGAAGACGTGAAAGTCTCTCTCTCTCTCTCTCTCTCTCTCTCTCTCTCTTAACTCTCGCTCTTTTATTTCCCCCCCAAAATAAAAAAAATATTAGCAAGCGCCGGCCGCGCCGGAGGGGGCCGCGTCTCCGCCTCCGGGCAGCGCCAGCGCAGAGCACGACGCGGACCGGGGCAACTTGAGCCTCGGGAGGCCCAGGGGCGGCTTGGATGCCACGGCGGCAGCGACGGAGGCGGCCGCGGCCGAAAGCGCGTGCGCCCGCGCCGCCGTCGGCGACGGGCCCGCGCTCCCCGTCGCGTCTCCGCCTTCTCCGCCGAGGACCACCAGGTCCGCCGCCGACGGCACCCTGCCGCACTCGAGCAAGGCTCGCGACAGCGACGACGAGACGCGCTTGATTGTCGGGCGCGGCAGCAGCTGCTGCGCTCTGGCCGCGGCGACCGCGGCTGAGGGCGACGGCGCGCCGGAGCGCGGGGAGGCGCCCGAGGCCGAGGCCCACGACGGCGAGACTGCGGCGCCGCCCTCGTTCCCCCCGCCTCCGTTGACCGGAGTCGCCGTCCCCGAGGAGGACGCAGAAGAGGCGACCCTGAACCCGGCCGTCGTCGTCATGGCCGCCATCGGCGACGCCGCGAGCAGGCTGCCGCCGCCGGCCCTACTGCTTGTCCTCCCCGAGGCGTCCGACGCCGCCGACGCCGACGACGAGGAAGGCGGCAGCGGCAGCAGCGGCGGCGGGGGCTGGCGGTGGTGCGCTCCCGCGGCGGCGACGGCGGCCAGCGCCTGCGCGGTGGCCGCCTCCGAGGGCGACGAGAGCGGGAAGTGCGAAGCAGCAGGAGAGGCCAGGGGAGCGGCAGCGGCGGCCGGGGAAGAACGCCAGCTGCCGCTGCCGCCGCCGACATTGTTGGTGCCTCCTCCTCCTCCTCCAACCCTGCCTCTCGGCGTCCGCGGCAGCCCTTGGCCCTGCCCCTGCCACCCGCGGCTGCTCCCGAAGCTCCCAAAGCTCCCGCTCCCGGCGGCAGTCCCCTGGCTCCCCCCTCCCTTCCACGGAGACGTCGAGAAGGTGCTCCCCGACGGCAGGATGAGCTGAGGAGAGGCGGAGCCGGCAGCGAGAGGCGCCGGCGGAGAGCTCGACGTCGAGGGAAAGAGCGCGCCGCCGAACGAGGCGTTGTATCGCGCCGTCGCGGCCGCCTGCGCAGCCGCGGCCGCCGCCTTGGCCTGGGCCCGCGCCCGCGCGGCCGCGGCCACTGCCGCCTCCAGGGCAGCCTGTGCCGCGGCCTGGGCCTTGGCCGCAGCCACCGCCGCGGCCGCCGCGGGGGACATCTGCTCGTGCTGCGGGTAGAGGAAGCGGACGACGGGAGGGGAAGGGGGGGGCGAGGGCGAGGCTGCTTCCTCTTCCGCGGGAGGCGGAGGGGGCGACGAGGGAGGGGGGGTTGTTGTCTCCGCCGCCGCCGCCGCCGTCGTCTCCTCCTCGGCTGTGGCTCCTGCCAGAGGCGGCGGAGGCGAAGGCGAAGGCGAGGGCGTCTTCAAAGCAGCATCAGCAGCAGCGACCTCTTTCGCCGCGGCCCCGACGGCGGCGGCGGCGGCGGCCAGAGGGCCCGAGGCGCCTCCCCTGCTCCCGCCCGCGGCCGGCGGCACGTGGCGCCACCAGCCCCGCTCGTCCGCGCGCGTGCCCGTCGGGGCCGAGGCCGCGACAGCCGCGAAGACAGCGTGCCGTGCCGGCGAGGAGGAGAGGTGGCCTCCCGGCCGAGAGAAGGAGATACCAGCAGTGGCTGCCGCCGTCGAAGAGGAAGAAAAAGTCTTCGTCTCGGCGACGGCGCGCGGCGTCGGCGTCAGCGGCGCCCTCCCGTTTCCGCTCCCGCTCCCGCCTCCGCCGGCGTTCGTGACGGAGCTCGAGCACCCGCCTCTCGCCGCCGCGGCGGACGCCGAGGCCTCGGCGGCGGCCCGGGCCGCGACGGCGGCGGCCATCCCCATGAAGCTCGCGGCCGGCGCCGACTGCGCGCCCGCGGCGGCAGCGGCGGCCGCGGCGGAGGCCGCGGCGGCCAGGGCTCGCGCGGCGCACCCCTCCGCCGCGGCGGCCACGCGCTCCCGGGCGACGCGGCCGGCGCGCTTCCCGCGGCGGGTCCTGCGGCTCGCAGCGTTGGCGAGCGAGGCGTCGTCGCCGGCGCCCGCCGCCGACGGCAGGGACGACGAGAGGAAGGAGCCCTCGCTCTCCGCGGCGGAGCCGACGCAGAACATGCCGCCGGGGGTCCTCGGCGTCCTGGGCGTCTCCGGCAGGTGGTGGTGGTGGTTCGCCGCTCGGGTGTTCGACGAGGGGGCGGCGGCGCAGGTGCGGCCAGGGTGCAAGCTCGGGAACGACGAGCCCAGCCGCAGCGACGACGAGAGGCGCTGCTGCTGCGGGGCAGAGAAGGCCGCCGCCGCCGCCTCCATCGCCGCCGCCGCCGTGACGGGCTGAGCGCTCGCCCTCGGGGCCGAAGCCACGGGCGCGGAGATCGGCCGCGGGAGAGAAACGGCGAGCTGCGGCGGAGGTGTCGCAAGTGACGGCGGAGGCGGCGTCGTCGGAGGGGACCCTGTCGGCGTCGCCTCGACCGACGAGAGCGCGCTCGCCCTCGCCGCCGCGGCCGCGGCCGCGGCCCTGCTCGCCGCCGCGGCCGGGAACGCGGCCAGCGCCCTCGCCACGGCCGCGGCGGCCCCCGCCGTCCCGCCCGACTCGCCCTCGGTGCAGAAGCGCACCGCCGCGGCGCGCCAGCCGAACTTGACGTGCCCCGCGGGGATGAAGCGGCGGTCGGTCGCGGCTCGCGGGAGGCCGTCCGAGTCCACGGACGAGGACGAATGTCGCTCGCTCGCTCCGTCGCCGCTGCCGTTTCGAGAAGGAGAGGCGGCGCAAGCGCAGGCCAGGACCATGCCGCCGCCGGGCAGCCTCCCTTCGACCAGCCGCCGCTGCTGCTGCTGCCGCTGCTGCTGCTGGTACGACGAGTGAGGGCTCCCTGCTCCGTTTCCGCCTCCGCCAAAGCCCCGAAAGACCGAGGCGGCCGCAGCCGCGGCGTGAAGGGCGTCCGCGGCGCAGTGGCGCGAAGAGGAAGAGCCGTGCGTCGGGGTCGCCGCCCCGGACGAGAGCGGCGTGCCGTTGCCCCCCGTGGAGCTCCCTCCTCCTCCGCCGTCGCCCCGCCTCCCTCCGGGGGGCGCGGCGACGGCCGCCAGAGCCCGCTCCGTCCTCGAGTCGAAGAGGGCAAGGGACCAGTCAGCCCCGGCGATCCTGGGGACGAGCGCGGCGCCGAGGGACGAGTAGAGGCGGATGGCGAGCTCGGCCGGCTGTTTTCGTGCGTTGAAAGTAAAAAAAAAAGTGATGACCTCAGCGTCGAGATGGGGAGACGAGGTTTGTCGCCGTTGGTCGCCGTCGTCGCTCGCGGGCGAGAGAGGGCATCAAGGTTCTCAACGACCGTGTCGCTTCCGAACGTGTCGACGTCGAGCTCTCTTTCTCTGCTCGCCCCATCGAGCACGTCGGTGTTTTACTCCCCGCCGTTCGAAAGAAAAGAATCGAGCGCGGCAGCGACCAACGCACGCGACGGTTGAAAACGAAAAAAAGAGAAGAAGAAGAATGAGGGGAAAAAAGAGAAGAAACTCGTCCTCTCACCTGCAGTGGCTCGTCGTCGCCCCCTCTCCCGTCCCTCCTCGTTGGGGAGCCCTCGCCCGCGAATTCCTTGATCAGGGCCGCGTAGTTCCGGAACGTTCTGTCGTCGTGTCGAGATGTGTTTTGAAATTAGAGGGGGAGAGCGTGAGCGGAAGAGGATACGGGATGCGAGAAGGCCCCCCGTCCCGGTCGCCGGCATCGGTTCCCCTTCGTCTCGAGAGGCTGTCGACAGCCTCTCGATCGTCTTTCAATTCCCGCTTTCTTTCCACTCTGCCGCTGCTTTCTCTCTACTCACCCTTGCACCGCGGCGACGACCGCGCCCCCTTCGCCCGAGGCAACGCTCCACCCCTCGGCAGCATCTGCGACGACGCCGACGCCTGCAGAAATGCTAAAGCTGGGAGCAACAAAGTTTCTCGCGAGGTCTCGAAGCCTCCCGGCCACGAGCGCGTCAGGCTCCGGCTTGGCTCGCGCCGCGCCGGACGGGCATCCATCCTGGGCGAACTGGTTGGCCTTGGGAGGTGCCGAGAGGAGCATGGTTTTGAATTCGTAACGGAGAGAGAGAAGAAGAAGAAGAAGAGGAAAAAACTTCAATTTCTCAAGTCTCTCTTTTTTCTCTCTCTCGAGTTCCTAGCCGCTCCTCTCCTGGCTCCTCCTCACAAAACCACCAGGCCCGACACCCAGAAGCAGGTGGAGAATGGAAGAGGCTCTCGCAAAGCCTCCTTCGAAGTGTCAGTTCAAAAACGAGCTTGCCTGGTCCCAACGTCTTCTCGAAAAGTTGTGGAGAGAGCTAGGCAGCATTTCGACGAAAACGTCGAACTCGCCGCTGAAAACCTCTTGCTCGCTCACTCTCGCTCAGCAAAAGAGGAGGAGGACGAGTCGGGAAAAAAAAAGCTCGATGTCCTTCTCCGGCTTCCAGCGCCCGGGCACGCGATCCTCGGGCAGGGCCTTTGGCATCTCGCTGAGCGTCGACAGCGCCGTCTCCGCCTCGGGGCAGGCCGCGGCGATCGACGCAGCGTCGAAGCCTTTGTCGTTGACGAACCATCACCCATCGACAGCTGCCGTGTCCTCTGCCGTCGCCGCCGCGAAAAACCAGCTCCTCTTTCTCGTCGAGCGTCATGCGGTCGTCGTCGTGCAGGGCGAGCCCAACGGCGGGAAGGCTGACAAGGTGCGCTCGTTTTGTTTTATCTTTCTTTGCTGATCCAACATTGCTCTTTGAGAAAGCCCGAAATGCCTGAACCTCTTCCAACTCTTCTCCTTCTCTCGACCCGCTTCACACCAAACGCGACAGATCCCGCTCTTCCTCCTCGAGGCGGGGTGGGCAGGAGCAGTAGGAGCAGGAGCAGCAGGAGCAGCAGGAGCAGCAGCAGGAGGCCAGCAGCAGCAGTCGATCGCTGTGGCGTTGCCCACCCCGTCTGCCGCGGTCGCGGCCTCCGCTCGGGCGTCTGCCGCGGTCGGCAGCCCCCTTCCCTCCTCCTCCCGCGGCTCCTCCTCCTCCCGCGGCTCTCCTTCCTCCGCTGTTTCGCCCCCCGTCGTCGGTTACTCCATCCCCTTCGAGGACGTCTGCGCCGAGGGCGCGACCAAGGTGACGTTTTGCGACTTCGCGTCGCTGCTGACGGAGATGGGCGACGACCCGCTCCTGTCGCGGCGCTCTGCCATCGTCGTCGGCGGCGCGACGGCGCGGCAGCTGGCCGGCGACCTCGTGCTGTCGCTGCTGCGGCGGGTCGCGAGGCGGCGGCCGGAGCTGCGCATCGTGGTGACTTGCTCGGACGTCGGGGCGGCGGAGAGCGTCGCGCGGTTCTTCGGGTGGAAGGGCGGGGGAGAGAGGAAGGAGGGAGGAGCAGCTGCAGCGGCAGCGGCGGCGCCGCCTCCGTCCGCTTCCCGGTCTGCTCCCTCCGCTCTCGCCGCTCCCTCCCCGGTTCCCGCTGTCCTGCAGCTCCCGCGCTCCCTGCACCCAGTCAGGGTCCAGTATCTGGCCGAACCGGCTCCGAACTACCTGGAAACCGCGGCGGAGGCGATAGTGGAGACGCTGCGGAGGAGCGACGGCGGCGGCAGCAGCGGAGGAGGAGGGAGAGCGACTCCCCCTTTGTCGTCGGGCGACATTCTCTTTTTCGTTCCTGGGGCATCGGAGGCCGTCGCCGCCGCCGAGGCGATTCTCGAAGCCTCTCGACGAGCGCAAGAAGAGTCAGAAGAGTCAGGAGAGGACGAGGACGACTACCTCAACGACGCGCGCGGGGGGAAGAAGCGCGGGAGAGGGAAGGAACGGCAGCAAGCTCGCCGGCAGAGGCAGAGGCAGCCCCTTCCCTCTGTCCTGCGACTCCACTCCGGCGCCCCGGCCTCGCACGCCTCCGCCGCCCTCTCCCCTCCGCCCCGAGCTGCCGCGCTCTCTTCTTCGAGCTCCTCCGCTCGCCGGGTGCTCGTCGCCACGGACGAGGGCGTCGCGGGCCTGTCGCTCCCGGCGGTCGGCGTCGTCGTCGACTCCCTGCTGCAGCGGCGGACGAAAGGCGGCGACACCTCGATCTCGCCTCCGAGCGGCTTCAGGGAGGAGGAGACCGTCCCCTGCCCGGCCCTGCTCGCCGCGGCCCGCGCGTCTCGCGCCGGGGTCTCCCGCCCTGGGCTCTGCCTGCGCCTCTCGACGAGGGGCGACTTCGAGGGGGCCGCGGCGCGGCTGGGAAGCGGCCCCCCCCAGGCGGCCAGCATCCCCGGCGCAAGCGCCGGAGGCCGCTTCGACCTGGCCTCCGCCTGCCTGAGGCTCAAGGCCTTCGGGGTCGACAACCTGCGCTCATACGAGTGGGGGCCCTCGTTCCTGGAGAGGGCCGCGTGGAAGGAAGGGGCGGAGGAGGGGGCGAGGAGGGGGAGCGGGAGGGGGCGCGGCGGCGGGGACGCGGCAAGCGGGGAGGCCATCGTCGAGCCCCTCTACTCGGCCCCGCTGCCCGCGGCACGCCCGCCCGCGGCCGCCCTCGCCCGCGCGCTGGAGGCCCTCCACTCTCTCGGGGCACTGGACGACCGCGGAAGGCTGACCCAGAGGGGGAGGCTGCTCGCGGAGCTGCCCCCGACCCTCGACCCGCGGTGGGGCACGAGCCTGCTCTCCGCCGCGCTCGACTCTGACGCGGCCTCCTCCCCGAACGGCAAGGGCGACGAAGAGAGCGGGAGAGTCGGCCCGCGCGCCGCGGCCGACGTCGCGACGATCGCCGCCTTCGCCTCCCTGCGCCCGCCCTGGCTGCCTCCCTTCGCCGTGAAAGCCGCCCTGGAACGAGAACAACACGGAGACGACGGGAGCGACGACGAGGAAGAGAGGCGACGCAGGGCGCAGCTCGGCGGCACCGCACTCTCGGCCGAGCTCCGGCGCACGTTCGCCGCGGCCGAGGGTGATCCCATCACGGCGCTCAACGTGTGGCGGGCCTGGAACCGCGTGGGATCGAGGGTCCGAGGTCCCAGGGCGAGCAGCCGGTGGTGCTCCCGGCACGGGCTGGACCTGCGGGTGCTGCTGCGGGCGGGAGACGTGAGGCAGCAGCTGCTGCGGCATCTGGCCCGGCTCGGCGTGAGAACGAGCGACGGCGACGCCGGCGACGACGAAAGGAGCAACGTCTCCGCCGTCACCCGGGCGCTCGCGCGGGGCTTTTTCGCGTCGGCGGCCATCTCCGTCGGGCAAGCGCCGCCGGAGCCGGGGGTCGGAGGCGGGATCAGGGGAGGAGACGGGGGAGGAAGTGCCGGCGCCGGCGTCGGGGTCGGCGGCGGAGGGCGCAGGGCGGCGCAGACGGCGACGGGCGACGGCGGCGGCTGGCCCGCCTTCGAGCTGCTTTCGTCTCCTTCGTCCCCGTCCTCCTCCTCCGGCTCCCCGGAGCCCCTGCTCCGTATAGCCCCGCCCTCGGTGCTCTCGGCGACGTTCGCGGGGGCCTTGGGGCTCGAGCTGCCCACGCCCAAGGCGATCCTCTTTTTCGACGCCTCGGTCGGCGACGGCGGCGGCTTGGTTGGGGGAGGCCGGAACAGCCGACAGCAGCAGCAGCAGCGTCCGAGGAGGGACAGGCCTGTGGCGGAGGTGCGGTCGGCTTTGTCGATCGATCCCGGCCTGCTGCTGGAGGTGGCGCCGCACTTCTATGAGCGAGGGGGCGGAGGTGGGAGTGGAGGCGGAGGCGGGAGGAGGAGGTGAGAAGAGGGCGCGCTGAACAGAGAAGACAAAACTTGAAACTGAACCCCCCAAAAAACTTCAAAATAAGGAACTGAACCGAGATGCGCCTCCACACCACTCCGCTTCATCGCCCTGCCTCGACATCGTCGTCGAGGGCTCGCCCATCGCTTTTGTCATGCCGCGCCGGAGAGGCTCGCACAGTGGCCAGGGAGCAGCGCAGGAAGGAGGCGGCTATGAATTCAAAGTCGCCGTCACCTAGTCCTCGTAGCGTCGCTGTTGACGGCACCGATTCGACGCCGTCGCTCAAGCAGCCAGCGACTCTTTCTGGCTCGCAAAATGTCGCGCAGCCTTCTCCGTCAGGTCGCCTGTCGCCACAGGAAGTGGTGAGTAATTTGGAACGAGGGAACAGAGAGGACGAGAGCAATGAGTTGGGGATCGACTCGGCACGCCGCGGGCCAAGAAAAACTCAGCCTCCAAAAAAACCTCCCTCTTAAAAAAAAAAAAAAAAAAAACTCAAAAGGTCGCCGCCGCCGTCGTGGCCTCACGCCAGGACTTTGATGCCATCGACTCCCTGATTGCCCACAACGTCAGGAGGACCCAGCAGGCCCTGTCGAGCGAAGAAGTGCGATTAGGAGCGCACCACTTTGCGGGTTCGACTGGCTACGGCCGCGGCGACTCGGGCCGGCGGGCGCTCGACGCGGCGATCGCGGCGCTCGTCGGCGGCGAGGCCGCCGTGGCGCGGCCGCACTTTGTCTCCGGCACGCACGCGATAGCCGCAGCCTTGTTCGGGGTGCTGCGCCCAGGGGACGAGCTGCTGGCTGTGGCTGGGAAGCCCTACGATACCCTGGACCCCGTCATCGGGATCGGAGAGGGCAGTTTGGAAGGAGAGGGAGAAGAGGAAGGAGACGACGAAGAAAGACGACGACGACGCTCTTCTTCTTCTCCTCCTCCTTCTTCGTCGTCGTCACTCGGCTCCCTCAAAGACTGGGGGGTCTCCTTCCGGGCCCTGCCGCTCGATGAAGCCTCCACGGCAGGCGGCGGGTCCCTTGACTGGGAGGCGCTGAAGAGCGCCGTGAGGCCAGAGACGCGCGTCGCCCTGGTGCAGCGCTCGTGCGGCTATTCTTCGGAGAGAAACACGCTCACGC
>Ga0315274_10008853_pt1 | contig 14575 bp, 13 predicted proteins | sample YL17G02_20_MG_FD_203700 | JGI IMG/M metagenome (GOLD analysis project Ga0315274, IMG submission 203700) | Sediment microbial communities from Yellowstone Lake, YNP, Wyoming, USA - YL17G02_20 | ecosystem: Environmental > Aquatic > Freshwater > Lake > Sediment | place: USA: Wyoming | collected... | reverse complement strand
GGATACATGTTCCATCGTCTACCAATCGTGTCTGATATCAAGTCAACACTGACTGAACGCTCTTGGCTATTGATCTGTTCAGAAAACCTATAATAAACTTCAGTGATTGAATATGGTTTGTCCTGTCTGAGCCGGGGTCTCCTAGCCAGGTATGGAGCAAGCCTGGAGACACTCAGGTGCCTAACAGCTTGTGGCCTCTCGGGGCCGCGTGGGTTCAAATCCCACCCCCGGCGCCTTTTTACTAGCAAATTTTAGCGCGCTGGCTTGTCCCTAAAATGGTTAAAAGTGGTTCTGAGTCTTCTTTTGTCTTTTCACGTTTGATTTGGGCTTGTTTGGCGGGCGAATCTTGCCCGTGTTGAAAGATAGTAAGTCATGAGTTCCATCAAATCCGGATGGAAGCAGAGTTTTTCCATAAACCGTTGAGGCTGCGCCTAGCCCGCTTGGAACATCAAGGCACGCAAGAGAACCAGAAACAGGTGCACACCTCAAAACTGTCCCCAAACCCGAAAAAAGGAATTACAACCATTTTAGACCAATTTCGGGACAAGGCAGCGCGCGCCCGGAATGTGTAGAAAGCCTTTTATGTTGTCAACGCGAGAAACACTAGCCATCGCATATTCATATTCCGATCAAGAAATGTGGGTTGTTTGATGGGAGAACAGCACAGAAAGAACTTCTTTGGTGTCATTCATAGTGGAACACTCGGAAGAAGAGACTTGGTGCGTCTCAAGATGAAAGCTGTGAGGACCGGAATCTGGACTAGAGCGCTAAACAGAATGGACAGGGCACTGGTGGATTTGACGGTGAATGTTGTTGATGTAGTTCATGGTTTCAGATTGGCTGAGGCACTGTGGTCTGTCGTGAAAAAGTTGGAAGCCGCTCTTGAAAACAGAGTCCTGCGCGCCGTGGAGGAAGTTGGTTATGACCTTGCGGGCAAGCTCAGTCTGTTAGCCCAGAAGTGGGGCAACAGGTCTGCGAAGGACTGGGCGGAAGACAGATCTTTCGCCAGGTTTCTGGCAATAGTGCGCATCAACGATCCCGGAGCCTCGGGCTCATGATTCTGAAGGAGCTCTGAGAGAATGCCAAGCTTATTCTATGTTGCCCTGATCTTCGTACTGTTTTTCGTGTACGCTTGGTCCGTCTACAACCTGCCCATCTTGGTAATGGGCGTGAAGAATCTCCTTGAAGCCAAGCAGAGACCGAGAAGAAAACAGTGTCAAGCTCAGTTGCCAACCTTCTCGATAGTAGTGCCTGTGAAAGACGAAGAAAAAGTTTTGGGGCGGTTGTTGGAGGCGCTGGAAAAATTGGACTACCCGCAAGACAAGAAAGAAGTGATAATCGTGGAGGACGGGTCAAGTGATGGCACACTTGAGACTTGCAGACGATACTCCGAGCAACATGGGCAACTTGCCATCAAGATCTTCAGCAAATCTTGGTCAGACGGTAAACCATCAGCTTTGAACTATGGAATCAAGCAGGCAACAGGCGAGATCATTGCGATCTTTGATGCAGACAACGTTCCTGCAAGTGATGCTTTGCTCAACGTGTGCAAGTACTTCGAAGATCCTGATGTTGCGGCAGTGCAAGGTCGGACGATGCCAATAAACGCAAGAGAAAACATGCTGACCAGGTTCGCGGCATACGAAGACCTGGTGTGGTATGAAGTTTACATGCGAGGCAAAGATGCCTTGAACTTGTTTGTCCATTTAAGAGGAAGTTGCCAATTTATCAAGCGTGCAGTGCTGAATGAATTGGGCGGTTTTGGCGAGCACACATTGTCAGAAGACATGGAGCTTTCTGTCCGACTTGAAGAGAAAGGTTACCGCATAAGATATGCGTCAGACGTGGTATCTGTGCAGGAGAGCCCTGCGCGCCTGGCTCAGCTGTTCAGGCAGAGAACTCGCTGGTTTAGGGGCACAATGGAAGTTGCCTTAAAGTACGGTAGACTGATGGCTAAGCCCAGCGCGAGAAGAATAGATGCTGAAGCAACTCTTTTTGGACCATTGATTCTGGTTGCGTCGCTGGTGACCTATTTTGGAGCGTTTTACGCTGCTTTCTCTCCAGCTTCGCTGAGCCTTCTTGTCGAGTTTGTGATGAAGTTTGCACTTGTGATTTTGACAACCACATTTTTCATGTGCGGCTTGGCTTTAGTTTATTCTTCCAAGCCCAGAAAGGTTACGAGCTTGTTGTGGCTCCCGTTCATTTATTTCTACTGGAGCTTCCAGGCCTTCATTGCATCATATGCTGTGATGCTGATTCTTCTGCGGAGACCACAGAAATGGCTTAAAACAGACAAGAACGGTTCCGCGGACCCGTCATTTTTGTCAGAGGCTTAACATGAAAAGAAAAGTATTCAGCAGAGTCTTGGTAACTGGCGGGGCAGGATTTATTGGTAGTCACGTTGTTGACAAGCTGATGGACAAAGGTTATGACGTGAGGGTTCTAGACAATTTGTCTGCAGGGAAGTTCGTGAACATTGAAGGGCGGCTGAAGCCTGCCAGCTTTTTCAAGGGTGACATCAATGACGTTGACGTTGTTGAAAAATGTGTTCAAGGCGTTGACGCGGTGGTGCATCTCGCCGCAATAACCAGCATCCCGTTTTCGGTTGAGCATCCAGCTGAGACGCATAGAACAAATGTTGAAGGCACATTGAATCTGTCGAATGCCTGTTTGAAGGTCGATGTGAAAAGATTTGTTTTTGTCTCTTCATGTTCAGTTTATGGCGAATCCAGCTATTTACCTGTGGATGAGAAGCACCCAACGTCTCCGTTATCGCCTTATGCGGCTTCGAAACTTGGAGGCGAAGACTGTTGCAGGATTCATCATGAACGGCACGGTTTGCCAGCCGTTATTCTGCGTCTCTTCAATGTTTATGGTCCTCGTCAGGAATTGAATGCATACAGCGGCGTCATAACGCGGTTTTTTGACCAAGCTCGAAAGCATTTGCCTTTGGTCATTTTTGGTGATGGCGGTCAGACTAGGGACTTTGTCCATGTTTGGGATGTTGCGGAAGCAGTTTTGAGGGCGTTGGAAACTGACGATGTGGATGGCGAGACTTTCAACATCGGTTTTGGAAGGGCCACATCTGTGAATAGTTTGGCAAAGTCTGTTCTTGAGTTGGCCGGTGCCGATCTCGGCATAACATATGAGAAGCCTAGAGTTGGAGATGTGAAGGCCAGTTTTGCAGACATTTCAAAGGCTGAGAAGCAACTGGACTATAAGCCGATTGTGCCCTTAGAGAAGGGGCTCCGGAGCATGGTTGAAGAGGCTTGCTGAAATCTAGAGCCGCAAATCTTATTTCCAGCTTGAACGTGTCTGGCTGGAAAGCGCTTAGTCTTGCCTTCTTTGTTGGGTTTGTGATTAGACTTGTTCCTGAAGTGCTGTCTTATCCTCATCCGATTGGTTTTGACACGGTATATTATGCTTGGAGAATCAGGAGCGGGGTTGTTTGGTACAATTGGTCAGGAGTTTTCTCTTCATGGTTGCTGTACGGCATTCTTGTTCCGGTTTACAGTTTTGTTCGGGGAGACCCATTCATGGTGTTGAAGGCAGCGGCGCCTTTGCTCTTCGGTCTCAACGCGTGCGGCGTCTACTATTTTGCCAAGAGAGCTTTGAACTGGACGAGCAGGAAAGCTCTGCTTTGCTCTTTGGTTTTCTCTTTACAAGTAGCGGCTTTGGCGATTTCGTGGGAGTTTTATAGAAACCTGCTTGGTTTGGGTGTTCTGCTCTTTGCTTTGGCGTTTTTGAAGGACGTTGGCAAGGGCATAAGAGAGTCTTTGCTTTTTGCTTCGTTTTCGGTTCTTGTTATGTTTAGTCATGAGTTCACGTCGATTATCCTGCTTGTGACTGTTGCGGGTGTTGTGGTAATCAGTTTCTTGAAGGGGACGAAGGCAACCGCAACTAGAGTTCTGACAGTCTTTGCTCCTGCTCTTGCCTTGTTCTTGGGAGAAATCTATTTCGTGGCTTTTCCTGTTGCTTACACTGTTCCCACGGGATTTGTTCTTAGGGCCTATCAGTTCATTGGTCACTATGGTGGGGTTTTCAGCCTTTTTACGAATTACTTGGGCGTGTTTGATACGGTTCAGTCTTATTCTTCATATTCGGTTCTTTTCTCTCATGTGTTTTCTTTGTTTGTTTTGCTGTTCGTGTTTGTCTTGCCGTTGGTGCTAGTGGGGTTTTTCAGAGACAGGATTCTGGATTTTTGGTCTGGGCTTTTGCTTGTGGGGGCGTTTGGAGCCGTGATTGTGCCTTGGTTTGCACCTGACATGTGGAGTAGGTGGATGTTGATGTTGGTTTATCCTTTCACTTTCTACGCGGTCAATGGAATTGGGAAAGTTGTGCATGCGGGTGGTTTGAGTGTGAGTCCAGGTTGGCGGAGGTTGAATTGGCTGAAGGTTTCCAAGCGTACGGCCAAGGGTCTTCTTGTCGTTTCCTTCTGTCTGGGTTCGGTGTTCATGGCATGCCCCTTATTGTTTGGACGTTTCGGGTTGGTTGGTCTGCCGACGACTGTTAACTATGTGCCTTCTACGATGCAGAGCAACAGCCTGCCACTCGTTGATGTTGATTCCACAGTTAACGCGTTAAAGTGGGTTGACGCGCGAATGGATAATAGTTCGGCTCTTCTCGCCCAAGATGCCTTTTACTGGTGGAGTCAACTATGCTTGAATGATACACACACGATTGTTTACTTCAAGAATGATTTTGGGGGCGCGATTAGAGTTGCTTATGAGCATGGATTTGGCACCGTGTATTTTGTTTGGTGGAATACCGATATCGGTTGGTATGGAATTACTGTTCCAAGTTATTTCGTTCAGTTGATGAGTTTTGATCGGATTTCAGTTTATAGCTGTCTGAGTTGAGAATTTGGTAGAAGTTGAGAAAAACCGGAGCATCAAAATTGAGGTTGAAGCCGCCAAGGTGAAACCCTTCGTCGTTGTTGGCATACCAGCGTTCAATGAAGAGCGAACCATTGCGAAGGTTGTTCTGGAATCGCAGAGGTTCGCGGACAAAGTTGTGGTCTGTGACGATGGCTCGATTGATATGACCGCAGAGATCGCGGAGCGATTAGGTGCAGATGTTGTCAGACACAACCGTAATTTGGGTTATGGCGCAGCCATTCAGTCTTTGTTTAAGCGAGCGAAAGAGTTGGATGCAGATGTCTTAATCACTTTGGACGGAGACGGTCAACACGAACCCAAAGAAATTGTGGACATCTTAAAACCTTTGTTCGCAAGCGATGCAGACGTTGTTATTGGCTCACGATTTGTGGACGCGTCACGTGCGGTAATGCCATGGTACAGGCGAGCTGGGATAAGATTTCTCACAAAGATGGCTAACAATGGGTCAAAAAGTGACGTAAAAGATGGGCAAAGTGGGTTCAGAGCATACAACCGCAGAGCTCTTGAGAAGTTGGCAATATTCGAAGATGGAATGGGTGCAAGCGCTGAAATCCTGATTAGTGCTAGAAAGCAGCGTTTGAAGATCTGTGAGGTTCAAAGCTCATGCAACTACAACAACGGAACTAGAACGTCTACCCATAACCCGGCGAAACACGGCGTCAGCGTTGTGACGTCGATCGTGAAGCTTCTGGTTGAGGACAAACCCTTAACATTGCTCGGAATCCCAGGAATCCTGTTCTTGGCCGCCGGCGCGTCTTTTGGGGCATGGATGCTGCAGCTGTACTCTTTAGAACATCGAATAGTAACAAACATCGCGTTGGCTTCAATGGCGTTTATAATGGTCGGCTTTTTCTGCCTTTCAACGGCGATAACATTGTATGCGATCTCGCGGCTTGCAAGAAAGACAAACTCCAGATAACAGAGAACTTTAACTAGAACCTGTGCCGAATCCGCATGTTGGAATGAGTTGAGATTGTTCAGCAATGCTCGAAATCGAAGTTGTCGAAGTGCGTGGGTATTGTCCTGTTCACAAAGTCAAGGATAGGATATTGCTCTCTGATCCAGAGATTGTCTTGGAGAAGACTGATGCTCTCTGTCTGCACGTACTCCCTTCACTACTGCATTACGCACTGGTCCTTGAAAGAGGCGGAGACCCGGTGAAATTGGGACTGACAAAGCCCGAGGACAAGGAACACGCTTTCATTCAATGCCTCGACCCTGGAGAGCCTTACACGCATGGCGGAACAGTAATCTTCAGGGTTAGAAAAATCACGAAGCCGCGGACTCGCACGCTCTTACGCTGTGGATCAGATAGACAAAGAGGGTGATGAAGAAACTTTGCCTAGGTCAAACGCGAAGGTTTTGGTTACTGGTGGACTAGGCTTCGTGGGTTCGAATCTCGTACGTGAACTGGAAAAGCGCGGATACGAGGTGTGGGCTTGCGACCTTATGCACTCTGGGCAAGAAAACTATCGCCGCTGCGACGTACGTGAACACAGACAGGTTGAACGTATGTTTGAGGAGCAGGCTTTCGACTACGTATATCACGCTGCGGCAGAATATGGTCGATGGAACGGAGAGGACTATTATGAAAATCTTTGGCTAACCAACGCTGTAGGCACTAAGAATATTCTTAGATTGCAGGAGAAAAAAAGGTTCCGTATGGTGTTTTTTGGAAGTGCTGAGGTTTACGGGGATTATGACAGTGTAATGCGTGAGGATGTTATGGACACGGTTCCTATAAAGCAGATGAATGACTATGCCATTTCAAAGTGGGTTAACGAGCTTCAAATATTGAATTCCGCGACTATGTTTAAGACCGAGACAGTTCGAGTGCGATTGTTCAATCTCTATGGTCCCGGCGAGCATTATACGCCTTATCGCGGCTGGATACCTAAGTTCATTTTTAAGGCGCTCCATGATGAACCTTACGCTGTTTATCTTGGCCATAAGCGAACACTTGAATACGTTGAAGACATTTGCAGAACATTCGCTAACATTATTAGTAACTTTAAGCCGGGTGAGATTTACAATTTGGGCGGAGATAAGCAGTACGAGATCAAGTATGTTTCTGATTTGATTTTGAAATCTCTAGGCAAGGATGATTCCAAGGTCACTTATAGCGAGGCTGAGCCTTTTACGACTAGGATTAAGACGCCTGATTCTTCGAAAGCTAAAAGAGACTTGGGTTTTAATTTGCCGGTTTCGGCGGAAGAGGGCATACCGAGAACGGTTGAATGGTTCAAGAAGCTTTATGGAAATGAAACAGGTGTAGCTTGAGGTCTTGGAAAAATGAATTTTGAAGATGTGTTAAACTGTTACGCGAATAAGAGAATCTTGATAACTGGTGGAGTTGGCTGTATAGGCAGCAATCTTGTGAGAACTCTTCTCAAAGCGGGCACTGAGAGAATTGTTGTTATTGATGATCTTTCGGCAGCCTACGAGTGGAATCTTCCGAAGGATTCGAAGGTGGTCTTTATTCATGGAAGTGTACTTGACGAGGAAAAGATGAAGCGGGCTTTTAGTTTTAAGCCTCATTTTGTTTTTCATTTGGCGGCTCATTTTGCAAATCAGAATTCGGTGGATAATCCTGAGACGGATCTGATGGTGAATGGGATGGGTACGCTTAAAGTTCTTGAGTATTCGCATCTGGTTGGTGTTGAACGTTTTGTTTATGCTTCGTCTGGCTGCGGAATATATGGTTCGGATTCGGAAATTCCCTTTGAGGAGCATGATGTGTCGATGAAGCTTTACACGCCGTACCAGGTGACGAAGATGTTGGGAGAGCTTTACACTAACTATTTCTATAATTTGTATGGTCTTCCAATTGTGAATGCGCGGCTTTTTAATTCGTATGGTCCTGGCGAGGTTCCTGGAAAGTACAGGAATGTTATCCCTAACTTTTTCTATTGGTCGCTGAATAGACAGCCGTTGCCGATCACCGGGACTGGTGATGAAACGAGAGACTTCACTTATGTTGGAGATATTGTGAATGGTTTGTTGGCGATGACCTACCGTGATGAAGCTATTGGGGAAGCATTCAACCTTGGCACAGGCAGAGAGATAAAAATCAGGGATCTTGCAAACTGGGTTAACGAACTGACTGGAAACGAAGCGGGAATAATCTTCAAAGAGAGAAGAGACTGGGACAAGAAAACAAGGCTCCTAGCATCAATTGAAAAAGCTAGAAAGCTTTTGGGCTATGAACCACAGATGAGCTTTAGAGAAGGTCTGAAACACGTCCATCAATGGTTTACAGAAAACTGGGAAAACATGCTGAAATCCGCGGTATTCTAATCATATAATGAGATGGATGTGTTAAAGTTCTCGAATAAAAAATTTCTTGTAACCGGTGGAGCAGGCTTTATCGGTTCAGCCTTAGTCAAGAGATTATACGATGAGAACTCAAGTATTGTAGTGTTGGATGATTTTTCTGTTGGGACGAAGAATAACCTCCTCCCTTATTGTGATGTAATAGAGGGTGATGTCGCTAATGACACTTGGATGAGCAAAGTAAACGATGTAGATTACATTCTACATTTCGGTGCACCATCTTCTGTTGTTCTCTTCAATAAATCGCCAAGCAAATGTCTTAAAGACACGATTGTAGGTACTGCGAATGTTTTTGAATATGCTAAGCGCTTTGGAGTTAGAAAAATCGTATATCCATCGAGTAGTAGCGTTTATGGTAATACGCCTTTGCCGCAATCTGAAACAACACCTACTTTGCCTACGAATTTGTATGGCGTAGCTAAACTAACCTGTGAACATGTAGCTCGGCTGTATTTGGACGCGGTCCCAAGCGTTGGCCTAAGAATCTTCGCTGGTTATGGTCCTGGAGAAGCGCACAAAGGAGAGATCGCCAGCGTAATAACACTCTTTATAAAAGCCATTACAAGAAACTCTAAGCCGACTATTTTTGGAGACGGCACTCAAAGCAGAGATTTCATTTATATTGACGATATAGTTGAAGTTGTTCTACGGGCTGCCGAGGGTAGTTTCACGGGGGTAGTCAATGTTGGCAGCGGCGAATCCAAGGATTTTAACGAAGTTTTGAGGCTCATAAGCTTTGCATTTGGAAAAAAAGTTGAGCCCATTTATGTGGAAAAACCCAATCAGTACTTTGAACATACGCTTGCGGATATCGACAATATGAGAAAACGGTTTGATCTCTCTCCATTGTCTCTTGAAAATGGTCTGAAAAAGTATCTTAAAGTATTAGGAGAATCACGGTGAAATGAAGGTTGGCTTTGTTCTTTCCCAACCTTTCGGCCGCAGCATAGGCACTGATGTTAGGATAAATGGATTAATCGACGGGCTCAGTCAATTAGGCGTTGAGGTTCATGTGATTACACCATTTGGGGAAAAAATTTCCGTTCACTCAAAGAATGTATTTGTTCACGGGTTGTCCCCTAGCTCTACCAAGATTTCGAATTTGAAGTATAGGCTATCTAAGGGGTGTATTTCCAATCCTTTTTTGTTTAAAAAAGTATTTTGCAGGGAATCATTGCTGCACAGGAATGTGCGTTCACTCGGCGAAGCAGTGTATGAAGTCGCTCGTAAGCTCGGTTTGGATATTTTGCAGGGAGAGCAGCAAATTGCTTCTTTAGCCTGTATAAGCATGCGTGAGAATCTTAATGTCCCCGTGGTGGCGGATTTTCATGGCATTTGGGCCGAGGAATTGGTTGCTTCTGGATTGATTAGTTATGGTGATAAGTGTTACCAGACGATTTGTGGTATAGAGCGGGAGATAGCATGTTCAGCTGATGTTGCTACTGTTGTGAGTGCGGAAATGAAGAGTTATGTTGAAAGTTCGTTCGGTGCTTCTGCCAGCAATGTGGTTGTGATTCCCAATGCAACTTTTCCGCGGGTTGACAGTGCAAGATTTGTGGAATCTCCTTCGAAGGTTATTCACTCTGGGACTTTGCATCCTTGGGAAAATAGTGAACTTTTTGTTGAAGCCATGCCCTACGTTTTGAAGCGTTATCCTTCCGCGAAATTCTATTTCACACGTAAAGGAACAAAACTGAAAAAGATAATGAAGCTTGCAGAAAGTCTGCATGTATCCCCAGAATTTGTATGGTTTGAACATGGTAGCGATTTTCTAGAATTCTTGAAATCGTGCGACATAGGCGTCATTTCTTCAACAACTCATTTGGCACGAAAGATGGCTTATCCAGCAAAGCTGTATGATTATCTTTCTGTTGGCTTGCCAGTGGTTGCAAATGACATCGGAGCATGGACTAATATTATAAAAAAATATGAGGTAGGGGTTGTCACAGCCAATGATCCGAAAGCATTTGCAGAAGGAATCCTAGTCCTTCTTGAGAATCCGACTTTTCTCTATGAATGTGCTGAGCGTGGCGTAGCACTTGTAAAGCGTGAACTGAACTACTATAAGACTGCTGAGACGTTATACCGTTTATACATGCGGTTGTTGAACACGGATTAAGAAAAACGATGCGAATACTAGCGATTGAGCCAGGATTTCCTCCAGAGCTTACGTCAGCCCATTTACCCTTCGAGTTTTCCAGCGAACTCGTAAAAAGAAAACATGATGTCACGGTCGTGACGCCATTTCCAAGATTGAATCTCGTTGTCGGCGCTTGCACAAAATCCGAGGGGAAATTCTTCAAATGGGAGGAAATTGAAGGGGTTTCAATTTTGAGGATGTTGCCTCAGTTCAAAAGCAAGTCTCTCGTGACAAGAGCAGCCGAGAATAGCTTGTTACCCGTAACTCTGTTCATTGGTGGTTTGCTTGTTGGAAAAAAAGACGTGGTTCATTGCGTGTCTCCGCCCTTTCTGCTAACTCTTACAGCGTGTGTTCTTGGAAAGGTCACTCGATCTCCTGTAGTTTTGAGAATACAGGATTTGCATCCTGATGCCCTTGTAAAAATCGGTTTGATCAAGAATAAAGCATTGATCAAGACTCTAGAAGTTCTTGAGACATTTGTGTATCGTTGTGCAGATCATATAACTGTAATTGCAGAAGGCTACCGAAAACACATAGTTTCAAAGGGAATAACTCCTTCCAAAGTGACTTTGATACCTAATTGGAGTGACACCTTAAATGTTAAAAGTTCACAAAGCAGTTCGTTTTCAAAGGGGAGCTATCTTGAAGGCAAGTTTGTTGTCACTTATGCGGGTACGATGTCTTGGCCTCAAGACTTGGCAACAATAATCGAAGCGGCCAACTTGTTGAAAAACCATGGGGAGATAGCTTTTCTAATGGTCGGTGATGGAGTGCAAAAAGACTCTCTCAAAAAGCGAGCGAATGACTTGAAGTTGAAAAATGTGGTTTTCATGCCGCTGCAGAAGCGGGACAAGTACTTCGAGATTATCAGTAGCTCTGATGTATGCGTTGTTCCACTCAAAAAGAGTTACACATCGCCCACTGCTCCTTCTAAAATGTTAGATATTATGATGTGTGGCAAGCCAGTCATTGCCAATGTGCCTGCAAAATCGGACGTTTCAAGTATAGTCAATCAAGCAGGATGTGGTTTAGTTGTTGAATCTGAAAATCCGGAAGCCTTTAAGGACGCTATTTTGAAGCTTTATTATGAAAGCGAGCTAAGGGCCCAATTCTGCAATAATGGTAAGGAATTTGTTGAGAAGCGGTTGTCCCTTAAGAATTGTTTGGACGAATACGAACAACTATTGCTGAAACTCACGGAAGTCTGACACGGTTAAGGCGTTGAAAGACTTTTTGAATTTCACGTATAGCAAATATACGCCGATAGGCATTCACAAGTCGATTAACGTGAATGCCGTTCACATCACTCATAAGAAGCCTTAACATGAAGATTCTTCAAGTTATGCCTTATTTTCCTCCCGCCTGCGCTTTCGGAGGACCTGTTAAAGTGGCTTACCAAGTTTCGAGTGAATTGCTGAAGAGAATGCATGAAGTTGTTGTGTGGACAAGCGACGCTAAGGATTCTTTCGATGCCATTATTTTTATTTTGACACTTGAGCACAGGATAGAACATAGAAACCTCTACTCAATCAAGACAACTATCATACATAACAAAAACACAATTATTCAACTTCCCCGCGCCTTAGATAAACCCAGCAGAATAAAATTCAGAGCCACGCGTGTTTATCGATGTTAAATGAAACATCCGCCATTTTATATATAGGCCTGCTTTACCTTTTTTCTTTCTTTTTGGGCTATGCACTCTTATTTTGGGCTAGAACCAAAGGGCTCCTTAATCTTCCATTCTTCGTAAAGCTGCCTATATGCTTGGCGTTAGGCTTATTAAGCCTTACAGTTTTACTTTTTATCACCGGTTTTGTTGGAATTAATGGGTATACTCCCGTTGTAATCACCTTGTTTTCATTGTTACTAGTATCATATTATCATCTTAAGTTCAAATCTGAAATAAAAACTATGACAAACATCACGTCTTTTGATAATATTCTACCCGCGGCTCTATTCATCATAACTTTCTTGCATTTTAGTACTGTAATCTCAATCATCGGATGGCCACCACCAGGAGACATATTCAACCACGGATTGTTTACCAGTATTCTCGAGTACAACCAGAAGATAACGTTCAGTCTGGCGCCATATGACGCTTCTCTGCCATTAACTCCACCGATATCTGGTTTCACTGGTTTACATATTATATCGGCCAACTTCTCAATGTTGACAGGAGTCTTTCCAGGCGAGGCCGTATTCATCGTTGGGGGCGCCATTGTGATTCTTATACCTATGTTGCTCTATACTTCAACTTATATACTCACAAAATCAAACATTCTCTCATTATTTGCGTTTCTCTCCACTTTTCTCATTGGTTTAGACTTGGAACAATGGGCGCTTGGATATTTTTATAATGGACCTTTTCAGAACTTATTTGGTTTCTTGGCTGTACTCCTCTTTCTAATATTCCCGATAGCGACTAGCGAAATTCAATTCCAAAGCAATTCTTCAATGCGTAACAGAACACTATTATTAGTGATAATTCTTGCTGTTTTTCTCGTATATCCACCTTTCGTAATCTTTCCTATTCTCTATCTTCTACTCTCAGCATTACGCAAAGGAAAAATAGTGAAAGCCCTCAGAAATATCTCAATAGGACGGAAAAACGTATTGCTCTTCTCACTCTTTTTAGTGATAGCTTTACTTTTTCTTATAGTCTTACCCATGACTATCAATCAGGAGTTTCTTTTTCAGCTATTACAAGGGATATACCTTCGCATTAGTCAGGTATACGGAAGCCCTGGCTATGCGATATATCCACCTATATTCTATACTAGCGCGATCGGAGTCGCAATTCTCGTCGGCGGGATTATTTCAATTTTCTTTGTGGTTAGACACCTCCACGCCAAAGTGGCCCTTTTCTACCTCGTAGTACTCTTACCCGTCATGTTCTCGCTACATCCTGCACTTTTCCCCATTTTCTCGTCTATACTCCCAAATAGGAGTCTCATGGCGTGCTCCCTCATTTCTTGGGTACTATTATCAGCCTTCTTAAGTCATATTTCTACTGATTTTAGGCACATATCCATACAACTTGCATTCAAAAATCGCCTTTACGTCAGACAAGTTAATCCTAGTAATGTAGCGGTCCTTCTGATTATTTTACTAGTTTTTACGCCTAGTTTGTTTTCTAATTTTGCGTTCGAACAAGCAAACAAGTACAGTTGGCTCATGAGGAATGGGTTTGCTAACGACTATGATGTTCTTTTATGGGTGCACGAGAACATTAAGCCAGACGAACTTATTTTAGACGATTTTTCTTTTACTAGTTGGTATCTTCTATCTTTCTCGGTCAAAAATGTCACCTCAGTGAGGTGGTGGGGTTCAGATTTCAAACGCGAACGTGCTATAGAAACTCTGAATTTCTTAAAAGATCCAACAAATACCTCTCAACTTTTAAGCTTAATCAGCAAATATGATATCAAATACGTGTTAGTAACTTCTGAGCGGGCACACTATGTCTGGAAGGGCATAGGTGGAGACGACCGCTATGTTGCTAAGCCCTTCAAACCAGCCGAGTACAAATCAATTTTTGGGAACTACCCTTTTTTGAAACTTATGTATAAGCATGGAGACGCAGGGATTTACAAAGTATCGCCATTTACAGTTGAACAAAGAAATGCGCTAAGCGCAGTCGAAACACCCCCACACTAGTCTTCGCCTCCACCAGCACAATCTACAGCGAACCCACAAAAATCCCGACACCCGAAAACTGCGCGCCCCTAAAACCCATCTTCATCTACGGCGCATCTAAACTCGCCTGCGAAGCACTAATCTCCGCCTACGCACACACATACGACTTCAAAGCCATAATCCTCCGCCTAGCCAACATAGTAGGCCCAAGAAACAAACACGGCGTAATCTACGACTTCATCCAAAAACTACGCAAAAACCCAACACAACTCGTAATACTAGGCGATGGAACCCAAACAAAATCCTACCTCTATATAAACGACTGCATAGAAGCCATGCTCCTAGGACTAGAAAAAACAACCGAACAAGTTGAAATTCACAACGTCGGCTCCGAAGACCAGACAGACGTCAAAACCATAGCTGAAATTGTTGCTGAGGAGCGCGCTGCCTTGTCCCTTTATTATGTGTTGAAGTAGGTTGGTGAGACTGCTTTTTCTGGTCTTCCAATGTTTTCTGCTGCTTCTCTGTTTAGAACCAGGCACAGTAGGCTGTAGAGCGCGTAGGA
>Ga0315274_10008851_pt1 | contig 14576 bp, 13 predicted proteins | sample YL17G02_20_MG_FD_203700 | JGI IMG/M metagenome (GOLD analysis project Ga0315274, IMG submission 203700) | Sediment microbial communities from Yellowstone Lake, YNP, Wyoming, USA - YL17G02_20 | ecosystem: Environmental > Aquatic > Freshwater > Lake > Sediment | place: USA: Wyoming | collected... | reverse complement strand
CCGGCGAGCTTTCGCTGATCGTCCACTTCAGACCACCTGCGATCTGCACGGTCGGCTCTACAAACGCCATTGTGAGCGCCGCGTCACCGCTACCTCCGCGTATGCGCCGGTCTGCGATCGGCTGTTCGCCACTCGGACGGGACACCGTTCGTTGCCTACACCTACGACGACCGCAACGAGGGGACATCCGGCAAGCGGTGTTGGGCCGACTTCACCCAGGTGCCCTTGGCGAGGAACTGACCCCAAGACGAGAGGAAACCCACCGCCAGGGGTTCTTTGTGGAGTGCCAATGTTATAGTTTGACCCCTCCTCCAGTCGGTTGTCTGACTTGACATTGATGGACGCTCTGCAACTGTTCAGCCCGTTACGGTTACGATGTTCGATGTTTCGCCACTGGCTTGTATGGCGGTCTTGTTTTCAGCCTCGACCAGAAGGTGTTTTCGACATGAAAACCATCACGATTTTGTGCTGCGCGGGATTCCTGGCCGCCACCACCAGCGGGTGCGGCAAGAAGAAGGAAGCCCCGCCTGCCGCTAGCCGTTCACCACAATCGCCCTCGGCGGCGAAGTCGGAACCGATGCCCCCACCCTCTCCCAGCGCGGCTTCGGAGGTGAAGGCGGCAACGGAAGCGGCACCGAAGGCGGTGGAGACGGTCGTGAACCAGGCGACCACCCAGGCGCAGGGATTGATTGACCAAACCAAGGCCCTGTTGAGCGAGAAGAAATACCAGGATGCGCTGGGGGCCGTGCAGAAGCTCGCCGGTTTGAAACTGAACCCGGAGCAACAAACCCTCGTCGAGGGCCTAAAGGTGGAATTGGGGACGATGAGCGGCTCGATCGAGAAGGGCATCGCGAACCTTAAGGAGGTCGCCGCCAAGAAGGACTACACCGGCGGGATGACCCTGGTGAAGGAACTGGCGAGCTACCAACTCACGCCTGAGCAAAAGAAAGTCGTGGACGGCCTCAAGCTCGAACTCCAGAAACTGGCCGGCAGCCAAGCCGCCGAGGAAGGCAAGAAGGCCCTGGGCGGATTGCTGGAGCGAAAACCCTGATCCCTGTCAGTTGTACCCACCGAAACCCCTGACCTGAACCTGATTCGGTTGTCAACCTTATGACTTCGCGCATTGCTATGTTCTTCAATCGTCTCGTGTTCGTCGCCCTGGGCAGCGGCCTCCTTCTGGCGTTTGGCGGGCGCGTCACCGCTGCGGACCCCGCTCGCGCGCCGGAACCGGAGAAGAAACCCAAGTGGGAGACCTCGGCCGGCGTGGGCGTCACCCTGACCACCGGCAATAGCGAGAGCGTGCAGGCCGCCGCGAACTTCCTCACCCAGTACAAGCGCGACAAGGACGAGTTTCGGTTCGCGATTGACGCCGGATATGGCGAAGCCAAACCGGCCGAGTCCGCCACCAATCCCGACCCCGAGATGGAAAAGAACACGTCTTACGTTCGCGGCAGCGCCCAATACAACCGCCTCTTCTCAGAACGCCTCTTCGGCTACCTGCGGGTGGAAGCCATGCACGATGACATTGCAGACGTCACCTACCGGGTGACGCTCAGCCCCGGCTTGGGTTACTATTTCATCAAGAACGCCAAAACCCGATTGAGCGCTGAACTCGGCCCCGGCTACATCTTCGAGAAACTCGATGACGACGAGAATGATTATGCGACGCTCCGCATCGGGGAACGCTTTGAGCACAAGTTGAGCAAGACCGCGCGCCTCTGGCAGAGCGTCGAAATCATGCCCGAAGTCACCGACTTTGAGAACTTTCTCGTCAACTTCACCGTGGGCATCGAAGCCGACATCACCAAGAAGCTTCGCGTGCAGGTGTACGTCGTGGACATCTACGATAACGTGCCCGCGCCGGATCGGGAGGAGAACGATCTGAAGCTCGTTGCCGGGCTCAAGTACATGTTCTAGTCCGGGCACTCCCTCCGGTCGCTAGCCTGGAGGCAGTCCGGGAGATGGAGTGACAGCAGAACCTGTCGAGCCGAGCGATGTCGAAGGTGAAACGCCAAGTCGGCGCGAAACAGTTCCAGATCTTCGATCGCTTCGTGGCAACCGAAATCCCGTTGGTCACCGCCACCCTGGCGGGTGGGACTCAGGGGTTCGGGTTATCAGCGGTCAGTAGTCGTATAGCCCGCCGTCGCGGGTGTAGCCCCCGCCGCCCCCGCTATCCTCTTCCTCCGGGCCGCCCATCAAGTCGCCCAACACATCGCCCATTTCTTCCTCGATCTTCTCCGGGTCTTCCCCCTTCTCCAGTCGCTTGATGGCGATGTCCATCTCCTTGGGCATCATGCCAGGGGGCAGGGCATCCTTCATCTTCTTCATGACATGCGCCATGTGCTTGGGGTTGTTCTCATCCAGATGCTCCATGTCACGCTCCAGCTCGCTCATCGCCCGCATGATCTTCGGATCATCGAAATCCGGAGTGGCGCCGTCGGAGTCGGTTTCGGGCGAGTCGGTCTTGGCGGCCGGCTCCGGGAGCCCCTTGGTCATGGCGAACCGGCTGATCTGCTTGACCAACTTTCGATGACCGCACTTGGGGCAGGTGGGCAGACGGTCCGGGTCAACCCGCTGGGAGAGGAAGCTGAAGATCCGGCGGCACTTCGGACAGGCAAATTCGTAGATCGGCATAGTCGGTCGTCTAACGCTCAATGCCATTACCTTCCAGATCGTGGTCCCGCCGTCAAGTGCGGAGGCGGCGGGCCGTTCGAGTCTCTGGCGGTTAACGGCCTGTCAACGCGGACGCAAGTGTGAAGGTCTCGGGTGTTCGCCGGGCGTTTGCTGGGGATGAAAAGAGCGGGTCTCGGCATTCACCGGGACCCGCTCCGGGTTTGACCTGACAGAATCCTCAGAGGTTATTCGTCCGGTACAGCGGGAGCGTTTTTGGCGAGTTCCTCGGCTTGTTGGAGCAAGCCAGGGACCTTCTCGTTCCAGCCGACATAGGCCGGGTTGTGCACGCCTTTGCTGCCGTCATGCTCCACCAGGTAGAGCAGGAAACGCGCTTTCTTGATCTCGGCAGGCAACCGGTTCTGACCCGCCGAACCAGGCGATTTCCTGCCGGAGTTGAGCTGGCCGATAGTAGAGAACTCCCACGGAACGACCGTGCTGGGATCGTTGGTGCCGTTGAAGGCGACGTAGTTGGTATGTCCCGGGGTTGTCAGGCCGGGAATCTTCGTGGCGGCCCATTCGTCCAGCGCCGCGATCGTCTTCACCATTGCGGACTCGGTGCCAGTCCGGATGATGTGAACGGCCCACTCGGCGAGCTCTTCAGGGGTGAAGTCCGGATCATCCATCCAACCGTGGCACTCGGCGCAGGCCTGGAGCTGTGGCTCGAAACGGTGTCCTTTGTAGTTCGGGCTGGCTTCGGTGGGGACCGGAACTTCCTGCGGCCGCGTGTGGCACGTGACGCACTGGTTCGGGTTGGACGCCGGATTGCCGTGGCCGGACGGCTGACCATTGAACTCGGCACCCTCCGGCGTGCTCGGGTCGGCAACCTGGCCGATCAGGATGTTGTACTGCGGCGAATGATGAGGTGGCCGGCCCGTGCCGGTCCAGACGGCCCCACGTTCGTTATGACACTGGCCGCACACCTGAATCTGCGGGTTGTACTGCGCGGCAAAGCTGGTTGAGGTGTTGTAGTTGAAGAATGCGGTGGAACTCGTCGGGTACCGAAGTTGCGCCGGCTGCACTTCCTCATTTTCGGCCTTCTCGTGAGGATTGTGGCAGACCACGCAGGTGATGGGGAAGTTGTCGGCGTCCACGCCATTGAAAGCGACGTTCGTGGTGCCGGCCTCAAAGGCCTTGACGCTGGCTAAGCGGGCGCCGCCCGAGTGGCAGGTCCCGCAGGTACCCATGCGCGATGCGCCGGAGCCTGCGAATTCAAAGTCTTCGCTCTGGTGCCCATGACCGGACTCCGACCACTCGTCGTAGGTCGGGTGATGCACATCCGTGTGGCAGCCGCCGCACGTCTCCGCTGCGATCGTGACGACCGGAGGCATAATGGACTGATCGTCAGGATCGAAATGCCCGCCGGCCGGGCCGTGGCAATTCTCGCACTGGACACCCTCGAGATAGCTTGTCGTGGCTTCGCTCGTGAATCCTGTGGGGATCCCGTACCCGACCGTGTGGCAGGGAAGACAGGTCGGATTCTTGTCCTGGCGAATTTGTCTCAGGGTTTCGAACGCGCCAGCATGGCGGGTTTGGGACCACTCAGCGTGGGTCGTATCGTGGCACCAGGAGCACACGTCCGAGCCGATGTAGCGCACCGAGTTGGTGACGCGGAGAAAGCCCATCTCGCCTTGCGTCGGCACCGTGCCCTGGGTCTCGGTCGTGCTGAGGATGGTTTCCCACAGCGGCGACGTCAACGAAGGCGTCCGCTCGACCGTGAACGGCTTGAGAAAACCCGACCAAGTGATCGTGGCGGCGTCCTGCGTCTTGACGATCGACGTGATGGTCGCATGCGGATTGAGCCCGCCCGGAGCGATCCCCGCCGGTTTGAACATCGGACTCGTGCTCTCCGCCGCCGACACCATACCGATCGCCGCAAGGAAGCCGAAGACTGCCTGCCACCCGATCTTGGCGGAGGGGAGAAGGGTTGCCGGTGGCGCGCCGCCAGGGGTTTTGACTCGCTGCATAGCTCTTTCCTTTGCTGCCGTATTCGATTGGTGTTGGTTCGTTCTGAGCACCATTCAATGCGATCAAACCTGGCGGACCTCCCGCCGGTTGAACTCGGACCAGAGCCTACTTCTCCCCCTCAGTCCGCCAACACCGATCTTGCGAATCAGTGAACATATCTTGCGGAACAGCACGCCAAACATAACAAAGCCATACTAATCCGTAATCTTTGGGAACATCAGAAGAGCGTGTTTGCCTTTGACCCGCCGCCCGCGTCTCGCTTGCCGCTTGGCGGAGCGCAGGCGGCTCCTCATGCCTCGGTCTTCTCCCCCTCAGGCTTCTCCTTCTCGACGCGGCCATCCCAGAAGGCCCAGTTCAGCGGATAGACTTCGGGGCTGAAAAAAACGTGATAGCCATGCCACACGAGAATCGCCAGACATGCGAGGATGGCTTCGTAGTAGTGGACCGTGGTGGCCACATCGATCGCCCAGCGCGGCAGCAGACGGGTCGCTTCCACGGGGAACCAGATCACCAGGCCGGTCAAGCCCATGACCACCGTGCCCCACACCACCGCCCAGTACTCCAGTTTCTCGACATAGCTGAAGCGAACTGGCGAAGCCCGTCGCGGTCCCCGGCCGATCAGATAGCGGAGGTTGGCGGTCAGACCGTGCCAGTCCTTCCCGCGCGGCCAGAAGTCGCACAGGAGTTGCCGGCCGTTCCGCGTCAGGGCCAGATAGCAAAGGTGGTACAGGCCGAGCGCCATGAGAACGAGCGCCGCCCCGCGGTGGGTCCAGCGCCGGAAGGATTCGTCCGACCCGAGCACCACCGCGAGCCAGGAGTCAGGGAACTTGAGCGCAAAGCCGCTCACCGCGAGCACGACGAAACTGAGCGCCAGCGTCAGGTGCTGAATCCGCTGGGGGAGATTCATGCGGACCACCGAGCGCGTCGGGGAACGGTAGGCCGCCAGCGCATGTCTGAACCAGGCGAGCCCGTTGTGCAACGCAAACGCACCGATGAGACCGACGATGAGCGCGAGGTAGAAACGGCGCACCCAGCGATTGACCACGGTGCCGAGTCCGCCGTCGTCGTCGTTCAGATGCACGCGGCCCGTGGCGAAGTTCTCGTTCGCGCCGGGGTGGCACTTGCCGCACGTGGCCATCAGGTGATCCGGGTGGATGGTGGAGCGGGGATCGCTGGAGGGCAGAATCTGGTGCACGCCGTGGCAACTGGCGCAATTGGCAGCCCGGGTGGAGCCCAACTTGGCCGCCAGCCCGTGATAGCTCTCCAGGAAGGTCTTCACCCGATCCGTGGGCAGGCGGTACTTCGTGTTGAGGCGCTCCGACGCGTGGCAACGGCTGCAGACCTGTCCGGCGATCTTGATCGGCGAGGCGCCTTTGAGCGCCTCGATGCGGTGCTCCGAGTGGCAATCGGTGCAGGAGGGAGCGTCGCGCCGGTTCTCGGCCAGCGCCTTCCCGTGAACGCTCTCGCCGACCTCCGCCGCCGCCTCGGGATGGCATTCGCCACAGGTCTTGAGCTGTGCCAGGGGACGCAGCGGCGACGCCGGACTGCCCCGCGGCAGAATCGCGTGAGCACCGTGGCAGTCCTTGCACGTGGCGGCGGAGGTCTGACCGCTCCGCACGGCGCGACCGTGGGCGCTGGCGCCGTAGCTTTCCGACAGCTCCTGGTGGCACTGTGCGCACGCGACGGAATTGACCGGCACTTGATCGTCCGGATGTCCTGAGCCGATGTCGCGGTGGCAACTGGCGCAGGTGTTGGTGCCGTGGCGGGAAGCGGAAACCACCCGCTCGTCCACGAAGAGCGAGATCACCTGACCCGCCGCATTGGTCTTGGTGAGTTCCTTGTCGCCGTGGCACTGGAGACAATCGCTGTCGGGGATGACCTCGGCCGAGCGTACGAGGATGGCGAGGAGGACCCCGAGCGCAGTGCCCCCGCGCGGCCACCGGCTTAACGCACGTCTTGTTCGTGGCGGCATCACTTCACTTTCGGGGTATCATCGCCGAACCGCTGCGGTTAGTGACTCAGCCGCGATACCATGGCGTAAACGATGAGGATCAGCAGGATCACTCCCGCGCCGAAGAACAGGTAACCGAAGGAGCGGGCGATACCCTTCCAGCGCTCCCACTCGTCGCGGATGCGGTGCTGGTCGAGCGTGCCGCTGGCCACCAGGCGCTCGTACCAGCGCTTGCGCTCGTGCAGCATCTCGGTCTTCGAAACGCGTCCGGAGAAGATGACGGTGTCCATCGGGAACTTCTCCAGCCGGAAGTGGGTGTTGAAGAAGTGCACCGTGAAGATGAACCCGGCGGCCAGCAGCGCCTCATCCGAGTGCACAACCAGCGCGATGTTGATGACCCAACCCGGCAGGAATTTCGTGAAGAAGTGCGGGAACCACATGATCAGACCGGACAGCCCGATGGCGAACACGCCCCAGAACACAGCGAAGTAGTCAAACTTCTCCCAGTAGGTCCAGCGGTCGAACTGCGGCTTGGGTCCCTTGCCGAAGAACCATTTCTGGTGCGCGACGAAGTCCTTCCAATCCTGGAGTGTGGGGATCATCGAGTCCGGCCCCAACCAGACGGCTTTGAAGCGTGCGAAGGACAGCCGGCCACTCACCGGATCTCGCAATTCCGCCCGCCGGTGCCACGCATGACTGAGCACGCCGGCCAGATGCAGACCGAAATAGAGGAACGTGACGAGGGCGCCGAAGTGGTGGAGCGCCCGGGCGCTCTGCGTGCCACCCAGCAGACTGAATATGGTCTTCGCCCAGTCGGTGTAATAGAACTTCAAGGGCATGCCGGTGATGACCAGCAGGAGAAAGCTGGTGACGACCAGGATATGCTGGAGGCGCTGGAAGGGCGTGAAACGGGTGAACCACTCGTCGCCTTTCTGCGTCCCGATCTTGGCCTCGCGGTACGCCTTCGAGTCATGCAGGTAGAGCCACGCGGAACGGAAGAGCCAGAACAAGGTGTGCCCGCCAAAGAAGGTGAAGGTGCCAACCAGCAGCGTGGTCATGAAGATGAACACCCAATAGAACTGCGGGTAGTTTTCGCGGTCGAGCGGGTTGGCGTGCGGGACATACTGGGCGAAACTCGCATCGGCCTTGGGATGGCATTTGGCGCAGGTGCCCACAATGTTCTCTTTGGAGAGCCGGGACTTCGGATTCGATGCGGGCAACACGTCGTGGTGCCCGTGGCAGTCGAAGCAGGCGGCGACCTCCGGGGCGTCGTTCGGCCGGCCCAGGGCCATTGCTTTGCCGTGATACGTTTCATGGTAATACTCCAGGCGATCTCGATGGCACTGGCCGCACTTCTGATCGCTGGTGGCCTTGAAATGGATGCCCGCCGGGTTTTCGATGCTGTGCGCGGAATGGCACGTGGTGCAGACCGGAGCGTTCGTGGCGCCTTTGGCGAGAAGCTGGCCGTGCACGCTCTCGTTGTAGATTTTTTCCACGCCGACGTGGCACTTGCCGCAGGTTTTCGCGATGTTCGACGGGTGGATGGGCGAACTGCGGTCCACGCTCCGTTTGATCTCGTGGATGCCATGGCAATCGTTGCAGGAGGGCGCAACGATGAGGCCGAGTTTGAGGAGAGCGCGGCCGTGGATGCTATCGAGGTACTGCGACGCGGCCTGCGGGTACTTGATCTGGTACTCGGCGCTGATCGCGGCATTGGTGTGGCACCTGGCGCACGTGCTCGGGAGGTTCATCTTGAACACGGGCGAGTCCGCGCTCCGGATCGGGTGCATCTCGTGGGAGCCGTGGCAGTCGCCGCAGCCCGCCGCCGCGGTCGCCCCCAGTGTATGGCTCACCCCGTGGATGCTGGTCGCGTACTCCTTCGCCGCCTTTTCGTGACTCCCTCTCGGGTCATGACAGCCGATGCAGTTGGCCGGCTGAGCCGGAACATTGTCGTCTGGATGCTTGTCAGTCAGGTCGCTGTGACAGTTGACGCAGGCGTTTGATCGATGGACCGAAGCGCTGAGTTTGGCGGCGTCAATGTAGAGCAACTTGACGGCGCCTTGGGCGTTCGTCTTGGTGAGGGTCTTGTCCTCGTGGCAGATGAGGCAGTCGGAGTTGGGAATGTCTGCCGCCCGAAGACTGGTTCCGGCAAGGATCAGGACGAAGAACAGGGTGCCGAACCCTTGCGCGCTACCCGCTGCGAGGAGGGCGCGGGACAACCATGAGGACGACGGCGTCCGCTTAGAGACCGCCGCTGTGACACTCATTGCAGTTTGAATCATAGTCTCCACCCGGGTGCTTGAACTCCTGGCCGCCCGGGGTCATTTCGAGGAGCCCCGCGCCGGTTCCCTGCGCCAGGATGATATGGCAGGAGTTGCAGTCATTGGCCTTGATCGTGCGCCGGCCGTCAGTGGAGGTGTGCTCTCCGTCGTGGCAGCGGAAGCACCCCCGCCAGTTCTTGTGGCCGATGTTGTCGGGGTAAATGCTCCAGTTCGCCTTCATCTCCGGAAAGAAGTTATCCTGGTAGATGAGCTGCACCGTTTCGATCGCCTGCACCACGTTCGACTCGCCGCGCAGGGTGGGATACGCCTCGGCCAGTGTCGTCGCGATTCCCTGCAGGGCCGCGGTTTCGTCGCGGTACTCGCGCGTCAGGGCGTACACCGCATTAGTCTTGATCCACGGAAGCTTGGCGTCGATCCGCCCCAGGCTCATGGCGAGGTTGACCGCGTCGTCGGGCGTCTTGTACATGTGCGCCGGGCGGTTATGGCAGTCCATGCAGTCCATGCGCCGGACCGCGCTCGGCTCCAGCGTGTTGGTGAAGTTCTTGGTGTGGAATTCGGTGACGACCCCCTGCGGATCCACCATGCGGACCCAGGGAATCTTCTGCCGCGCCTCGTCGGTGGCGATGTACTCGATCTTGTTCTTGACATTCATGTGCCAGTGGATGCCGCCTTCCGGGCCGTGGGTGGGGTCGCCGCCGCCGACCTTCATCAGCAGACTGATCGTGTGGGGTGAATTGGTTTCATCGCCCAGAAAGTAGTGGTAGGTGCGTTCTAGATTGCCGACGAATTTCTGGGGCCAGTGGCACTGTTCGCAGGTCTCCTGGGCCGGACGGAGGTTCTTGATCGGCGTCGGGATGGGGCGCGGATACTTGTTGAACGCGGTGGCATAGAGCTGGTAGGTCCCCGACAGCTTCGCCTTCACAAACCAGGTCGCCCCGCTGCCGATGTGGCACTCGGTGCAGGAGACCCGCGCGTGCGGACCGTGCCGGTAAGTCACGAGCTCGGGCTTCATCACGGTGTGGCAGGTCTCGCCGCAGAAGACGGTGGACTCGCTGAAATGGTAGGTATGATAGCTCCCGACCGCACTCAAGAGCAGGAACGCGAGGCTCCCGAGGATGAACGCGCCCATGATCCGCCGGTCCCGCGGACGCGAAAGGTTCACCACCACCGCCGGGATCAGGCCGACAGACTGCCCCAGCTTGCGCCGCTCCCGCCACGCGCCCACGCCGGTGACAAGCAAGCCCAGGATGAGGAACGCCGGCGCGACGACGAACATCAGAATGCCAACGTACGGATTCCTCCCTCCGGTCATCAACTCGAGCAGGAACAGGAAGAAAAGCGAAAAGAGGCTGCCGCTGACAACCACCAACCCGGTCATGCTGAGCCAATTGCGCAGCAGCGAGGGCCGCGGAGCCTGAGGGGACGGCGTTTCGGTAGTCATGATCGAACCGATTTCCAGGAATGCCCGGCCGACCCGAGTTCAGGTCGACGGAGCGGGCCGGGCTTCGGGTGTTCAACGGAAAGGAGCCGCGTGACGGGCGGTCGTGTCTTCATCATTCTCCAACGGTCATGCCCAGGTAGTATCAAGGGGCTCTCCGGATCCGGGTGCGGACCGGGGAAAGTCGCCTGGTCGCTCAAACCGGCGCAGGCTTGGGCTCAGGATGGCCGGCACTCGGAAGCTTCTCGGACAGAAAGAGCGTGATCAGCACGGTCAAAACGACAAACGGCAGCGCCAGGAGCACTCCGCCCATGAACCAGCCCTCCAGGCCGGCAAACTCCATCTTGTAGCTCATCACGCCGCGCAGGCTCTTGGAGAACAGTTGGCCGCCGATTACAACATTCCAGCGCATCGCCAGCACGCCGACGAGAATCAGCAACGCGCTGACGAAATACAACCGTCTGCGGACCAACTCGGAGAACCGTTTGCGGATCAGTTGCAGCCCCCCCAGCAAGACGAGCGGAACCAGCGTGCCCAACAGGGCCTGACCGAGGTTCAGGGTATAAAACAGTTTCTCCCGCGCCATGTACTGCATGAGCTGGAAGCCTTCTTCCGCGGAATAAACCCGATGAACCCAGTCCAGCGCCTCAATCGCCGCGTCCACCACCAGCGCGTAGAACAGAAACATGCCCATCACATCGAGGCATCTCATGTCCACCGTCCGGCGGCGAACCCAGCTCAGCACCATGTAATTGAACACACAAAGCGCGATGCCGGATACCATCGCCGACATGATGAAGATGATCGGCATGAGCACATTGCCCCACCAGGGGTTGGCCTTGACGGAGCCGAAAATGAAGCCGACGTAGCCGTGCAGGAGGAAGGCCGAAGGGATGCCCACCACGGACAGGACGTGGCCAATCGTGGCGTCCAGCCGGATCGCCGGTTCCGAGAGGTCCGTAACCCCGACCGTAAAAAGCCGGTAAAGGAGTCCCCGGAAACCCGGCGTCGTATCCGCCCAGCGCACCAGGTCGCGCCGGTAATCGAACCACAACTCCAAGAGCAGCACCGCCATCAGATACCAGGCATAGACAAAGCCGAAGATCGCCATGGGCGAGGTTAAATGGGGCGTGATCATCACCTCGTAACAACGCTCGGGGTGACCCAGGTGAAACAGGAGCGGCAGCGGCGCGCAGAGCAGGAAGGCGAAGGCGGTGAGCATCGACAGCCGATACACCGGTTCCAGGGCCTTCACGTTGAAGACGCGCACCAGCGAGGCCATGATGAACGCGCCCGCCACCAGACCGGTGATGTAGGGGTACAGGACAATGAGGATGCTCCACAGAGGCTGCTGCGTGGCCTCGTTCGGATACACGTAGCCCTCAAAATGGGGTATCATCTCGACGACGATGTTGGTCACCGTGTTGGTCATTTCACCGGACCTCCTTGTCCAGGCCCGCGTAGAGCACCCGGGGCTCGGTCCCCAAGTGAGGTTTAAGGCATTGCACGCGGTGGTTCTGGAAGAATTGCCGGATCGGGTCGTCCGGGGCGGCCTGCTTCATATCACCGAAGATTCGCGCCTGCGTGGGGCACACCTCCACACAGGCCGGCTTGAGGCCCCGGGTGATCCGGTGATAGCAGAGCGTGCATTTCTCTGCGGTCTTGGTGATCGGGTTCAGAAACCGACATCCGTACGGGCAGGCCTGGATACAGAAACCGCACCCAATGCAGTATTTCGGGTCCACCAGCACGGTGCCATCCGGCGCGTCGAATGTGGCGCCTACCGGGCACACCTGCGCGCAGGGCGAGTGGTGGCACAGGTTGCACAACTTGGGCACGAAGAAGGAATGCTGAACCTCCTCCTTCGGCGGCAGGTCAACCGGCGGTTCCTTGGGCTGCCCCTCACCCGGTTTCCGCATACCCCCGTTGGGTGAGAACACGAACACCTCGCCGCGCGACTGGGCGGATCCCGGAGCAGGCTTGGTGATGACGTAGCGTTCGATCCAGGTGCGGAAGTACCAGGGCTCCTCGGGAACATGGTTTTCCCGCTTGCAGGCCTCTACACAGTGCCCGCAGCCGATACACCGGTCCACATCAATCGCCATCAGCCACTGGTGCTGGTGAGGGTCGTAGCCTTTCGGCGCGTCGGACGTGACGAGGACTTTTTGAACCGCCGCCTTGGCTTTCTTGGCGACGGCAAACGTGGCGATCGCCCCCAGCGTGCCGGCCAGGTTCCCAAGAATGCGGCGTCTGGAGAAACCTGGTTTCATGGAACCTCGTTCGGTTGATGGGGCACGTGGCATTCGGTGCAGACCTGTCCCGGGTAGTGGGTCTTCGGGTTGATCTGTTTGTGCCACTTCGGTCGCGAGGGATCCGCCTCATGACAGCGGACACAGTGGCTGAACGTCAGGATGGTCATCTTGTGGATGTCGGGATTGTCCGCGTGCTCCGCGCCCGGGCCGTGACAAGCTTCGCACGAGAGCGACTTGTGCTCCGCCTGCGACAGCTTCTGGTACTCCTCGGAGTGACACTCGTCACAGGCCTTCTTGCCGGCATAGACAGGCTTGGCGCTGGCGATCTCCATCAGTGCGTTCGCGCGGAACCACCCCAGTTCCCCGAACGAGGCGGGGGTCAGGAAGAAGCGGGCGATCAGATACGACGTGACAATCCCAACGGTCAGCAACACGAGACGAAGGATCTGTGGAGGCATCCGGAAGGGGCGCATGTCTCAAGTTCGGCTTGGTGTTGGCGGTAGCACGTCACGTCAACTACGGGCCTTGGCGGGGGGCGCCCCAAGCGCATCCGGCCCTTTCGCTGACGCTCCGACGCTTACCGTCTCGTGGGAAGGCTTGCTCCACGGCAATTGCCTAGCTCTTACCTTTTCTTGCACATCCCCCAGCCTGCCTTCCCGAACCGAAGCGCGGACGGCTTCTCTCTCGGGGTGAACCGCGTCCCCGCCCTGTGGTGCTGCGGACGAAACGTGCTCCTGCGCAGGGAAAAACGAAGCGGCTTGCTCCGGGGTGCCCCAGAACCAGGCCGCCGTCGAAATGGGTGTTTGCCCTGAAAAGCGACTACTTCTTCAACTTGCGCACGTAGGCGAGCAGATCCTTGATCTCGGCCTCCGAAAGGACTTCCGCGTAGGCCTTCATGAGCGTCTTGTCGCCCTCTTTCTTGCCTTCTTTGATCATCTTAACGATCTCCTCGTCCTTCATGGCTCCCTGCACCTTGGCGTCGGTGTAGTCCTTGATCTTGAGCTTCTTGCCCATCGCGGTCTCGCCCTTGCCATCGGCGCCGTGGCACTTCTGGCACTGCTTCTCCCAGTTCTCTTTCGCGTCGGCAGCACGAGCCGTGAGGGCACCGGCCGCCAGACACACAGTGATAAGCAAAACAATCTTTCTCATAAGTGCATTCTCTAGTTTCAGGTTACGCGGTCAACGCCGAACTCTGGGCCCTGGACGAGGCTCACGCACCATCGATTCAGGCGCCCTTGCGACCCGTTCGGCGACACCTTGATCCCCCACGCCACCGAAGGCCGGTGACTCTGGTCGAAAAGGACCAGAGCGGACTACTTCTTGAATTTCCGGACGTAAGCGACAAGGTCCTTGATTTCCTGATCTGACAGCTTCTCGGCGAAACCGGGCATCGCGTTCTTGTCGCCCTCTTTCTTGCCCTCTTTGGTGATCTTGATGGCTTCTTCGTCCTTGAACGAGGCTTGCACCTTGGCGTCCGTGTAGTCCTTGACCTTGAGCTTCTTGCCCATGACGGTCTGGCCCTTGCCGTCGGCGCCGTGGCACTTCTGGCAGTTCTTCTCCCAGTTCACCTTCACGTCTTCGGCGAAGGCGGCGCTGGCCGCCAGGGCCAGGCTCACAGTGATCAGTAATGCTGTTCTTTTCATAAGCTAATTGTCATCAGGGCGTCCTTCCAGTCAACTTCAAATTCCTGCGCCTTGGACGTGCGCTTCGGGGATTGCATTCAACCGCGCCGGCGAGCCGACCCACTGCTAGAAGCGGTACTGGACCGTCGAATAGAGCAGATGGGAGTCGAAGTCGTTGTTGCCGCTCGAGGTTTCGTCGTGGCTGGTGAAGAAACCGTATTTCAGCGACACCTGCACCCGCCGCGAGAGGCGCCGGACCACGGACGCGGTGACGCCGTGTTCCTCCAGGCCGGCGCCGTACGGCAGGCCGAATGCAGAGTTGTCCACATAGTTGTCCGCGCGGTAGTAGTGATACTCCGCCGTCAGGTCGGTCTTGTCGTCCAGGACAAAACC
>Ga0315274_10008849_pt1 | contig 14578 bp, 10 predicted proteins | sample YL17G02_20_MG_FD_203700 | JGI IMG/M metagenome (GOLD analysis project Ga0315274, IMG submission 203700) | Sediment microbial communities from Yellowstone Lake, YNP, Wyoming, USA - YL17G02_20 | ecosystem: Environmental > Aquatic > Freshwater > Lake > Sediment | place: USA: Wyoming | collected... | reverse complement strand
GTTATTTGTGGTACCCTTCTCCATGGCGTATCCTTTCTACGGCTCAGGGCCGTGGTTGGAGTGTGGAAACCCCAAGGATACGCCACTTTACTCATCTTCGCCAATCCACAACTTTTGATTATACCTCAGAGCAAGAGAAGGAAATCACTGAGCATGAGGTTGAACCAGAGGCTCCAGAGATACCATTTGAGCAGATTGAACAAACCGCTATGGAGGGGCTCGAAAAATACGTCAACGCCAAGAACCCGTACGAATTCCAGGATTTGGCCGCGGCTTTGCTCAGAGGGATGGGGTATTACACACCATTCGTAGCCCCACGGGGAAAAGACGGGGGAGTTGACATCGTCGCATATCGCGACCCTTTGGGCACAGAGTCTCCACGTATACAGGTACAGATAAAACACAAGGATGTACCAGCAAGCGTACAGGAAGTTCGGCAACTCATGGGTCTACTTCAGAAAGAGGGAGACGTCGGTATCTTTGTCTCAACTGGTGGTTTCTCTCCTGACGCAAGAGTCACAGCACGAAGCTCTCATGTCCATGTGGAGTTAATCGACCTGACTCGCTTTATCGGCCTTTGGCAAGAGTTCTATGAGAAAATGTCAGACGAAGACAAGAACCTCATGTCATTGAGGCCAATCTACTTTCTGGCAACGCAGGAATAGAGGCAGAGCGCAAAGCGCCCAACACCGGATGCACCCGACCGCCTTCGGCCTCGGTGGCGGGTGAGTTCCACCGCTAGGACGCTGCTCAATGGAATATCGCGACGTTGGGCCGCGCTCCAAGGTTGCATTGTGCTAAGCATGTCCACCAGCCTATAAGAGTTTGTATCGAAGGGCGCTGCAATGTACGCATTTTCAAGCTACTGCAGAACGACCGAGCAGATGATGAGAACCTGGTATCAGCACTCAGCATCTGTGCTAGAGCACGCAAGCGATCTTGGCACGGTTCGAGAGCACTTCATTCAAGCGGTTCTTGAAAACTTCCTGCCAAAAACTGTCATTGTGGGGAGAGGCGAAATCATCGATGGAACCGAACAAGGCAGATCGGGTCAACAAGACATCATTCTATATCGCGCAGATTTTCCTGTGATTACCAGTCACACCTCGATCAACACGTACCTCATAGAAGGGGTAATCGCCACTATTGAGGTCAAGTCGGATCTCTCGAAAGTCGGCTTGTCTGCATCTTTTGAAAGTGCTGCAAAAGTGAAACGCCTTGAGAAAGAGGCACTAAAGCTTCCCGGTGGCACAGAAGCAGACTACAAGAAACTACAGATTATCCACACGGCCAAGACGTTTGTCGTGGGCTATGAAGGGTGGAAGACACCAAAGGCCCTGGTACAAAACTATCGCGCTGCTCGCGAGTCCACAGGCAGAGAGGTGCCAGACATACTCTACTATCCGGGCAATCCCGGTATGTGCGTGGTTTTCGAGCCCGGTCTCGACAAGTCCTTCTTCACGCAAGAATCTCCGTTTGCGGCGTTTTTCCAGTCCTTGCTACGATCCGTCATACAGACCGTACCCGCAACCATAACGAGTCCGGGGGTTAATGCCAAGATGCAGTATACATTCAACAGATACTTCAGCCTGAACCTTCTTAAAGCCGAAGACATAGACAATAGGAAGTTTGACTGATAGACAATGGTCATGCGTGGGCGGGCCTTCGTCTAGGCTGCTCTTTCACCCAGGAGGGTTCGAATGCCACTCTATAGGATACTGCCTGATGGACGAACGCTTCAGCAAGTCGCGCGCAAAGGATTCTCAAACGAAGCAGAACTCCACTCCCTCGTGGAGGATAACCTCCAGGTGCTGCTGGGCATTAGGCTGATAGCGCGTGAGTATCCCATACCGAATGGGAGGATAGACACTCTCGGCCTCGACGAAGATGGTATACCAGTTATCACTGAGTACAAGTGGAAGAAAGAACTCAGCGCGGTTATCCAGGGTCTCTTCTATCTAGACTGGGTTCTGCAAAACAAGAGGCCATTTGAGTCAATCGTAAGGGACAAGCTTGGCAGGGATGTTGAGGTGAACTGGTCAACGCAACCACGCCTTCTCATCATCGCTCAGGACTTCGACATCAAGGAACTGGCCGCTATCAACCAGATGGGGCCACGGATTGAGCTAATCAAGTATTCGTTCTATGAGGGATTATTCAGCTACGAGTACGTCAATATCGTAGAAAGCAAATCCCCACTAGTCCGCACACCGCCTGAACAAGAGGCACCTCCCGAACGTACTCTTGGGAAGTTACTCGAAAAGGCCAGCCCTGATGTCCATGAGATGTTTACCAAGTTGCGCGAGAGGATACTCGCGGTATCCGATGCTGTGTGGGAAAAGGTGGGGGGATGGTACTGCGATTACCGGACGGTCTCGACTTTCGCCTCAGTCAATGTCCAGAAGGCCAGACTCAAGATTTTCATCAAGATGGGCGACAAACAGCTCAACGACCCCCGTGGCATTTGTAAGCCGGTTCCTTCTACGTGGAGTTACGGTCAGATGAACACCCAGTTCCTCGTCACACAGATGGACGACATCGAATACGCAATGGCGCTTATAATGCAGGCGTATGACTATGTCACTGGGTGAGATCGTCGGCAGGGAGAGGCCGCCCACCGGTGGATTGTACTGTCAAGGGGTGAAACCTTAAAGCTTTCATGCTGCTTGTGTCCCACAGCAGCGGCCGGCTCAAGCAACACTCTTTCTCTCCTGCCGCCGAGGTGTCTTCTGGGGGACGGATGCTATGTTTGTCAGGCGAAAAGTGCCCCACCGTGACGAGTTCTGGCACACAGTGATCCAAGTGACCCTTTTGATCCTGAACAAGTGGCCCACCCGGAGAGCGTGCCAGGTTCAGTGCGAGCGCTCTCCGGGGCGGAACCAAGCTCTTGGCAGCGGAGCCAACAGCCTAGCAGCACCTGGAGCAGGTGCTACATCCAGTGCTCGGGCGGCAAGCCTTCGGCTTGGCTCCTGCGCGCGGGATTCCGCTCATCTCGCGCGCTGTTGGGCGGGTTGAAACGATGGAGAATGTGGAGCCGGGATGGAAAAAGCGATGTGACGGAGAGTCACCTATGGCATGGATGAATCGGCGCAAGGATAGGGTACGGGTAGCAGTGCTGGTATTGCTGCTGGTGGCAATCGTAGGCCCCTGGACCTACACTTCAGATGGGACGCCACCGGCCGAGTGGTGCCGCGCTCCGAATATCCTTCTGGGAAACGGCCACTGTGTGAGACTCATGTCAGGGGTAGAGGTCCTTACCTTTATGAGCGGCGCGTTCCTCAGCTTGAACGTGCAACTGGTAAAGGGTACGCTAGTTCTTGCCGAAAGGGCCCGGGAGTTTTTCGGCGTGTACCTTTTCATGGTGCTCTTATGCTTGCTTGTGCAGCCATTTATCAGCACACTACTGGTCTTGGGTCGAGACCGCCCACTGGGCGGGATGTACCAGGTGGTCACATGGGCACTGGCGTTTGTCCTCTCGGGCTTGTTATTGCTGGCGTCCTGTTTTTCAGGGCTGGGCCCAAAGCTATGGGGTCTCTGGCTTTACTTTGGATTGTCGGTCAGTGTACTGGCAGTGGAGCTCTGGGCAAGCCGCGCAACGGGTAGACCGACTCGGTCTTGAAGACCGAGTCGGTCTAGCTGAGCGCGGGACAGCAATTCGGTGACCAAGAGTGACTAGAGTGGTACACTATCGCGTTGGGAGGTGTCGGCCGGTGAGCTTTCACAGCAATCAGGACCATGGACGATCCCTTTCCCGGGAACGCCATTGACTATCATGCGAAATCACCCATGTATGGAGCCGGAGAATTCGATTCCTTTGTGAGCCGGATGCGGCAGGCCATTGCCAGTTTGATGGGAACGGCCAGATCCGGCATGTAACGGTATGGACATTGAAACGGACCGGACGCATGGGGAGGAGGAATATGGCCATACGACGGATGACACGGCTATGTACATACCTTGGCTCCATGTGTGTCGCCGTGGTCGTGCTCGCGGCCTGCCGCAGTGGGGGAGGTGCGCCATACGCCGATGTACTCCCGACGTCCACCCCCAGCGAAGTGCTGCGCCGGGACGCGCAGGAATATGCCAGGTTGTTCGGGGTCAGCGAAGAGCAAGCCTTGCAGGAAATGCGGTACCAGGATGAGATCGGCGACCTCAACGCCGCGCTCGAGGCCAACGAGGCGGACACCTTTGGCGGGCTGTGGATCGAGCACGAACCAGACTACCGCGTCATCATCCTCTTTACACGAGACGGGGAAAAGACACTCCGCCCCTATATCAAGGACAAGTCCTTCGCCCACCTGGTCGAGGTGCGCGCGGCGCGTTACACATGGGCCGAACTGCAAGCGATCCAGGCGCAGGCCGCACGCGAGCTGGGCAAGCTGGACTTTGATGTGGGCGTCTCGACCTCTGTGCAAGACAACCGGGTCGAGGTGTCTGTGTCCGACCGGGCGTGGTTTGAGAGCGAACTACGCCGGGTAGATGCGCAGCTCCCGGAGGGGGTCGAGTTGGTCGTGGTCGAAGGTGGCTCCACGGCCCGGGACAAGGACTTGCTGCTGACCCCGCCTGTGCCGGGCATTGCCTTTCCGCGCCAAAAGCCGACCGAAGGGTTCAGGGAGGCCATGACAGCCGCGCTGACCGGCATGCTGCGGCTGGAGGGCGACTGTCTGTACGTGCAGCCGCCTGGCGGCGAGGTTGTGCTGCCCATCTGGCCGCCCGAGTTCACCCTGCGCCGGCAAGGCGACCGGGTCGAGGGGGAGCAGGTGCTGGTGATCGATGGGGAGGGGCAGGTGGCCGCCCGCGCCGGGGAAGAGGTGTACATGGGCGGCGGCTATGCCGGGGTCACTGACGAGTGGGTCTTGCAGCAGATCCCGGCTGCCTGCCGGGGGGCATATTTCGTCGTCGGCAACGAGGTGCGCCCCAGCCTACGGCATGACTCGGCTCTTTTTGCGCTGGACGTGGTCTCGGACACGGCGCGCACGGTGCTGTTCCTGCGCTACAAGCCGGCCCTCGACGAGCAGGTGACGGACGCCATGTCGATCTCTGGCAGACTGGTCGCGTATGACTATCGTCGGTGCCTGCACCTGCAGACCGAGTGGGGGCCGGGCGAGCTCATCCTCCTCTGGCCGTCCGACTGGTCGGTGCGCGTAAAAGGCGACACGATCGTGGTCTTGGATGGAGCGGGGCAGACTGTAGCCCGGATGGGCGACGAGGTGAGCCTGCGCGGGCGAGCGGTGCCGCACGATATAGACGTTGCGGTCTACCGACAACTGATCGACGAGCTGCCCGGCGACTGCCGTGGCGCGTCCTGGCTCGTTGACGGGGGCGAATGAGCACTGTTGGAGCGCCTGCCACTGGCCTGCTCGACAGGCAGGTTACTGACTTAATAGAATCTCCATCATCCGCAAATCGTACAAAAAGCTAAACCGAGTAGCAAGGAACCTGTCTAATTGGCAGCAATCGTTCGGGTTTGGTCACAAGTCTTGCCGCCGCTGAACTTCCCTGTCATGCCGCCGATTGGCAAAGACGCGCCTCGGCGTCTCGGATGCACGCGCCCAGGAGGCGACATGGTCGCCGACAGGCCGGTAGCGCTGCACAGCCGCCTATTGAGCTTGGAGCGTCTAGTGCCTCGCTGATGGACGTGGGTATGGAAGACCTGACCGGCAAACAACTCGGGCAATACCAGCTCGTCGCTCCGCTCGGCGAGGGCGGCATGGCCGTCGTCTACAAGGCCTACCAGCCCAGCATGGAGCGCTACGTGGCGCTCAAGATCCTCCCCCGCCAATATGCCGCCGACCCCACCTTCCTCCAACGCTTTCAGCAGGAAGCCAGGATCATCGCCAGCCTCGAGCACCCCGGCATTCTCCCAGTCTACGACTATGGCCAGGCCGACGGCTACACCTACATCGTCATGCGCTTCGTCCAGGGCCACACGCTCGCCGACCTGCTCCAAGGCGAGCCCCTCCCCCCAAGCCAGATTGCCGAGATCATGGGCAAGATCGCCGCCGCCCTCGACCACGCCCACACGCGCGGTGTCGTCCATCGCGACGTCAAGCCCAGCAACGTGCTGATTGACCAGAACGGCAACCTTCTGCTGACCGACTTTGGGGTGGCCAAGATGCTCCTGGCTTCGGCCAAGCTCACGGCCAGTGGCGCGTTCATCGGCACACCCACCTATGCTTCGCCCGAGCAGTGTCTGGGAATCCAGGATATCGACAGGCGGAGCGATGTCTACTCCTTGGGCGCGATACTCTACGAGATGGCCACCGGGCGCCCGCCCTTCCACGCCGAGACGCCCATGGCGATTGTCATCAAGCACATCCACGACCCGCTGCCCCTACCGCGCAGCCTCAATCCTGCTCTACCCGAAAGCGTCGAGCGCGTCATTCTCAAGGCGCTGGCCAAGCAGCCGGAAGGACGCTACCAGACGGCGGGCGAGATGGCGAAAGCCCTGGAAGCAGCGTTAGCTGAACCCGGTACAGAAACAGGGACCATTGTCCCGCCCATGCCAGTGCCGCCGACTCCTATATCAGCCAAAAGACGGCCGATCCCCGCCTGGGGGTGGGCCTTGGGCTGCCTGGCGATCATCAGCATAGTGGCTGCATTGACCGGGGTCGCTATCTGGGCATGGATGACTCTCAGGTCTACTCCGACGACACCGACCGCCATGGCCGCCATACGTACAACCGCTACTACGCCGAGCCCCTCGGCGGCCATCGCACCCACCACAGAGGCCGTCCCCTTGCAGGTACAGCCATCGGCCACCTGGACAGCACCGCTCCCAACGGCCAGCCCCGCACCACCGCCGAGGGGCACGCCGACGCCAACCGCCGGCGCCGTCACCCCAACGTCCTCTATCCTCCCCGAGGCTTCAGAGGGTCAGCCTCATCCCGCCATCGCCATCGGCCCCGATTCCAAAATCCATCTCGTCTGGGCAGACACCAGCTCTGGCGACTGGAATGTGCGCTACAGCTATTCAACCGACGGCAGCGCGACCTTCCATCAGCCCGTTCCTGTGGGCGCCCAGGCTGGCGGCGCTATGCGCGAGCACCCGGCGCTCGCAGTGGATCCGCATGGTCGGATACATATCGCTTGGGAAGAGGGGCGTGACGGCAGCCGGGATATCACCTACGCCTATTCGGATAACGGTGAGACGTTCTCACCTCCCATGCGGGTGAGCGACGATGCAACGCAGGCGGACCAGGCGCGACCTGCGCTGGCGGTGGGGCGTGACGGCACGGTCTACCTGGCGTGGCAGGACAACCGTAACGGCGATTGGGACGTCTACTCTGCGCGTCTGGCCAACGGCAGCGACACCTTTGGCCCAAACCAGCGCGTCAACGTTGAAACCCGCGGCCCACAGGTGGACCCGGCTATCGGTGTCGACAGCCAGGGACGCGTCCACATCGTCTGGGCTGACGATCGGTCTGGAACCCGGCGAGTCTACTATGCCCACTCTGAAGGGGAGACCTTTAGCCGGGGGCGCGTCGTGGGCAGCGGATTGATGGCTGACCTGTCGGACGAGGTGCCCAGCCTGGCAGTTGGGCCGGATGATACAGTGCATGTTGCTTGGGCCAATGCCTACGTCATGCATCCCACCTATGGGGTGCCCCTGTACCTGCCGGTATATGCTGTTTCCACCAACCGAGGGGACACCTTCTCCGATCCGCGACAGGTGGGTGACGGCTATCGATACGTTTCCGTCAGGCCTCCTGAGACTTCAGTAGCGGCTGATCACACGGTTGTTCATGTGGTTCTCACCACCTACAGCCCGCGGGATGGCAGTTGGGTCTGGTATTACCGCTCCGCCGACGGTGGCAAGAGCTTTAGCGCCGGCGTGGGAGTGGGCCAGGCTCAGGGTGGCGACGTGCTGCACTACCCGGTGGTGGCTGCAGGCCAGGAGGGCCGCATCCACGTCGCCTGGGCGCATCAACGCGCTAACGAATGGGATGTCTACTACAGCCAGTCCAACGATGGCGGAGCCACCTTCTCGGCCGGTGTAAAGGTGGGCAGGGAATAAGCCAACCCACAGCGTGTGGGCCGGATGTGCACCCACCAAGCTTGTTTCTCATGGCAATGAGGTGAGAGATGAAAGGGAAATGGGTCCAATGGAATAGCCTTACCGTGGCCCTCTTCCTGGTGATATGGGTGCTCATGGCTTGCCGGGTGACAGCCCCCAAGCCGGCTACGGCGATCCAGACGCCCATTGCTCCACCGCGCCACACGGCTGCTCCAACGGGTACCCGCCCCTCTCCGCCAGTCTCGGTACCGACGTTGAGTCCGACTCCCACGCCGCTGTTGCCCTGGTCTGGTGAGCCGTTGAACATGCCCGATTCCACGGGAGAAACCCTGCCCATGGCCCTCGCCCTGGGGCCCGATGGCTCGGTCCACGCGGCTTGGACCATCAGAGAGGAAGGGCAGCGCGCTTACTGGGTGTTTTACGAGCACAGAGACTCCGCCCCAGGGGCGGCCTGGTCTGCGCCCGAGTTGGCGTTGGAGGAACCGATCACCTCCTACGGGGAGCATTACAAGATACAGATCATCGTAGATGCGCAAAGCGCCCCTCACCTGTTCTGGAATGGTGACAGCCGTGTGGTCCATATCTTCAGGAGCCCTACCGGTTGGGAAAGCCAGGTGATGAGCACGTCCAACCCGTCGGCTCAAACAGAGATGCCTTCTTTTGCTGCCGCAGTTTCATCAGGAGGCAGTGTTAACCTGCTCTGGGAGGACCAGGCCTCCCTCTTCTGGTCCATCCTCTCGGCTCGGGGTGAATGGGTGGGCACGCACCCAGTCTTGCACGATAAATGTGGAGAGGTCGGTGATATTGACCTGAGCAGCGATCGGGCAGGCTTGCTATACGCAGTTTGGGAAGAATGCAGCCAGGTTTGGTTCAACAACCAACTCGCAGACATGGTATGGAGTGAGCCTGTACTGCTCGCGAAAAACGCTGCACCGCACGTGGCAGTCGCTGTCGAGCCTTCAGGAGAGGCGCACGTGGTTTGGGTTGGTTTTTCAGGCCAGGTCGGGGGATTCTGGCAGACGGATCGCTCTCTCGATGGCACCTGGTCGAATGCCCTATTCATGCCGGCGGAGATGCAGCAAGATGTTTCTGTCATTTCCCTGGTGCTGGCTGGAGAGGGCAACCTGGCTCTGTTTGGCAGATGGCCAGTGCTCCAAGAGTCCGTCCGTTACCTGACCCGGCGGCAGGGAGAGACGTGGTCGGCCGCGACCATTCTTCCACACACACCGGCGGATAGAGATGAATTCGCCCTGGTAGGAGATGGACAAGGAAATCTGCACATGCTGCGCGAGTCCAATGATATCGAGGAGGCCTACCACCTGGATTACGCGGTCGAACCCTTCCAGGCCATTGCACTTCCGAGAGCGGTTCTCGAAGCGCCCGCGCTTCCCACAGGCCTGGTCGAGTTCTCGGTCGTCACCAGTCCGGGCCAGCGCAAGGATCCCTCCATAGCAGGGGACTGGGTCGTTTGGAGCCAAAAGGGGAAGGAGGACTGGGACATCTACGCTGCCAACCTGGCGACAGGGGAGCAGTTGCCCATCACCACCCAGGCCGAGGACCAACTATACCCGGTCACCGATGGCAAGATCGTCGTCTGGGAGGATCATCAAGAATTCCGTCCGAAAATCCACGTCTTTGACCTCCAGACCCGCCAGGAACGCCTGTTGAACAGCCGTGACAGCCCCCAATGGGCGCCAGATCTGAGTGAAGACCTGGTGGTGTACGGGGGCTGTAGCTGCATCGGCGACACCTGCGACTTTGTTATTGCCCCTATTCCAGGTTACCCAGTCCTTTTCGGTTGCGAACGCGACATCTGGGCCACCAATCTGTCCACCGGGGAGGATTCCCCGATTGTCCAAAGGGGACAGAGTCTATCTCAACCGCAACTCTCTGGGACTTGGGTAACTTGGAACCAGCCGCATGAGGGAGGCGGCTTGCTTGTGGGCACTCTTGACCTGCAGGGTTCAGGCAAGTCACAAGTGTTAGATCTCACCCGCCATGTTGTTCAGTCAGACGTCCACCTGGATGGGCCGGTGTTAGTTTGGATGAGCTATGATCAAAACCAGATCTGGGCCTACAACCTTGCCAATAGCGATCAGGTCTCCATTCTCCATAGTCCTAACAAGATAGGTGAACCGGACATATCGGGCGGAATGGTTGTTTGGGCAGACAATCGTAACGGTACCATGGATATCTTTGGGTACAACCTGGCAACCGGGGAAGAGTTCCCGATTTGCCTGGCACCGGGCGACCAAGTTATGCCGCGCATCCATGGAAATGTGGTGGTGTGGATCGACCAGCGTATCGGTAAGGACGAAATCTACGCTGCCCGCCTGCCTTTTCAAAACCCTGGGGTGCCCAAGCAGCTCAAGCCTGCCCCAGGGCCCTGATCTACCTTAAGCCCACTCCGGTTGGGTATGTAGCTATGATGCACGCGCCCAGGAGGATCGACGCAGGAGGGGACATGGGGACGGACACGCACATAGCGCTGATACGCGGCATCAACGTCGGGCACGCCAGGCGGGTGTCCATGGCAGACCTGCGCGCACTCGTCGAGGACCTCGGCTACGGCCATGTGCGCACCCTGCTCAACAGCGGCAACGTCCTCTTTGCCGCCCCAGGCACGGCCCCCAGCGACGCCGCAGCCCGCATCGAGCAATCGCTCGGGGCGCGGCTCGGCGTCTCCGCTCGGGTCACCGTGCTCACCGCCGCGGAGCTCGCCGGTGCCGTCGCCGACAACCCCCTGCTCGAGGTCGCCGACGACCCATCGCGCCTGATGGTCGCCGTCCTCGCAAACCCCGCCGATCGGATGCGGCTGGAGCGGTTTCTGGCCCAGGATTGGGCGCCCGAGGCCCTGGCCCTCGGCGCGCGCGTGGCCTACCTCTGGTGCCCACAGGGGGTGATTGCCAGCCGGCTGTGGGAGGCCGTCGGCCATGTGCTCGGCGACGCGGTCACCACGCGCAACTGGGCCACCGTGACCAAACTCCACGCCCTTGCCGGGGATCAGCGGTGACGGTGCGACTCCCGGCTGATCTCGCTTGCTATTCCTGCCACCCCCATGTCAGCTCGGTGTCCCCGATGAACACCGTGTCTCCGTCGTTCACCCCGGCTTCACGCAAAGCCAGCGTGATCCCCATCGCCTCCAGGATGCGCTGAAAGCGAGCAGCGCTCTCGTACTGCTCCCAGTGGATCATGCGGGCGGCGCGCTCGATGGCAATGCCCCGCACGTGCCAGCCATCCCCGGCGCGCTCGATCGTGAACGCCTTCTCGTCAACCTCCGGCTCGACGTACGCCTCCAGTACCGGGATCTCGACCGGGATCTCGGACAGGCGGTGGGCGATCTGCTTCAGCAGCTCGCGCACCCCCTCGCCGGTGGCCGCCGAGATGCTGCTGACCTCGATGCCGCGCCGGGCCAGCGCGCTGTTGACCGACGGCCAGGCCTCGCGCGCTTCCGGGAGGTCCATCTTGTTGAACACGACCATCTGCGGCTTGGCCATCAGCCGCTCGCTAAAGGCCGACAGCTCCCGGTTGATGACGTCAAAACTGTGCACCGGGTCCTCTGCCGCGCCATCCAGCATGTGCACCAGCAGGCGCGTCCGCTCGATGTGGCGCAAGAACTGGATGCCCAGGCCCGCCCCATGGCTGGCCCCTTCGATCAGGCCAGGCAGATCGGCTGCCACGAAGGAGGTCTGGTAGTCCAGCTCCACCACGCCCAGGTTAGGCTGCAGGGTGGTAAAGGGATACGGCGCGATCTTGGGTCGGGCGGCACTGATCGCCGCCAGCAGGGTCGACTTGCCCGCGTTCGGCATGCCCACCAGCCCGACGTCGGCGATGATCTTGAGCTCCAGCGCCAACCACCGTGCTTCGCCCGGCTCTCCGTGCTCCGAGATGCGCGGCGCCTGGTTGGTGGCAGTAGCAAAGGCAGCGTTCCCGCGCCCGGGACGCCCACCGCGGGCCACGCAGATCTGCTGCCCGTCCGCTACCAGGTCACCGAGCACGTGCCCGGTCTCGGCATCGCGGACCACGGTGCCCACCGGCACCTCGATCACCAGGTCCTGGCCGTGGCGGCCGTACAGGTCCTTGCCGCCCCCACGGCGCCCGGCCTCGGCAGCGAAATGGTTCTGCTTCTCAAACCGCACCAGGGTGCTCATGCGCACGTTGGCCCGCACGTGCACATCCCCCCCTCTTCCCCCGTTGCCGCCGGCAGGGCCGCCAAACGGCACGCCCTTCTCCCGCCGAAAGGCGACGATGCCGTCGCCCCCTTTGCCTGCCTTCACATGGATCTTGGCTTCGTCGAAAAACACCTGACCCCTCCGCCCTGTCCGTAGGTTCGTACGTTCGCAGTACCGGCTTTAGCCGTCTTTCTACCGCTGCGGACGGCATCAGCATACACTCAAAAGATGGGGATGTCAAGGGAGCGTCGAGGTCGGTTTTGTGTTATAATGGTATTGGTGGAACTGAACCTCCCGCAGGTTGGGTACCGGTCCGCACGCAGTTCAGACAGCCTGCGGCAGGTTGGCGCACGAGGTGAGGGAAGGTAAGCGATGGCCCACGAGAAAGTGTTGGTCATTGAGGATCGACGTGAGTACATGGTGTTCGTGGTCAACCAGGTGTTGCGGCCCAACGGCTACGAGGTCATCACGGCCACAGACGGCGAGACCGGGCTGCAAAAGGCGCTGAGCGAGAGCCCCGACCTGATCATCACCGACCTGAAAATGCCCAAGATGACCGGCATCGATGTGCTGCGCGCGCTCAACGAGGCAGGTAAGGACATCCCGGTCATCATCTCGACCTTCCACGGTTCCGAGGAGCTGGCGATCGAGGCCTTTCGCTTGGGGGCCAGGGACTATTTGCTCAAGCCCTACCCGCTCGAGCAGATCACAGCGGCCATCGACCGCGCCCTCGCTGCCCCGCGGCGGTTTCGCCAGGAAAAGAGCGCTCTGGAAGACGATGTGGCGCGTGCCAACAAGCAACTGGAGCGCCGGGTCAAAGAGCTGCACATCCTCTCCGGCATCGGCAAGGCGGTCACGTCGCTGCACAGGGTAGAGACCATCCTGCAGCGCATCGTCGAGGCCGCTACCTTTGTCACCGGGGCCGAAGAAGCGTTCATGATGCTGACCGACGAGGACTCGGGCGAGCTGCACATGCGCGCCGTGCAGGGCATGGGCAAGCAATACAAGAGCTTTCGCCAAAAGGTAGACGATAGCGTAGCCGGACAGGTGGTGCGCACCGGACGCCCGGTGCGGCTGGGGCGCAAGGCTGAGGGGACGCACGAGGTCATGACCGGGTACCTGGTGCGCGACTTGCTCAACGTGCCGCTCAAGGTCCGTGGCCAGGTCATCGGCGTGCTCGGCGTGGACAACCTGACCAGCAAGGGTGGCTTTTCCGAGAACGACGAATACGTCCTGTCGGTGCTGGCCGACTATGCAGCCATTGCCATCGACAATGCCCACCTGTACGAGCTGATGGACCAGCGTGCTCAGGAGCTGACCCACCTCCTCGCTTCGCAGAGCAAAGGGCAAAAGGATGAGCAGCAAGAGCTATCGCACCGTGCCCGACTCCTGGAAGCGCGGGAAAACCGGCTGCTCGAGGAACGAGAGCAGATCATCGACATTGCCGAGGAGCTGGGCAACCTGTACCTGCAGATCAAGGCCGTGGGGGCGCGGGTCACCGGCTCGCACGACGAGAACGAGGGGTGAACCCCGCCCCGTAGCTTAGGGCGGGAGAGGAGTACTCTCCTCCGCCCGTCGCCCACGAGGGGCCAGGCTACTTCCATCCTTCCGCCCTTCCATCTCCCCAGCTACTCGCTCTGCCCTTCCTCAGATGCAGACCCCTTCTGCAGAGCCTCGAGCTGGGCGATGTACGCATCGATCGCCTCGCGCAGCGGCTTCCAATCCGTCGGCTTTAGATTGAACTTGGCCTGTTGGGTAATCGGCAGCTCTCCCGCCGCAGCGACCTTGAGCTTGCCCTTGGCCACGCGCACGCGCTGGCGTCCGCTCTGGCTGATGATCCCCACCGCGAATGACCATCCCGCCCCGGCAGGGATGAGAGTCCAGGTTTCCCACTTGGCTGCATAGTCTTTTTCTTCGCTCATTGCTTGTCCTCCTGTGTGCCGTCTGGTCCACACCGTCATTATACCACAGCCGTCCGACGACCGCACCTTCAAACCCCGCTGGTTCACTGGTTTTACAGATCCACGCGAACCGCGCTATAATAGGGCACGACGCCTGCAGGGGCGCACCTGTGTGTGCGCCCGGTGCCGGGGACCGACACGGCTCCTCCTGTGTCTGCCCCTACCCATGGCGTCCTTGCGAAAGGAGAACGCGCTGCCTCATGAACGACAGAGACCGGTTTGTGGCCTACCTGCTGGGCGAGCCCGTTGATCGCCCGCCCTATTGGCTGTACTGGGGACCCTGGGACACCACGCGGGCCCGCTGGGAACGCGAGGGCATGCCGACCGACCTGACCGACCTGCGATCGGCGTTCGACGCGGATCAGCCGCCCCTATCCGTGCCGGTCAACTGCGGCCCCTGTCCCAAGATCGAGAGACAGACCATCGCC
>Ga0315274_10008848_pt1 | contig 14578 bp, 11 predicted proteins | sample YL17G02_20_MG_FD_203700 | JGI IMG/M metagenome (GOLD analysis project Ga0315274, IMG submission 203700) | Sediment microbial communities from Yellowstone Lake, YNP, Wyoming, USA - YL17G02_20 | ecosystem: Environmental > Aquatic > Freshwater > Lake > Sediment | place: USA: Wyoming | collected... | reverse complement strand
AATCTACATGACCCCTGTCCCGCAGATGGACTACCGCGAGCACCTGTATTTCGAGAAGACCGTCAGGAGCGTGGCGAACAGCACCAGGAAGGACGCCGAAGACCTGCTCAGGCTTGCCGGCGAGATACCGATTCACACCGAAGTCCAGACCTTCGCCCTCGAGGAGGCGAACCGAGCGCTGCTCCTGCTCAAACAGGGGAAGATACAGGGCGCGGGAGTGTTGAGAGTGTCCGGGGTATGAGCCCGTGCCCAATATTGGCGCTATCGTAGCAGGACTTCATCATGCGTATCCTTCACTTCGCTGACCTACACCTCGGGGTAGAGAGCTACGGCCGCATCGACCCCACAACGGGGCTTTCCTCACGCCTCGTTGATTTCCTCGCTGCCCTCGACGAAGTCGTGGACTATGCGCTGCACAACGAGATAGACCTGGTTCTGTTCTGCGGCGACGCGTACAAGACCCGCGACCCCAGCCAGACCTACCAGCGCGAGTTCGCGAAGCGCATCCGGAGACTCAGCGGCAACGGTATTCAGGTCTTCCTTCTTGCAGGGAACCACGACCTTCCCGTCGCCCCCGCCCGGGCCACATCGGTGGAGATCTTCGACACCCTGGCCATCGAAAACGTCACGGTCGCCAATCGCGCCCAGACTGTCCGCATACAGACAAGGGGAGGCCAGCTCCAAATCGTGGCCCTGCCCTGGGTCAGGCGGGGTGCACTGACGAGCCGCGAGGATGTCAAGAACCTGACGCCAGCCCAGATAAATGAGAAGATCGAAGGGATCCTCACGGGATGGTTGGAAGCCGAGGCGCAGAGCCTCGACCCTGGCATTCCTGCCGTCCTGGCGGGCCACTTCGCCCACTCCGGTGCCATGCCCGGCTCGGAGAGGACGATGCTCATGGGACGGGACTACGTGCTGCTCCAGAGCACCCTCGCGAATCCTGCCTTCGAGTACGTAGCACTGGGCCACATGCACAGCCACCAGAAAGCCGAGGGTCCGGTGCCGATCGTGTATCCCGGCAGCCTGCAAAGCATCGACTTCGGCGACGAGGGGAAGGAGAAAGGTTTCTACGTCGTTGAAATCGACGGGGCAGCACCCAGGGGCAACCGTCTCGGGTCCTACCAGTTCCACGGTGTAGAGGCGCGGCGCTTCCTGACGATCAAGGTCAACGCAGAGGTCGATGATCCCACAGCGGCGGTCCTCGCCGCCCTCGGCAAGAACGACGTCACAGACGCTGTGCTCCGCGTGCAGGTCAGGCTGTCGGCCGCGACAGAGCCCCTGTTCCGCGAAGCCGAGGTGCGCAAAGCGTTGAGAGACGCCTACTGCGTCGCCGCCGTCAACAGAGAGGTTGAACGGGAACACCGGAGCAGGTTAGGCGCGCAGTCCGTGGAAGGGATGACGCCGCTGGAGGCGTTGAAGCTGTATCTGGAATCCAGAAAGACTTCACCGGAACGTTTCCGGCAACTCATCGAGTACGGGGAGAGGCTCATTCATCAAAGCTCCGCGCCGGAGTAGCCATACGAGCTCTGCGTACGTGGGGAAGATGGGCGGAGTTGATGGAAAGGCGCTCGCCCTTTCGGAGAGATAGGGAATGATCCCCATCAGGCTTTCTCTAAGGAACTTCATGTGCTACGGCGACAACGTGCCTCCTCTCTATTTCGATAGCTTCCACCTTGCCTGCCTCTGCGGCGACAACGGTCACGGCAAGTCGGCCCTCCTCGACGCCATTACGTGGGCGCTGTGGAAGGAGACGCGGGCCAAGAACGAAGACGACCTCATCCGACAAGGAGAACGTGAAATGGAGGTTGAGTTCGAATTCGCGGTGGGCCCCAACCGTTATCGCGTCCTGCGCAAGCGCACGCGGGGGGGCCTGAAGCGGCCGGGGCAGCCGTTCCTTGATTTCCAGGTGGCGACAGAGGAGGGCTATTCGAGCATCTCCGGCAACACCATCAGGGAGACCGAGCAGAAGATCGTTGAAACACTGCGCATGGACTACCAGACATTCATCAACAGCGCGCTGCTTCTCCAGGGTCGCGCCAACGAATTCAGTCTGAAGCAGCCCGCCCAGCGCAAAGAGGTCCTCGCCACGATTCTGGGGCTCTCCATGTATGATGATTATGCGACCCTGGCGAAAGGCTTCAGCCGGGAGAAGGAGCTACAGCAGCAGACACTCAGCGGCGAGATCGCCGCCATGCAAAGGGAGCTTCAGCAGAAGCCCATCTACGAAACCGACCTCAGCGCAACACAGGCCGCTATTATGGCGGGCGCCGCGGAAGCCGACGGGAAGGAGGCCGCTCTTGCCGCGATGCGGCAAGCTGTCGAGGCCCTCCGTCTGAAGGACGAGCAATGCAGGGAGATCGCCAGGAGAATCGAGCAGGCCAACAAGCAGCTTCAGTATATGGACGACCTGTGCTCCAGGCACGGATCGAGGATTGAGGCCTACAAGACAACTCTCTCCACGTACAAGGAAAACGCCGCCGACGTCCGCAAGCGACTGAATGAGCTGGCCGATCGGGAAAGGGACCTGGGCCGCAAGAGACAACAGGCTGGCGACCTGTCGAATGAGATTCACCTCCTTCGCTCAACCAATGCCCGGCTGAAGCAGGAGATGGACGACCTGAAGGAGAAAATCGACCTTCTCGGCAAGGGCGAGGCGCAGTGCCCCCTGTGCGGCAGCGACCTGGGCATCGAGGGACGCAATCGAATCATGGCGAGCTATGAAGCGCAGGGTCGCGAGAAAGGCAGCGTCTACCGGAGCAACCACACCGAGATGCAGGCCAAGGAAGAGCAGTCGAAGGCACTGGGCCAGGAGGTCACCAAGCTGGAGGCCACAATAGTATCGGAGAGGACGCGCTACGAGCGGCGGGAAGAGGCCCTGGCAAGGGAGAGGAAGGAAGCGGAGAAAAGTCTGCCTCAAGAGCAGCAGGGCCTGGACCGGGCGCAGGATGCGATGGCGGAGCTGCGCAGAACCCTTCAGCAGGATGCCGGGAGAAGAGCCACCCTGATCAAAGAAATAGAGGGCCTCCCGAACGCTCAAAGAGAGCTCGTCGTTGCCGAGAAGGCATATCGGGACCTGCGCGACAAGGAACACGCCCTGCGCCAGAGGCTGGGAGAGCTTCAAGCCAAGCTTGAGCACTGCGCCCGGATAGAAAAGGAGATAGGCAACAAGAGCGTAGCGCTGCGGACGGCGGGTGAGGAGAAGGGCATTTATGACGAACTGGCTACCGCGTTCGGGAAGAGGGGCGTACAGGCGCTGCTCATAGAGAAGGCCCTTCCGGAGATCGAGGAGGAGGCCAACAGGCTTCTGGGCCGCATGACTGACAACCGCATGAGCATTGCGATCGAGAGCCAGCGTGACACCAAGAAGGGCGACACGCTGGAGACACTTGACATAAAGATTGGCGACGAAGTCGGTACCCGCAACTACGAGATGTTCAGCGGGGGCGAAGCGTTCAGGATCAATTTCGCTCTCCGCATCGCGTTGTCCAAACTGCTCGCGAGACGAGCCGGGGCGCCGCTGCCCACGTTGATCATCGACGAGGGCTTTGGCACCCAGGATAGCACCGGCAGGGAGAAGCTGGTCGAGGCCATAAACTCGATCCAGGACGATTTCGAGAAGATACTGGTGATCACCCACATCGATGAGCTGAAGGATGCCTTCCCGGTGCGCATAGAGGTCACAAAGACCGAAGACGGCTCAACCTTCTGCCTGAGCTAGCCGCGCCGGGGCAACTCCGGATTCCCATCCGGCACAGCAACAGAGAGCGCCTGGAGGGAGCTTGACAGCGGTAGGCTGTGCCGCCATCATGAGCGCAGAGGGCAAGGCCGGCTCCGCCCGCCTTTCTCCAGACAGAATGTATGCTTGTCTGTGAACCTCACATCCTCCTTCTCCTCTCCTTAAGATAAGGCGGGAAGGGGGTTTCCCGAAGGGCGAAGCCCGTTTGACCTTCGCCGCGTGAAGACCTAGTCTCGCTGGAGGCAAGAAATGTTGCTCGTCTTGACAGAGGCAGAAAACGACATCGGCACAATTACCCTCAACAACCCTGAGAAGCACAACGCTCTCAGCCACGCCCTCATTGCCGACTTCATGGCAGCCCTGGAGCAGATGAAATCATCCGACGTCCGAGTGGTCATACTCCGTGCCCCGAAAGGGTCACGAGTTTGGTGCGCAGGCCATGATATCCACGAACTGGAAGCAAGCGGACACGATCCCCTTCCCTACAGCGACCCGCTGCGCAGGGCAGTCCGCGCAATCGAACGATTCCCGCACCCCATCATCGCATTGATTGAAGGAGGTGTTTGGGGTGGAGGCTGTGAAATCGTTGCAAGCTGTGACCTGCTGGTCGCAACACCCAACAGCACTTTCGCGATCACCCCGGCCAAGCTCGCTGTCGCCTACAACCTCGATGGCGTCCTCAACTTCATGAAGTCCGTCGGCTTGCCGTTCCTGAGGGAGATGCTTTTCACCGCAAGCCCCGTCACCGCCGAGCGCGCCCTCCATTTCGGCCTGATCAACTACGTGGTGCCCGCTGAGGAAATCGAGGCGTTCACTGTCAGGATTGCACAACAGATCGCCCAGAACTCGCCACTGGGAGTCTCACTACTCAAAGAAGAGTTGCGGATTCTGGCAGAAGCGCATCCGCTTACTCCCGAGGCGTTTGAACGAATGCAGCAGCTCCGCCGTACATTGTACGGCAGCGAAGACTACCAGGAAGGCATTCGCTCGTTCCTTGAGAAACGCAAACCCCAGTTCAAAGGTAAGTGACATTACGGCGGAACATCCCTTCGAGGAGGTCAGCAATGTCGCTCGTCTTAACAGAAGTAGATGACAACATCGGAACGATTACCCTCAACAGCCCTGACAAGCTCAATGCTCTCAGCCATGCCCTGATTGCCGACTTCATGGCAGCCCTGGAGGAAATGAAGGCCTCCGATGTCCGAGTAGTCATACTCCGTGCACCAGAAGGGTCGCGAATTTGGTCCGCAGGCCATGACATCCGCGAACTCGAATCAAGCGGACACGACCCTCAGTCCTACGGCGCCCCGCTACGGAGTGCAGTCCGCGCAATCGAACGATTTCCGCACCCCATTATCGCATTGATTGAGGGAGGTGTCTGGGGTGAAGCCTGCGAAATCGCTGTAAGCTGTGACCTGCTGGTCGCAACGCCCAACAGCACTTTCGCGATCACCCCGGCCAAGCTCGCTGTCGCTTACAGTCTCGGTGGCGTCCTCAACTTCATGAAGTCCGTTGGCTTGCCGTTCCTGAGGGAGATGCTTTTCACCGCGGGCCCCGTCACCGCTGAGCGCGCCCTGCATTTCGGCCTGATCAACCACGTAGTGCCCGCTGAAGAAATCGAGCGGTTCACCGTCAAGCTTGCACAACAGATCGCCCAGAACTCGCCACTGGGAGTCTCACTTCTCAAAGAAGAGTTGCGCATCCTGGCAGAAGCCTATCCTCTTACTCCCGAAGCATTTGAAAGAGTGCAGCAGCTCCGCCGTGCGTTGTACGGCAGCGAAGACTACCAGGAAGGTATTCGTTCGTTCTTTGAGAAACGCAAACCCCAGTTTGAAGGGAAATGACGTCCGAGCGGTACAGCACAAGGACGCACACGCCCTGGGCCTGTCGAGACGAGGAAGCGCACAGCTGGCCGATCTCCGATCATGGGCGAACTGCGCAGAAGTCCGGCGACGTCATTCTGTCATCGCTACGAAAAGGCCCTTCTGGCCGTTCGCTCTGAGCTTGTCGAAGGGCCCGTTCATGGTTCGACAGGCTCACCACGAACGGGCTTCCACGCGACGCCGTTTCGGGAATACCGTTTTCATCCGCTATGGTGTCAGTGGCGATAGGCATAGTGATTCTGAACGAGGCGGAGAATCTCGCGAATTCGTCGTCGCCCTTCCGCGGAAGGGCGCCTCAGAACGATACAGCCAGTCAACATCGAGCTACCTCGGTTTACACGGGCTCAGCCCCTATGTTATAATACCGCCTGTTAGAGAAAACGGAGTGACTGAATGATAGAGAAGGAAAGGAAAAACGCTATCGTCCAGCAGTTTCAGCCACGCGATGGAGATAGCGGCTCCACAGAGGTCCAGGTCGCGCTAATCACGGAGAGGATTAACCACCTGACCGGACACCTCAAAACCCACACACACGACCACCACTCGCGACGAGGTCTCTTGAAGCTCGTCGGGCAAAGACGCCGTCTCCTGGCATACCTGAGCAGGAACGACGTCGGTCGCTATCGCCAGCTAATAGCAGGCCTTGGTCTCCGAAAGTAGCAGCCGCGTAGGTGGGGAGCTGGAGCTTGGTCAACACCCTATGACTAATACATTTCATACCACTATTGGCGGAAGAACCCTGACCATCGAGACGGGCAAACTGGCCGAGCAGGCCAACGGCGCAGTCACGGTCCGCTATGGCGACACCGTGGTGCTGGTCACAGCCTGCGCCAGCGCGGAGCCGAGAGAGGGCGTGGACTTCGTGCCACTCACGGTCGATTACGAAGAGAGACTCTACGCCGCGGGGAAGATCCCAGGGAGCTTCTTCAGGCGCGAAGGCCGACCCAGCCAGGAAGCCACTCTGACAAGCAGGCTCACCGACCGGCCCTTGCGTCCTCTTTTCCCCAAGGAGCTGCGCCACGACGTTCAGGTGGTGGTGACTGTTGTTTCGGCCGACCAGGAGAACGACCCTGATATCCTGGCCATCATCGGCGCTTCAGCGGCACTGGGCATCTCCGACATACCCTTTGCAGGGCCGGTAGCCGCTTCGCGAGTCGGCTACTTGGACGGGGCCTACGTCCTCAATCCCACTTTCACCCAGCTTGCTGAAGGCAAGCTCGATGTGGTGGTTGCAGGCACCAGAGACGGGGTCAGCATGGTGGAGGCTCAGGGAAGGGAGATATCGGAAGACATCGTTCTCCAGGGAATCAAACTCGCCCAGGCTGCGAACCTGGAAGTTGTCGCACTTCAGGAGAAGTTCATTCAGGCTCACGGCAGGCCAAAGAGAGAGTTCCGGGCAAGGGAGCTGGACGCAGAATTCCGCAGGGACGTCTCGACGATCGTTCAGAGCAAGTTCGGACGGAAGCCCATCTGGAAAGACCGCCCGGAGCGCGAAGCCCTGCTGGGCCAACTCAAACAAGAAATCTCCGCAAAGTGGGGAAGCACCCATTCAGCACAAGACATAGACGCAGCGTTCAACCTCGGGTTGAAGGAAAGAGTGAGAGCGCTGATCCTTGAGACCGGGACCAGACCTGACGGAAGAAGCCTGACCGATGTCCGCCCCATCAGTTGCGAGGTGGGTACCTTCCCTCGCACTCACGGCTCCGGTCTCTTCACGAGGGGCCAAACGCAGGTGCTGACCATCGCAACCCTGGGCTCGCCCGGGGAGGAGCAGCGGATCGACGGCATTGGCCAGGAAGAGACCAAGCGTTTCATGCACCACTACAACTTCCCGCCGTTCAGCACGGGCGAGGTCAAACGTATGGGTTCCCCGGGACGCCGCGAGATCGGACACGGTGCCCTGGCAGAGCGAGCGCTCGCTCCGGTGCTACCGAGCGAAGAGACCTTCCCGTACACTATCCGCCTCGTCTCCGAGGTGCTGAGTTCCAATGGCAGCACCTCGATGGCAAGCGTCTGCGGCAGCAGTCTCTCGCTGATGGACGCCGGCGTCCCCATCAAAACGCCCGTCGCGGGCGTTGCCATGGGCCTGGTAACCGGTGCGGACGGAAGATCCGCCGTTCTCACCGATATCGAAGGGCTGGAGGACGCCCTGGGCGACATGGACTTCAAGGTTGCGGGCACGGCTGAAGGGATAACAGCGCTCCAGATGGACGTGAAGGTGAAGAGCGTAACCTATGATATTATGGAGCGCGGGCTGAGGCAGGCGAGAGACGCTCGCCTCTTCATTCTGGACCGGATGAAAGAGACAATCAGCGGCAGCAGGCCTGAGATAAGCAAGTACGCGCCCCGCTTGACCAAGATAACGGTTGACCCGGAGAAGATCCGCCACGTGATCGGGCCCGGCGGCAAGACTATCAGGGCCATAACAAGTGAAGCCAAGGTAACCATCGACATAGAGAACGACGGCACAATCCTTATCGGCTCACCGAGCGATGAGGCAACTCAAAAGGCGATCAAGATCATCAGGGACTTGACACGGGATGTTGAGGTCAACGAGACATACAGCGGCAAAGTCACGCGGACAACGAACTTCGGAGCCTTCGTCGAGATTCTCCCCGGCAAAGAGGGCCTGGTACACATCAGCGAACTCGCCGACTACCGAGCCCCCAGCGTTGAGGACGTGGTCAAGGTAGGGGACGAGATAACCGTCATGGTTACGGAAATCGACCGTATGGGCAGGATAAACCTCTCTCGCCGCGCCGTGCTCCAGAAGCTGGCGCAGGTGCCAGGAGCCCGAGTGGGAGGGGAACCCAAGGAGCCCCAAGCCTATCCCTTCAAGAAGAGGGCAGAACCCCGGTATCCACCACCACGCCCGCCCCGCGAAGGCGGCGCCCCCCATGGACCCGGAAGGCGCACCGGCGAACGGCCCTAGAGGCCCTGGCCCGAAGGCTGCTCTTCCCCAAACAATGAGTGGCGCAGACAAGAGATGAATTGAGGAGCGATGGAGCGGCTGAGGGTTTTGGTGCATGGTGCGCTGGGCAGGATGGGGCAGGAAGTGTTCAGAGCCCTCTGTCGTGACCCGGAGCTTCAAGCAGTTGCCGGTGTAGACATCGCAACCGCCGAGAGAGACCTTCCTCTACCGGACGGGTCCGGCTCAATTCCATTGTCCGCTGACCTTGAGCGCACGATTGCGCGCTCCAGCCCGCATGTCCTCGTGGACTTCACTACGCCGGAGGCGACCATGCCTGCGGTGCGGGTTGCGGCAAAGCACAATGTCAGGATGGTCATCGGAACCACAGGGCTAACACCGGCAAACCTCGATGAGATCGGAAGGCTGTGCCAGGAGCACAAGGTTGGGGCAGTGGTCGCCCCCAACTTCTCGGTAGCGGCCACAGTGATGATTCACCTGGCAAGAACAGCTGCCATGTTCTTCGACTATGCTGAGATCATTGAGCTGCACCACGAGCAGAAGGCCGATGCTCCCTCGGGCACTGCGCTGACAACTGCCAGAGAGATGGTTAAGTCGAGAGGCAAAGCGTTCCGCCACACCTATGCATCGAAAGAGCCAGTCGCTGGAACTCGCGGGGGCGAACTTGACGGGATCGCCCTCCACAGTGTGCGTCTGCCAGGTTTGCTTGCCCACCAGGAAGTCATTCTGGGAGCACCAGGGCAGACACTCAAGATCCGGCTGGACCAGATAAACCGAGAGGCCTTCATGCCCGGGGTGACCCTGGCCATAAAGAAGGTGGGGGAACTTAAGGAAGCGGTCTTTGGTCTGGACAGGATTCTAGGGCTTGAGGGGTAGGATTGCTAGGCTCAGTTGTAATAAGGAAGTACCATACTGCCATCGTCGGCGCCACTGGGCTCCTCGGCCAGGAGTTCATCAAGGTCCTGGAACAGAGAGAGTTTCCCATGGCATCCGTTCATCTGCTCACCTCGGATAGGTCGGCGGGGAGGAAGATGTTTGTCAACCACCGAGAGGTGGAGGTCAAAGAGGTTACCCGCAATTCATTCGACCCAGTGGACATAGCGTTGTTCGCAGCGGGCTCAGAGGTCAGCAAGCACTTCGCCCCCATTGCCGCAAAGAGAGGCGCCGTAGTCATCGACAGCAGCGCGACCTTCCGAATGAATGCAAGGATCCCTCTTGTTGTCCCCGAGGTCAACCCCGAGGACCTGGAGCGCCATCGAGGTATCATTGCCAACCCCAGTTGTGCAACAATCGAGCTGGCCGTGATGCTCTATCCTCTCCACAAAGTCAACCCGGTCAAGCGGGTTGTGATCGATACGTACCAGGCAGTGTCAAGCACGGGCTCGGCCGCCGTCGACGAACTCAACAGTCAGACCAAATTGGTGCTCGAGGGGAGGAGTGTCGTTCCACACGTCTACCCACACCAGATAGCGTTCAACGTGCTGCCCGAAATCGACGTATTCCTCGATGACGGGTACACAAAAGAGGAGCGGAGCATCGTCCGCGAAACGAGGCGGATTCTCCACGATGACAGCATCGCCATGTCCGCAACCTGCGTGCGCGTCCCCGTCGTCGCAGGCCACAGCCTCGCAGTTCACGTGGAATTCGCCAACCCCATCAGCCCCGAGGAGGCCAGGAATGTCCTTGCCAGCGCCCCCGGGGTGAAAGTGCTTGATGACCCATCCGTGAGTCTCTATCCTCACCCCTGGGGGACGGCGGGCATGGACCTGGTATTTGTTGGGCGCATTCGCAGCGATGCCTCCCACCCCAACGGGCTGGTGCTATGGGTCGTTGCCGACAACCTGCGCAAGGGGGCAGCCCTGAACGCAGTCCAGATCGGCGAACAACTGATCTCAAACGGCTGGGTGTAGCCCACCGGAAGGAGAAGGGCAAATTGGCGAAACTCGGTCGTGTTATCACAGCGATGGTGACTCCCTTCGATGAGAAGGGAGAGGTCGACTACGCACAGTCCAGGAGCCTGGCCCTGGCGCTGCTGAAGTCCGGAAGCGACGGCTTGTTGCTTTCCGGCAGCACCGGTGAGTCGCCCGCTCTCAGCCATGACGAGAAGCTGCGGCTGTTCGCCGAGGTGAAGGCGGCGGTGGGTAAGAAGGGAGCGGTAGTAGCCGGCACTGGCACCTACAATACGAGAGAGAGCATTGAACTCACCAGGGAGGCGGAGAGAATCGGCGTCGATGCAGCATTGCTGGTCGTGCCCTACTACAACAAACCCACTCAGCAGGGACTGCGTGAGCACTTCCGGGCAATTGCCGAAAGTACGAAGCTTCCGTGCATACTGTACAACGTGCCCAGCCGCACCATCACCAACATGGCGCCAGAGACCGTCATCGAACTCAGCAGCATCGATAACATCGTCGGGCTTAAGGAGGCAAGCGGTGACCTCAGCCAGGCGGTGAAGGTTCTAGAGGGCGTGAAGAAGGATTTCTTGCTGTACAGCGGCAATGATGGCGACACTTTCCCGCTGCTGTCGCTGGGTGGCTACGGTGTCATAAGCGTCGTTTCGCATCTCGTTGGCGTGCAGTTCCGCGAGATGGTCTCCAAGGCCGTCGGCGGCAACATGGCCGAGGCAGCCGCTATTCATCGCAGGTTGATGCCTCTGGTCAATGCCATGTTTGTACTCTCCAACCCCATCCCCATCAAGCATGCGTTGAACGTCGTTGGCTTCCCGGTAGGGAAGCCGCGCCTGCCTCTTACGTCCCCCGATGAGAAGTCGGCCGCGGTAATTGAGAACGTCCTGAAGAAGTACCGCATCGACCTTCGCCTGAAGTAAGAACAGCGCGAGGTGGCCCCCGCTTCGACCGCCTATGCTGCTGATTCTAGCTGTCCCTGCAATGACCAGGGGCTGGTCTTGCGAACTGCCACGTTCACGAGTTGGCCCAGGCGGTCCGCTTCGTCGTCGAAAAAGACCAGCTTGTTCGTGCGGGTGCGTCCCCACCACCTACCACCCTTTGTCCCCTCCACCAACACTTCCACCTTCTGACCAGCCAGACCCGCGTTGATTTCTGAGGCAATCACTTTCTCCAAATCCTCCACCTGCCTCATCCGCCTCTTCTTGTCCGGCAATGATACGTTATCGCTGAGATCTTTAGATGCCGTCGTCCCGGGCCGCGGCGAGTAGACCGCCACGTGTACGGTGTCGAACCTCAACTCCGAGAGCAGTTCTAGCGTCTCACTAAACTGCTCCTCCGTCTCGCCAGGGAAACCCACGATGACATCGGTTGACAGAGCCACACGCTGCACGGCTGCGCGTATACGCTCGACAAGGTTCCGGTAGTCTCGAACGGCATAGCCCCGGCGCATCGCCCGGAGAATCCCGTCGTCGCCAGCCTGCACAGGAAGGCTGATGTGCTCGCACACCTTGTCAAGCACTGCCACAGCCCCGATTAACTTCTGACTCATGTCCTTGGGATGCGAAGTCAGGAAACGAATGCGGGCCAGTCCACCGACGGCATTCAATTCGTGCAGCAGATCAGCCAGGTCAGGATTGCCGGGGAGATCGTGCCCGTACGAATCGACGTTCTGTCCCAGCAGGGTTACCTCTTTTACGCCGAGCTCGACGAGGGCCTCGACCTGGCGGCACACTTCGGCAACCGGATAGCTTCTTTCCCTGCCGCGCCGATATGGGACGATGCAGTACGAGCAGAAGTTGTCACAGCCCTCTATGATGTTGACGAAAGCAGTCGGCGGAACTGCCGAGGCAACGGGACCCCTCGATCCGGCCAGAGCCCTGACTCCCGCAATGTCGAGGAGTCCGTCGAGCTCCCCAGGTCTGAGGAAGATGTCCACGTGAGGAAAGCGGGCTTTCAGCTCACCAGCCCCCGAGTCAACCATGCACCCGGTCAGGGCCAGTATCGCATCCGGTCTGCGCCTCTTCAGGTCTCTCAGAGAGTGCAGTCTGGACACCACGCGGTTCTCAGCGCTTTGACGCACCACACAACTGTTGAGGACGATGATGTCGGCGTCCTCGGCATCGGCCGTCGGGGCGTACCCCAGCCCCTCCAGGCTGGCAGCCAGCCTCTCGGAGTCTGCCCTATTCATCTGGCAGCCGATGGTCCAGATATGATGCCGTGGCATTCTAGGCCTTCCTACCACAACATTCCAGAAGGGTCGCTGACCTAGCTGATGTCAAATCCGCCATCCGCGACGGAAACTGGAGGCCACCGCCGTCCAGACTGTGTGGCATCTGCCTGATCTTGTGATTACCGTGGCTCCGTATTCTGAGGCTGTGACACCGCGCCAGCCCCTGTAGCTGAGAAGCGCAACTGACCAATGTGGAGCAACGCGGAGGGTGAAGCGACAGACACGCCCCGCAGGAGCGCGTCACATTCTCAGTGGCGGAGGGAATGGGATTCGAACCCATGAGGGAGGTTTCCCCCCCTAACCGCTTAGCAGGCGGCCGCACTAGACCACTATGCGATCCCTCCCACGCCCATTATGCCACAAATCCCTCGTTTTTCAACCAAGGCTACCGCAACCGGGACCGGCCACTTGGAGAATCGGTCTGCGGCTCCACAATCGAAGCAGCGGGGGATTCTCAAGAGATGACTTTGAGCTCAGCCAGGCGAGCGATCTCCTCTGCAGGGAAGCCCAGCAATTCGCCAAACACGTAGTCATTGTGCTGGCCCAGCACCGGTGAAGCTCGGTAGATGCTTGCGGGGGTCCCGCTGAGCTTCCAGGGAGCAGAGACCGCCGTCTGTTTGCCGATAACCGGATGCTCCACCTCAACCCAGACGCCACGTTCCTCAAGGTGGGGGTCCGTGCACAGCTCTTCGCTGCTAAACGACGGGACCGCGGCGACGCCAGCCTGCAGCAGCAGATGCATCACCTCATAGTCATCATGTTGTACCGTCCATTGCTCGACCAGCCGGTCCAGTTCCTCTCGGTTCTGCCAGCGGCCGCAGATATCGGAGAACCTCCCATCCCCAGCCCACTCAGGGCCCCCGACCGCGCTGCGCAGCGCCTGCCACTCCTCGTCGTTGGCGACAGCTATGCTCACCCACCTGTCATCGCCTTTGCAGCGATAGCAGTTGTGAGGAGCCATGAACAGGTCCTCATTCCCACGTCTCGTCTGAATCCTGCCGTTCATCAAATAGTCCATGAGCACATCCCCGATGAGTACGCTAACGGCATCCGACGAAGAGACGTCTATGCACTGACCCTCACCGGTCTGCCACCGATAATTCAGTGCCGCCAGCAGCCCGAAGGCGGCGGTTGTGGCACTCACCAGGTCCACCTCACCCATGAAGCCGGCAGGCAAGTCGTCAGCATAGCCGGTCACATAGGCCAAGCCAGCCACGGCGGCGAAGTTTGGAGCATAGCCTCCGTACGCACGCTCGGGCCCGTTGCCCCCACGCATCGAGGAGGAGAGATAGATGATGTCGGGTTTGACCCGACAAAGCTGTTCGTAGCCGAGGCCCAGCCTCTCCATGACGCCGGGCCGCATGTTCTGAACGACCACGTCGCTGACCCCTACCAGCCTCCGCGCCAGTTCGATGCCCTGTTGCTGACTGAGGTCGATGGTAACCCCCAGCTTGTTGAGGTTCAAGTCATTGAACACGGGCGAGCGATCCAAGTCGTCGAAGACGCCACCTGTGGTGATCGAGAACCTCCGCGTGTGGTCCGCCTTCTTCCTGCTTTCGATCTTGATGACCTCGGCACCCAGGTAGGCAAGCAGAGCCGTGCTGTACGCGCCAGCCCAGGCCCAGGAGAAGTCTGCAACCCTCACGCCGGCCAGTGCATCCGAATTCATAGCAGAACCCCAATGCCCCTAGATAACGCCCATCGCCGCCATCTCCGCCAGTTCCTCCCGCGAAAACCCCAGCCGACCGACGAGTATCTCCTCGTTGTGCTCGCCAAGACACGGTGCCGGTCGTTCCAGCGTCCAGGGTGTCCTCGAGAACAGGAACGGGCTTGTCGGGTACCTGAACCCGCCCGCCTCCGGATGCTCGATCTCTCGAATGAAGCCGCGCGCCT
>Ga0315274_10008847_pt1 | contig 14579 bp, 13 predicted proteins | sample YL17G02_20_MG_FD_203700 | JGI IMG/M metagenome (GOLD analysis project Ga0315274, IMG submission 203700) | Sediment microbial communities from Yellowstone Lake, YNP, Wyoming, USA - YL17G02_20 | ecosystem: Environmental > Aquatic > Freshwater > Lake > Sediment | place: USA: Wyoming | collected... | reverse complement strand
ACATTGCCCCGTTTGGTCTCGTAGCGGAAGAATGGGAGTATCTTACCTGTGTTGCTTCCACATAGATTGCAGGAAACATACTCTATTTCAGGTATCTTGTCTTCGATCATCTCGCTTCTTGTTTTTTCACTCGCTACACATGTTCGGTTTTGCATTCTTGTTATCCTTTGAATCAATGTTGTCTTACTAATCTGCCATTAATTCCTTGTAAACTTCATAAGTTCTCCGAGCAACTATAAAGTGAGTGTAATTTTTTAAAACCCGCTCCCTTCCCCTTCTTGCAAGCAAGCTCGCAAGTTCAGGGTCAACAATAATAGTCTGTAATTGAGATTGTAAATCATTGATATTCCCCTCTTCAAAAATTAATCCCGCTTCACCAATGACCTCTGGAATTGCTGCAGAATTGGAACCCACTACTGGCACCTCACAGGCCATAGCTTCTATTAAAATATGGCCGAACTGCTCTTTCCATACAGAGGTCGTCTCGGAGGGAAGCACTAGGACATCCATACAGTTTAGATACATCGGCATCTCTGAATGAAGAACGGAATCGACCATAACGATCTTCTCTTGAAGTCCCAGTTGACTGGCCAAGTTTACAATCTCTTCTCGCAGGAAGCCACGGCCGACAATCAGCAACTGTACATCCTTCACCAGTCTTGCAACGGCTCTGAGGAGAGTCAATATCCCCTTCTCTTGTACCAATCGGCCTGCGAAACCAATGACAAAATCTTTTAAACCCAGCTCCTGCCGCAGTTGATTGGCACATATTTTACAAAATCTATTCGGATCAACCCCTAACTGGGGCAAAACGCTGATGGGTTTTTTGAACCCTTTTTTCATTAGGTTCTTCTTCCCCTCGGTGTTACCTGATATGCCGTAATCGGCAAGGGCAAGAACACCCCTCTCTAAAAACAACTTGGGGAAAGGATAGTTGCTGTAAACATTCTCAAAAGTGAAGAAAACCACTTTACTTCCAAAAATCTTAGATAGTGAACATATCTGAAAAGCAGACAGGCTGGGTGGCTCAAGCTCTAAATGAACTATATCTGGTCTCAATTTATGTAAAAGCCGTATAACCGTAAGTTGATGATAGAAATAGGCGTACAATCGCCCATTGTACCCAATATGAGCAGGCACAATTTTGTATTTCTTGTCATAAAGTTTTTCAAGCTGGATTTGCCGCATTTGGTCTTTCCAAGAGTAAGGCACTAACAAGGTAAGGTCAATACTAGGGATGTTAGCCAGTGCATCAATCTTTCGCTGGTTTTCGGCAACTACATAAGTGTGAGAGACCATCAGAATCTTCATATATAAACACCTTTATTAAAAGGATGCATAGAAATTATATTTTGCTTTTCAACTCGCTCTAACGTTAAAAGCAGACCAACGAAGAACCAAAAATACAGATCAGGTCCTGTCGCGTCCAGCGCACCTCCGGTAAAATCACCCACAATTACCTGAAAGATGATCACAGTTATGCCCCCAGCTAAACTCTTAAGTAAAGGATCAGAAAGCCGACGGTAAATGCTAACTCCCTGGGTTAGAAGGGTTACTAATAGCCATATATAGACCGCTAACCCAGGTATACCTAATTGCAAACCGATAGTAAAATACCTGTTCTCCGTTCCTCCTCCACCAATAAGATCCGCCTCACTGATCTGACCACTAAAATTTTCGTACCTATAGTTAGCAGAACCAGTAGTACCAAGGCCTGTGCCAAGCGGATGGGCAAGTAGATTAGGAATATTCCAAGTCATAATATTCGTTATCCTTCCCTGGAAACTGGCATCTTCTCGAAGGTTACGGAATTGTGATGCTCGATAAGATATTCCCGGATCTTGAAGAAGAAGGATGATGAAAATAGAACCCACGATTAAAAAGATAATGTACTTCGAATTTCTCACTAAAACGAGAATAAAGACTGCTCCAACTGCAACAATCACCCATTCGGCCCGTATCATCGTGGTCGCAACGGCGGTAACCAGAACTAATACAACAAAACCTAAATAAAGATTAGCTCTGGGTCGGCTTCTATAATGGATAAGAACACCTGTACTGATAGCAATCATGAAGCCAAGATAGAAAGCGAAGGCACTAGGGTCAACAAAGGTTGAGAAGGTCCTTATTATACTTCCTGAACCGTATACCCTGAGGTTCCGGGCCTCCCAGCCGAGGTCTCGAACGGTTTCTAATCCAAGTATATATTGATAAATCCCAAAAAGGGCTAAAAGTAAACTAAACCCTATAATGATAGTCAAAACTATCCTAATCTGCTTTATCGTAAAAGGGTTGTTGATGACAAACAAGCAGAAGGGCAAGTAGAGGACAAGCGTTCGTAGTCCAATAACCCCCTGAAGTAGGTTAGGGGAGTTAGGAAGCTGTAAAACGGCGATAACAACGAAGCATATTAAAGGTAAATTAAGTGGATTTTTAACAAACCTTTTTTTATTTACCGCAAATTTAGTTAACAAGGCAAAAGTTAACGCGCCAATTACTACTTCTCTCCAGAGCGCTTGCGTATCAGTAAGAAATAAAACTCTGGCAAATGGGTGCAACGGCACAAAGATCAACAGAAGAATTACGAGTAGTTTTGGGGACAATAGGGTAGCAGCAAGTATAAGTAGTGTTACTAAAACAAGAGGAACCATAGCTGGGTCAGTGACAATTGACCGCCCAAATTGAATGGCAAAAAATATACAGCCAACAATTATAATATACATTAATATTTTATTTGGATTGTTTTCCCAAGAGGTAAAATATATTGAAAGTCTATTTTTTATCATATCGATTTATCCTTTGTCATGTATTTAACTCTTGCCCACGTATCTTGATAGACTTTCAAGGTTTCTTGACTCGTCTTCTCCCAAGAAAACAGTTTAGCCCTTTCTATTCCAGCAACTTTCATCTTTCTCCGCAGCTCATGATTGACTAATACTCTGTGCATAGCTGATGCTAACTCCGTAACATCTCTAGGATCTATCATCAATCCGGCGCTTCCTGCGACCTCTGGGATCGACGATGTGTTAGAAGTAACAACGGGGCATCCACAGGCCATAGCCTCTATAATAGGTAGCCCAAAACCTTCATAGAGTGATGGATACACAAAGAGGATTGCTCCGTTATAGAACAGAGCTAGTTCAATATTACTAATGTTACCCGGAAGCAAGACATTATTTTCCAGATTAAGTTCTTTCACTTGTCTTTTAAAGTCGGTTAAATATGGAGAGCCAGAAAACTCACCTGCAATTACTAACTTGATATTTTCTTTATATGTGTAGATTAGCTCCTTAAAGGCTCGTAAGAGACTACCTATATTTTTGATGGGGCTAATCCCTCCAATGTGCAGGATGTAATCATGATCGATCTTATACTTACTTTTTATTTCCTGTATTAAACCCGGATGATTGATGGGATAGAATTCTCTTCCTACGCCAAGATAAATAACTTTAATCTTTGATTTGTCGATCCCTAATAACCTAATAATGTCTCTTTTAGTGTTCTCTGAATCGGCAATAATCATCGCTGCTTGATCAATTGTACTAAATCTCATCTGGTCTAACCGGCGCAAATAGCACCTTCTGCGGATGCTCTTTGCGAATATCAGATAAGTTAGATCATGAACAGTCACGACGCTTTGGCAATTCTTAATGCGGAACGGCGGAATTCCTTGTTGCACTGAATGAAAAATATCTAAGTATTGGCGTTTAATCTGAGGGATTGTAAAAATTTTTTCCTCAACCGCAATTGCTGCTCGATTGATGATATCAGGGCGAACCGACCATTTCCATGACTTTGAAACCTCTACAAAATCTAAACAGCCAGAATCAATTTGAAGGACATCTAAAGCAGGGTTTAGACTCACACCCTTCAAAATAAATAAAATATATCTATTAGTAGGGTCAATTTTCACAAAATTCTTTATTAAGTTTATTACATAGGTGCTAATTCCAGTTACCTTACCTTGAGGGCAAGCTATTTCTTCAGAAATCCACCTTAAGTCGATACCAATTCGCATTTTTTACCTGTTTACTGATTGATAAACTTCCAGTGTTCTCCTTGCGGTTTCTTGCCAAAGAAAAAGCCCTGTTCGTTGGTGTCCCAATTCAACTAATTTTGCTCTCAACGTGTTGTCGACTAAAATCTGCTTAATAGCTTGCGCGAAGTCATTGAAATCTTTCGGATCAACTAAAATGCCTGCTTCTCCAATCGTTTCACGTAGTGAAGGAGTATTTGAAGCAATTACTGGAGTTCCACATGCCATTGCCTCAAGAGTAGGCAGACCAAAACCTTCATAAAGTGATGGGAAAACGAACACTTGCGCTGTATTATAAAGAAGGACTAAATCTTCATCGGAAACAAAATCGGTGAAGATGACATCATCCTCTATCCCCAGTTCGTAAGCCTGTCGAGATAGGGCGTGAAAGAACCAATCTTTTCGCCCCACAATCACTAATTTCAGCGCTGGAATCTTATCTACCGTTTTGAGGATACGATGTGCTTTCAGCACAACCTGACTATTTTTATGCTCGTCGATACCACCGAGATGCAAAATGTACGGTGCGTCAATTCGATACTTTCTTTTTATCCCTTCAAGCAACTTTTGATCAGAAATCGGCCGGCAAAAGTTGTCAACTCCTTCATAGATAACCTCGATTTTTCTATATGGTACTTTCAAAAGCCTAACAATGTCATTACGAGACTGCTGAGAAACGGTGATGATTTTGTCAGCGTTCCTAACAGAAAGGGTGATCGCGCGTCTGTATCGCGCTAAATACTTTTTGGTAGAATACTCAGAAAGCAGCAACGGAATCAAGTCGTGAATGGTCACTATAAACTTACACAGCTTCAGGTGCGGCACACCAATGTTCGTCGGAGTATGGAGGACATCTATCTTTTGCCTAACAAGTTCTCTTGGCAACCATACATCAACCCAAGGGATACACATCCTCTTGTGAATAACTTGGTAGTGGCAATTGGCGGCAGATGGAAGGTCTTTCTTCGGCTCACCATCTATGAATATTATATACTCGTTCTTGCTATCGACCAGAAGAAGGTGCTTAATAAGATTTAGGGCATAACGACCGATTCCTGTAGTAGGTCCCAGAAGTACTCTACCATCGATACCAATTCGCATTATGTAGACCTCATCACTTAGCTATTTTTCGAGCACAGACTTTTATTGCTTTACCGTAGTTCTGTCTTGTAATAACGTATATTATCTTTGCGATAGCATCATATACCCTAAATTTTATATTTCTTAGCCTGTTTATCTCGTGATAACCAACGTTGCCGATAACCATCTTTACCACCTGAAAGCCCGTTTTCTCCAGCAATCGTTTAATAGTAGACTGCGAGAAGAAATACAGGTGGTGAATCTCATCTCCTTCTTGGCCATACAGATATTGCTTATGAAGTTTCTGTCGCAACAAAGCGTGAAAGAAATATGGCACGTAATACTCAACGTTTGGAACCTCAATTACGATAAACCCATTATCCTTCAATAAGCTATTTACTATGGCTAAGTTCTTCGACGGGCTGGATGTGTGCTCCAGCACGTGCCACAGAGTTACGACATCAAAATACTTTTCCGGCAAAGGAATTTCGGTTATGTCACCATAAACTGTGTTTAAGCCCAATTTCTCGTTAGTATACTGAACACAATACCTGGAAACCTCTGTGCCGTAGATTTCCCAGCCGTGTGCCTGAGCGATTTCCAGGAAAGTGCCAATACCACATCCTACATCTAAAAGCCTACCTGTCTGAGAAATGCGTGTAATCTCGCTAAGGCGCTCCTCCCACATTGGAATTCTAGTCTTCTCTTGTTCAAACCAAGCAGTATAGTATGATTCTGGATAGGTTTCGTCTAAAATCCGCTGGGAAGGCTGGGGATTGACATAGGTGAGATCACAATTTTTGCATTTCACAACTTGGTATTTTTCAGTCAAATACACAATTGCAGTAGAGTTTAAATTACATAGATCACATGACACGTGGGTTTTCTCCATTCTCTTCCTCTTCGGCGCATACCATCTCACTGGCTAACAGCTCTCCATGGCCTAGTTTTGCCAACATAATTTAACATTTAGGGAATCTTGCCGGACCTTTGCTTTAACCTCTGCCGTGACACACTCATGGCTATAAACCAGAGATTTTGCCCAAATCGATTTACGCTTGCCATAGCGTTTCCACTCTATGCTTCAGTATCTGCTTTTTGTCCTCGACGGAATTGGGCCTGATGGCTGTTATTACACCTAATATTGACAGCTTGAACAGAAATTCGCCTATTAATAGCCATTTCACTATAGAAGTGCGAAAAATTCCGCAATTATCGCGAGAGAATCGAAACATGCCTTTGGCAAACTCCCTGTTGGCCATTTCGGGTACTTGAGATGCACTGCCTCGGCAGTAATGAATAACCTGTGCTTCGGGTGTAAGGCATATCTTCCAACCATGCTTACGAATGCGATAGCACCATTCGCTTTCTTCAATGTAGAGGAAGTAGTTCTCATTGAGGAACCCGACAGTTTCGATAACTTCCCTCCGCACCATCATACAAGCACCGACAACGGATGCAACCTCGAGTACGCTGTCATTGTTCCAGTTGACTGTTCCAAATTGCAGGTGATCGCCCTGCCCGGCAAGCAATCGCCGCCACAATGGGCTGTAGTGGAATAACAATGTCAACGGACTGGGGTAATTGTTCACCACCGAGGGCCATACAGTCATGTCTGGATTTAGCAGCTTGCATCCAACCACACCAGCTTGTGGGTGCTCTTCTAAAAATTTCCACATCTTTTGTAAAGCATTCGGTAGCACAAGAGTGTCTGGATTAAGCAATAGTACATATTGCCCCTTCGCCAATCGGAGCGCTTGATTGTTGGCAGCAGCAAAACCTCTATTCGATTTGTTTTCCACAAGCAAAACATCGGGATAAGCCTTCCTTATGGCTTGAGCACTCCTGTCATTTGAACCATTGTCCACGACAATGATTTCGAGTGCAAAGTCGTGTTCTGATTCGTAAATAGATTTTATGCAATCAAGAACCAAATCTTTTGTGTTCCAATTTACAATCGAAATAGTCACAGTTGCTTCTGAATTGTTCCTTATCATCAAATATACCCTTATGAAATAGTCAAGAAGATTTCCTGCCTGTAACCCACCATCCGAATCCTATAGATCGGGTAAGATTCGACTCACTCAAATTAAAATGTATAGCAAAATTGGTATTCTGTTTAATAAAATATAAATAGATCCTATTTAGAAATACTGGCAAGACGAAGCTTGGGAAAGGTCCATACCCACCTGATTTGATTTCCTCAAGCCCCTCATTTTTCATCGTGTGAATATAATCACCTAATGAAGAACTATTGACGTAATATTTTTGACTGGAGTTCTTAAAAAATCTGTATCCCGCTGCAAATTTTAATTTGACTGTAAAATTAAGAAATAAAATTGCGTAGTTTATCATATTTGCTACTGTGTGAAGAGAGAATTTATTTGGAACGATATCAGCGAAAAATATACCATTAGGTCTTAGTACGCGTACCATCTCCTTGATCGGTCTATGTACATCTTCAAAATGTTCTAAGACTCCAAAACTAAGCACTAAATCAAAAGAATTGTCTTCAAAAGGCATCTTATTAATATCATCTTGAACAAATTCTCCAACCAGGCCTAATTTCTTGAAGTTTCTTTTGACCTTTTCCAGAGCGTGTGATGAAAGATCTAACATGGTCACATCATAACCTTCACTTGCGAGCATTGTAGATATTGTTGCCAACCCACATCCACATTCCAAAGATTTTTTTCCCGGTGCCTGATCAAAAAGCTCTTTAAAACTCTGAAATTTGATCTTTTCACAAAGCCCTACGTAGGTATTCTCATCAAGGAATCCATTACATTGTTGATTGTGCCATAACCAATCCCAAGTGGATGGTGATCCTTTTTCGTGATCTATACTAGTCATCTTCGGCTCGGGTTAGTGGTATTCGGGCTTCAGCAATAGCCTGTTCTGAGATATCCACTCCATAAACTACATGGCCCCGTTTTTGAAGTTCCTCCCCGGTGGCCCCAGTCCCACAGCCCACATCAAGAATGCGTAACCCTTGGCCCTTAACCTCTTTAATTACATGCCAGATCGGGCCACGTCCATATATTTTTTCTTCCTCATCCATTATTTCCGTAACAAGATCATTTTGACTATTCTTTGGGTACCGCCTCAAAGCGCATTCGGGCTCCCTTCCCAAAAAGATTTGATACGGCATAAAAAGCTCTTGCTAAGGCTGTTAACGCTTTCTTTTTAAAACCTTCTGAAATCCCAACCTTAACAAGCGATGCCTCAAAGCTATGCGTCACCGGCAAGAAGTCCAACTTGTTCAACTGTAACCCGGCTTTTTCTAAAACACACTTTAGCGACTTGGGTGAAAAATGGTACAAATGATATGGTATCTCCAGCGCCTGCCACTTCCGCCCGAATAGTTCTGCTTCCCAGCTTTCAATGTTTGGAACGCTTCCCACGAGTTTCCCGCCTTTCTTCAAAATCCGGAAAATTTCTCTCAGGTCATCGGACAATCGCGGCAAATGCTCCAGAACCTCCCACGCAGTTATCAAATCGAACTGCTTGGATGGAAAACCAGCCTCAAGCAACGTCGTCTGTCTTACAGTTAGCCCTGCTTCTCTGGCGTTTTTAACCGCCGCTGCATTTATTTCTATTCCCTGGCTATCCCAACTGTGCTCTTTCATCCAATAAACATACTGGCCACTGCCACAACCGATATCTAAATGTTTACCGCCTCTAATATAGGGAATGATCCTCCTGAGAGCAATCACATCCTCTTTAGGCCAGCGCCGCATCACAAACCCTGCCATGCTGGAGATCGCCTTGGGTTGAAAGTCATCTTGCCGCCAGCCATAACCGTAATAATGGTCTATGACTTTGGCTTTAGCCCATTTTTTAAGCTTCCCCCTCCAACCTGAACCAGCCTTCACAGATGGCACCATTATCTTTTGATAGGAGTAATATTGATCATTGCTGTAAAGCTTAGCCAACAAATCACCAGACGGTGGAGGAACAGTGAAAACCAAAAAGCACTGATCACACTGCCAAATATCGAATTCTTCTGGACCGATTGGGATAGTAATACCGTAGTTACGATATAGAGCTGTTCGCGTCGAATCGCACCCCGGACAGTTCATGCCGTTACGTTATCCCTTTAGACGATAAGACAAATCCCGTATTTCTACAACACTGATGGATTTAAACCCAAAGCTGAATGCCAGCCACAAGGGCATAAAGATTGCCGCCTTCCAGACTAAAATAAGATTCGGTTGCAGCAGTAGCGGACTAGCAGCGCACAAGGTTGCCAATAAACTGCGTCCGGCCTTTTTCCAATTAGGCGTAATACCAGTGCCCTTCTTCAAAAAATGCAGCAACGGTACCATCGCCAATAGCTCGCTTATAACCGAGGCGATGGCGCAAATCTTAAAGCCAAACCTCTGTATTCCAAAATAGTTTATAGCCACATTAACCGCTACCACCAAAGAATAGATGATTAATAGTCGACCTAGTTCTTTTAAGGCTATCAGTATGTGGACGGCCAAAATGTTCCAACTGTTTAATAACACCACCCATAAAAGCACTACCAGGGCAAAGGTGCCTTGGACATAAGCTGGTCCGCAGAAGAGCAGGATTATTTGCCTGGAGGCGACGGCCCCAAATACAGCCAACGGAATCAAAAGTAGCCCCAAAATGTCAAATGTGCGTTGGTATAAACGCTTAACTTTTTCGGGATCACTGATAATAAATTGTGAAAAAAGAGGCAAATGGGAAATCAACAGTCCGCTGGCTAACATTATCCCCCAGTCCACAAATTTATAAGCCGCATTGTACAGCCCCACCGCCCGGTCATCCGCCAGTTTGGAAAGGAGCATGGTGTCGGCCTTGAGTACTAAGCCGCCAAGTATCAATAGTAATCCTACTGGCATTGTCTCTCTGACTAAACTCTTGATCAGGTCTAAATCCAATTTAAAGTCTGGTTTTTCATGTTTCCAGGCGAAGAAAATGAAGAGACCAGAGGCAACTGCGGCTATTATCACATTTCCCCACATCAGCACTACAATGCCACCCCGGCTCCAGAGCATATAGCCCACCGTTGCCACTGCTATCAGTTTCCCCACCACATTAATCCCGGCCACATACCACATCTGAAGCCTGGCCTGGAACAACACTGCCACTGTTGACGGCACAGAGAATAAGATGGCCAGCAAGCCTAACAGCATATAAATCTCAACATCCTGGGGATAACCCAAGTAGTTAATGGTTACCGCTGCCAAGCCGCATGCTACTAGGGCTAGGGTGGCTCTCAGGATGAGGAAATTCCCCAATATCTTTCTAGTCTGTTCTGGTCGCTGATTAATTTCACGGATAAGAACTATTTGACCACCGAACTCCACAAACGAACCCACAATCCCTACATACACCAAAACCAGACTGTATTTACCGAACCCCTCCGGCCCCAGGTAGCGCATGGTTAGAACAAAAGTCAGCATGCCCAATAGATGAAGCATCCCCTGGCCAACTGTTTGCGATAGCGTATTAATGATTATTCTAATTTCAAGACTCTTAGGCATACCTGGAAGGTTTGACTTCAATAACGGCTGGAAAAACAGTTCCTATCTTGACCAGACAAAAAGCAGTAAATAAGTGTCGTGCGTTTGAGTACTGACTCAAGCACTAAGTAATCCATTCTGTTTGCAAATGTAGCATATTGTAATACAAGAATTGAACGTTTTAGATGATCCTCCTAGAATGGTTCTCGCTGAAACATATCTTTCCCCATTCCAGACATCTTGAAAACTGGACTCCAAAATATTTCCGAAATCATACTTTTCCGGATAGACAGCGCAACAAGGTGAAACTGCTCCATCGGGGTTTATCGTAATATAGGTCCACGGCCACTCACAAAATTGCCTCGGCATTTTTGACTGAGCTTTCGCCGTATCATAACGTTGAAACCGGGGGTCAGTGGGTAGCCAATCTTCAGCAGCACAAATTAACTCTGGAAGTGGAGCTAATATCTCCCGTCCCGTGTCAACACGAACAAGCCCAGCAATAAAGTTAACTTTCAATCCTTCGGCGATTGCCCGAGCGCTTTCCACTTCATGTTGGTTGTGCCGCATCACCAGAAATTATACCGTTATTCGTGGTTTTTTCCTTCGCAGGCGGATTTTTACCTCTTGTATTTGTTGAATATTCTCAATCACCTTTTGAAGAGAGCCGCCCCGACGATAAGATTCGTACGAAGCTTGTGTCGCTCCGTCCATAGATACATAGATTTCCGACACCCCACTTTTTACAAGGCGCTCAGCATCACCCGACCTAAGGATATTGAGATTAGTGCTGAAAGAAACATAAATGCCGAAACTGACAGCGCACTCAATAATCTTGAATATATTTCTATTGAGGAGTGGTTCACCCCAACTGTCAAGTCTAACTACGTACAGATATTTCCCTATCTGCTCCATAATCTTACGGAAAGCCTCGACGGACATCATATCCTGCTTGCGCTCGTGTCTACCTTGGCCAGTAGGGCATAAAGGACAACGAAGATTACAATAGTTACAGATGTCAATATAAGCAATAAAAGGGTAACCATGAACAACTGGACGCCTTTTTCTCAGATCTTCGTAGATAGTCCTACGATTAAGTATTCGTAGAAAGGTTTCTTCTCCCTTTGCAAAACGCTTACACCAATGCAATGAAGCTTTGACAAATGAAAATGCCTTATCTATTCTTTCCAAGCTTCGTCTCCCTTATGGACAAAAAATTCACTATTTCTTGATAACCCCCCTTCTTTTTCTGGTGTGGCCACCACCCTCAAGCCACCCGAAAGACCTACATAAAACAAAAACATGGCGAACGGTTTCCAAAACAACATTAGCCAAGTGCGATGTCTAAGAAGAATATTAACGAAACGAGATGCAAAGTGCTTTTCTCTTTCTGTCAAGTCGTTTTTAAGATACCTGAGGCAATCTTCTATTGCCCCCGGCGCAACAGTATACTCCGATTGATAAATTCTAAAACCACATTCTGTTAACAACTTGTTCAAACTTTGACGATCGAAATCATATAGGTGCCTTGGTAAGTCCAAAGCGGGCCAGTGGTGCTTAAAAAGGCGGAATTCCAAGCTGAGGATATTTTGGGTCGTGAGAAAAAGTGTTCCATCTTTCTTTAGTACTCTTCTGATCTCGCAAAGTGTTTCTTTGACTTTGTGCAAATGTTCGATGGTATCAAAAAGGATTACTGAATCAAAATATTCCTTCGGGAAACCAGCTTCATGGACCGGCCCGCAAAATATCTTTATCCCTATTTTGTTAGCTCTCTCAGCAGCGGCTTGGCTTAGCTCGACTCCAGCAACTTCCCAGCCGTGCTCACGATACCATTCAAGAGTGGTGCCTGAACCGCAACCCACTTCAAGAAGACGACCTTCTGGTCGATACGGCAGCATCGCCTTGTATCCAAAGCGCTTTTTTGCAATCTGTCGCCAAAATAGCTTGGCCAAAAAACCTTCCAATAGAGGGTGTGATAGAGAAAATGCAATCTTTAAAGCTTTTAGGGTCAGATTTTCTGGATATTTGTAATGTCGTGCGATAACTGAAGCTCTAACGTACGCTTTTAGCCGAGCCAAAACCGTTGGCGACTTGCTCATCGTGGGCACTCGTGGTTGATAGGAATAGTAGTCCTCGGGGTAATAACTTTTAATTTCCGATAAGGTTGGCCTTGGGTTTTGGTATACGAAACCGCAGTCATTACAGCGAACTAAAGTAAACAAATCCGCCCCACCGTGAATTCTATCCCGCCCCGATAGAAAAAAAACCGACTTTTTTGAACCACAAATCAAGCAATTGACATATTCCATTTTTTATTCCAAAAATCTATTCAGTTCGATCAAATGCAATTTGTGGTAGGGCTCTGGGGTCACATCTTCACGAGTTGTTGCCCAAACGGCCTTTTGAAGAACCATGAACCTAAGATGTTAGCTTTTTAAGTATCCAATCCTGGTGAACCCCGCTGGTATGATTTGGTTGATTTCATTGATCATCAGGCCATTCATCATATCTGAGAGAGGTCTCATTACCCTCATGATGCTTCCTTTTACCTGGGAAAGAGGCCTGGGGGTAACATTTTCATATGTCATTATTCTGGTTGATTTGGTCTATATAGTCTGTTTGGTCTATTTGGTCTATTTAGTTTCTTTAGTTTGTGGGTTGACCCAGGAGATGTTTCAATCCTACTTGCTTAGGTGTTTTAAGTCAGTTTCAACCATCATCTTAACCAATTCTTTAAACGAAACGATTGGTTCCCAACCCAATATCTTTTTCCCCTTACTATAATCCCCCTTCAGTAGATGGACTTCAGCTGGGCGAAAGAATCTCTCATCACTGATCAAGTAATCACGGTAATCAAGACCCGCGTGGCTAAAAGCCATCTCTGCAAATTCTTTTACCGAGTGGGTCTCCCCAGTGGCAATAACATAATCATCAGGTTCATTTTGTTGAAGCATAAGCCACATCGCCTTAATATAATCTCCTGCAAAACCCCAGTCACGTTTGGCTTCCAAGTTACCAAGTTTTAGTTCATTAGACAGACCTAATTTAATCTTTGCAACAGCATTAGAGATCTTCCGGGTTACAAATTCATATCCTCTTCGAGGCGATTCATGATTGAAAAGGATACCAGAGCATGCAAAGAGGTTGTAAGCTTCGCGGTAGTTCCTTGTCAGATCGAATCCAGCTACTTTGGAGATTCCATATGGGGATCTTGGGTGGAAAGGAGTATTTTCATTCTGAGGCGTTTCTTTAACAAGTCCGAACATCTCAGAACTGCCCGCAAAATAGAATTTGCACTCCGGAGCCTTCTGCTTTATCGCTGACAAGACGAAGTGTGTGCCATTTATATTGGTATTGATGGTCGAAAACTCGTCTTCAAAAGAATAGCTTACAAAGCTCTGGGCTGCCAGATGGTAACATTCATCAGGCTTTACCTTCTCCACCACATTAAAGATACTTGCATAACTTTCCATAGAGGCAGGATGAAGAATTATTTTGTCAAGGATGTGTCTTATCCTCCAGAGCCTGTGTTCTGGGTCCTCAATGGCCACTCTCCTGACAATCCCGTGCACCTCGTATCCCTTCTCTAATAGAAACTCAGCAAGGTAGCTTCCATCCTGGCCAGTAATACCAGTAATCAAAGCCTTTTTAGTCATTTAATTTTCTTCCTTCTTATTTCTTCGATTTTACCTATTCTCTGGATTTATTTATCATAACCTGTTGTTCGACCCAAGGATAGGTCAGCGCAATACCATCTTTTAGAGAGTATCGGGCGCGCCAGCCTGTTAAGTAGATCCGATCATTGCTAAAATTACGCGACTGGACACCAACCGGGCCATCCACCCATTTTATATTGGTCTTCTTGCCGGCTACCTCAGCCACCGTGTCCACCAGCTCTTTTACAGAAGCGTACTGCGGGCAACCGATGTTTACGGGACCCTCCAGGTCGGATTGCATTAATCGATAAA
>Ga0315274_10008844_pt1 | contig 14580 bp, 9 predicted proteins | sample YL17G02_20_MG_FD_203700 | JGI IMG/M metagenome (GOLD analysis project Ga0315274, IMG submission 203700) | Sediment microbial communities from Yellowstone Lake, YNP, Wyoming, USA - YL17G02_20 | ecosystem: Environmental > Aquatic > Freshwater > Lake > Sediment | place: USA: Wyoming | collected... | reverse complement strand
CGTCCCGGTCCCGAGGCGAGACACCGCGCCAGATGTGAGGTCGACGATGCAGACGCATTGATCCTCCTGCTCGGTTCCGGACACGTAGGCGATCTGACCCGCCGGCCCGGCGCCTGTCAGGACGAGGCTGAACCACCAGAAGAATCCTGTCATGAAGGGTTTCCCGCGGCCCATTTCCGCGCATGCAACAAGAATCCCCGTCGGCTCGGCGGCGCAACGGGGAGCAACTCACTTGGATTGTGCACTCACTTCCCAATGGCTTCGTTGATCACCACTTGGAGGTCCAAAGCATTGACCGCTCCATCGAGATTAACATCGGCGTTGACGCTGCTCTTGGACATCTCAAGGAGCGCGTTGATCACGAGTTGGACGTCAACAGCATCGACTCTGCCGTCACGATTAACGTCCGCCTTCGAGATAGAAACCCCGGAGTCGACGAAGGTGAAAGCCTTGGTGGCAATCGTGGCGCCGGCCGCCGTGACGACCACCACGTCCTCCGGTATTGCGACCCCTCCGATGACGGACGAGGCCGCGTGCGCGGGCGCTACGACATCGATCCGGTAATCACTGACCGCATGAATCGACTGGACCTCGACCCCGCCGAACTTCACCGAGATCGGGTTGCTGAGCCGCTTGCCGAGGATAACCACTATCACTGGTTCACCGTTGGGCAGTATTCCGGTCGACGGGCCTTCAGCAATAGGCAAGTTCGATATGGGTTCCCCCTCGACAGCATCCGCAGGGATGTTCTCCGGGAGGACAACGTTATAAATCCGCGGCAACGCCAGAATTGTCACGACCGGCGACATTTTCGACATCCCCTGGATGGGCGTCCAATAAAGACTGGAAATCGTGCGCGGCGTCACAACGTAGAACCACTGTTCGTGGGGTTTCGTTGCGTCGGGGGAAACAACGCGCAGATTATTGAACGCGGGAATAAGCGCGTTGTTCTTGAACCACAGAATCTGCGTTGATCCCTCCGCGTAGAATTCCGGGCTGGTGAACTGCTCCGGGTGCGAATACTTATAGTCCACGAGGAGTTGGTTGTCATCGTCCACCGGCCTGTCGCGGCGAGGATCCTCGATCTGGTTATCCGTTTTCAGGACAACTTCGCTGGCCACCGGAAGCGGCTCCGTGACCCCCACCGTAAGGATCACGTCTTGGTAAGCAGCCATACTGCCGGAGGTAGCCGTGATGCGCACAAGGTACATGCCTGTATCGAGGAGTTTCGTTTGCCACCGGAATGTCCCAGTGCCATCGCGGTTATCCGCGAAAGGAGCCTGATTCGCGGACGATGTGCTGTCATATGGGGCGCTCGTCCCCGGACCATTCCAAACCGCCGAGAGCGTGCGGATCGCTGCGCCGGACGGGACGCTCGTCTTCACGACGAACGAGATCTCTTCGCCTGCGGCCACCTGCTGCATTGGAACGGGTTCGAGCGTAAGAGCTGTCACAGTTTGGGGAAGGCTGGACAGGTCTGACGGGAATGCAATGTGCTCCACACCGGGGAACAAGAGCCCCGGATCCTGCGGTGCGCCCTGTCCGTCCGAAAGCCCGACAATCGCGTCTTCCACTGTGCAATCCAGATACGTAAACCGAATGTGGCCGCTGTAAAAGATCTCGACCTGGACTGTGTTCGGGTTGCGGGCGGGTGGGTCTGTTATGCCCTCCAGTTCCGGTATGCCCTCGAAGGCAACCACAATCCTATCATCAAGGAACCGGGCCCACATTTCCCCGGAGACATCTGGGGCGAGATTGGCAAACAGGAACGAAATGCGCGGAATGTCGAAGTGCGTCGCAAGCGACGGCGTCAGATTGTCCACACTCATCTCATTAACGTCTCGGAACGCGATGTATCCGTTCGCGCTCAGAAAGAGAGTACTGTAGCGCACACCGAAGAACGGGAAGGCCGTAACCCCGATCGACACGACCTGATTCCACGCCAGCGGTATTGCGTAACTGCCACCCCGTTCATCTTGTCTTGGTACGGGAAACTCTGAGATATTCCTCGTCACCTTGGCGTTGTACGCGGAATAGTAAGACGAGCCCGTGGTCGATTCTCCAAGGGCTGCCTCGGGACTGCCCACGGGTGAAAACAGGATCTGCGTGAAAGACAGGTCGAACGGATTCGCGGGACTGCTCCTCTTTGAGAACGCCTCCGTAAGAAAATCGGCCGGTGTCGTTCCCGCCACGGCTCGCGAAAACCGTACGTCAGGGAATCCCGTCGTCAATTCCGAGAAGAGCGTGTAGAAATACTCCGTGCCCGCAACCACCGATGTATCGAGAAACTTCTCGGCTGTTCCACGATAGAACTCCATTCCTTCCGAGGGGATTCTCGGGAAAGCCGTTGTGGAACGTATGAGGATGACACGCTTGAAAAACACGGAAATCGGATTGGTCCATGTCAGGGCAATCACCGAACGCCCAAGTTGGTCGACGGAAGGGATGGCCCGGAACGAGGTGATCTGTTCGGCGCTCGTGTCCGGCGCGATCTCGACGGCCTGTGCAGCCGCGCGAATGTTCACCCGCGTATCCAAGCTCAGGCCAAGGTTCACGGAGGCTTGGCCGAGGGCATTGTACAAGTCGTTGAAATCCGAGGCCTCGGTCAGTATGTTGGTCTGGACTTCATAGAAGAGCTTGGCCGTATTCTCGATGCCCATCCCGATAACCGAACGCCCGTTAAAGGAGTCGCCATCCGTCAGAAGATACGCCAGCTTGTTGATGACGCCGCTGTTCCAGTGTACGCCGCCATTGTCGTACGGCCCATAATAGTAATACGGGCTTCCGACCCGGTCGGGATCGCCGAACTCCGGCGGGTTCTTCATATTGCGAATCACCCCGAAGGAAGCCGGCAGATCCTCGCCCATCAACCAGCGAACGTCTGACGTATCCGTGCCGCGGCCATTCGTCAGATCGATGAACTCGCCCCAGATGTCCGAGAATGATTCATTGATTGCCCCGGATTGGTAAGAATAAATGAGTTGGGATTCGTAGTCCGTGACTCCGTGCGTCAGCTCATGGCCTACGACGTCATCGGCGGAAGCGAATCCCTCGCCAAAGTACATGTGATTCGTGCTGATGCCGTAAATCGGATCCATTTCCGTGGTCCCGCTCCAGAAGGCATTTTGCACCGGGCACTCATACGCAAGGTACGGGTTGCAGAACCGAACTGTGCCAACAACGGACATGCCCTTGTTGTCGATACTGTCCCGGCCATGAACACGCGAATAGAAGCCGTATGTGTCTCCGAAATAATCATAGGCAAGGTTCGCGTCAGCAATGCCTACGGCCGGATCTCCTTCGCTGCGCACAAGTTCTCCGTTGCACGAGATATTCCCATTGCTGTCGAAAAACCAATCGTTCTTTCCGTCGTAGATCCGCCGGTTAAGCGCGTCATGCAACAGCGAGTAGTGGAAGACGACCTGGCCGGAGTGCGCGTCCACTAAGACGGCCTCGGAATTCAGCGTCGCGGAACCACCCATCGCTGTGAATTTCCAGACCACCGAGATCGAGCCCGGAAGACCGACGACGATTGGGTCATAGACCGTGCGACCGTCCGACACAATGCTGTAGTCGTCGTTAGTGCCGCCGAACGCATTGCAGGCCCACTGGAGCGCTGCCGCCTGCGCGTCCGTCACCGTGACACTGGGAGTCAGGGATGGCTCTCCGTTATCAAGCGCCGCCGTATCCCGAAGGACATCGCTGAGAACGCAGACCACGCCCCCGTATGCGTCGACCTGCACGGTCATCATGCCGCCGAAGACCGGAATCCCGTTGTAGGTCTGCCGAAGCTTCACGTATGACTGGCCGCTTGACGCGCTCACGCGCATGGTTTCGAAAGTCATACGGCTGCTGGGGCGCGCGAATGCGCCTATATGGGCCGAGACAAACACCTGAGCCGCGACTTCCGGCGCCGATGACTTCGAACCTGATGAACCCACGGTGAAATACGAACCGGGAGGAGCGGCGACAAATCGCAGGAACCCCTCCTCAGTGTTCTGCTGGCGCGGCAACTCCGTCGCATTCGGCGCATGAAGTACGCTGTACAAACTCTCGATGCTGGCGGGATCCACCGTTGTAGAAGCCGCGAATGCGGCGCCCCCAACAAAACAGACCAGCCACGCCACGCACACTGCCCCAACGTAGCAGGCCCGATGAAGCCTGAGGCAAACCAGACTGCGCATCAATCCTCTCCCACGCGACACCCAGACACATTCATCCGCTCGCAGGCAACGCACCACGAGACGAAGTCCATCTCACACGCTTCCGGCTTGTGAACGATCATCCTCAAGAAACCGCTTGTACCCACCCACACGTTACGCGGCGGAATTCAACACCTCCCACCTTGCGGCACAAAACCACCCTTTTGCGACGTTCGGTTCCCCCATGAGACGGCCCACGGAGGGTGTTCCTCGCCGCATAATAAGGCTTCCGCCTTCTTTACTGTTTAACCGTTGTACACCAACAAGATAAATGATGTCAAGGGAAAACCTTCGACGCCGGCTGCACAAGATGGGAATTGTCTGAATAAGGATAGGCGGATCGTCGTTGAAAACTTCGGCGCTCCTTCGGCGCCGCCCCGTTGTTGTTGACTTGATCGCCCATGGGCCTTATCATACGTATTCTGATGCGGTGGATCATTGTGTTACACCTTTTCTATCCGCGTGGGGAGGGCGAGGCTCCTGCCGAGCCGGCGCGGCGAGGAATTGCGGCTCGGCAGGAGCCTCGCCCTCTCGCGCTTGGAATGAACATAGCTATGGGGCGCGTGCAGAGATCGTCATGGGACGGATAATCGTCATCGCCAATCAGAAGGGCGGTGTGGGCAAGACGACGACGGCCGTCAACCTCGCGGCGTGTATGGCCGCGGCAGGCCGTGCCTCGCTGCTCGTTGACCTCGATCCGCAAGGGAACGCCACCAGCGGGTTGGGGATTGACAGGAATTCCCTCGATCTCACGGTTTATCACTCGCTTGTGGACGGCGTCCCGTTGCGCGAAGTGATGAAGCCGACACTGATGGACAACCTGAAGATGATCCCCTCGAACAAGGAACTGGTCGGGGCCGAAGTGGAACTCGTGAGCGCGCCGCACCGGGAGTTCCGGCTGAAGAGCCAACTCGAAGCTTTCCGCGACGAGTTCGAATTCATCTTCATCGATTGTCCCCCTTCCCTTGGGTTGCTGACATTGAACGGGCTTGTGGCGGCGGACGGCGTGATGATCACGCTCCAATGCGAGTACTATGCCCTTGAAGGTCTCAGCGAGCTGCTGCACACGATCGTGCTCGTGCGGGATAATCTGAACCCGCAGTTGCGGCTTCAGGGCGTGTTGCTCACGATGTATCAATACACCAATCTATCGCGTCAGGTCGTGGATGACGTGCGGGCGCATCTCGGCCAGAAGGTCTACGATACGGTTATCCCGCGCAACGTGACGCTGAGTGAGGCTCCCAGCTTTGGGAAGCCTGTCATTTTTTACGATCTGAAATCGGCGGGGGCGCGGGCGTATCTGGCCCTTGCGCGGGAGGTGCTTTCACGTGGCTGAACCAAAAAAGAAGGGGTTGGGCAAAGGGCTTGGCGCCCTCATCTCCGTGGATTTGGACCGGCCTCCGGCGGGTCCGAAGCCGGCGGAGCCGTTGATAGACGACGAAAACCGGATTCTCCAACTCGACCCGCATGCAATCCATCCAAATCCGAAGCAGCCCCGGAAGGCATTTGGTGAGGAGTCGCTCCAGGAACTCGCGGAATCGATCAAGCGCGACGGCGTTCAAGAACCGGTCATCGTTCGCAAGACCGGCGACGCCTACGAATTAGTCACCGGCGAACGCCGCGTCCGTGCGGCGATCATGGCAGATCTGAAGACGATCCCCGCTCTCTGTAGGGATGTGCCCGATTCGGACATGCTGAAGCTCGGCCTCATTGAGAATATCCAGCGCGAGGATCTCAATCCGATCGAGCTGGCCCAGGCGTATCAATCGCTCATCAACGAATACCGCTACACGCAGGAGCAACTCGCCGATGAGGTGGGCAAGAAGCGCGTCACGGTGACGAACACGCTGCGCCTGCTAAACCTGCCGCCGGACCTCCAGGCGTTTGTCATCGATGGATCGTTCACGATGGGTCATGCCCGTGCGCTCCTCGCGTTGCCTTCGGCGGACGCCCAGCGCGCGGCGGCCCGGAAGGTTATCACCCACGGTCTATCCGTGAGGCAAGCCGAGAAGCTCGCCGCGCCGCATGAACCGAAGCACAAAAGGCCAGCCCCGCCCAAAGACCCGAACGTGGCCAAAATCGAGGACGAACTGCGGGGCGTCCTCGGCTCGAAGGTAACCGTCCGAACGATGCGCGGGCACCGGGGCCGGATCGAGATCGAGTATTACAGTCTCGATGACCTGGATCGCATCCTCAAGGTCATGCGAGGGAAGCAAAATGCGTAGGTCCGAAATGATTTCGGACCCACGGGGCGATACGTATATTCGGTAGTGAGAAGAGAAAGGAAGTGCGGAAATGATTGACATCAAACTGCTGCGTGAGAATCCCGATATCGTGCGCCGAGCGCTCGAGAACCGCGGAAATCCCCTGGACCTCGATGAGATCCTCCAGTTCGACGCGTCCCGCCGGCAATTGCTATATGACCTCGAGCAGCTCAAGGCTGAACAGAATCGCGCTTCCGAGGAAATTGCGCGGTTGAAGAAGGCCAAACAGGATGCGTCCGCGACGATTGCGGCGATGAAGTCGGTGAGCGAGAAGGCCAGGCAGCTTGATGAGCAAGTCAAACAGGCCGAGGCGGAGCTTGAGGCCAGGCTTCTGTTGGTTCCAAACGTGCCGGATGAGACCGTGCCCGTGGGCGCGGACGATTCCGCGAATCGCGTCGAACGCCATTGGGGCACGCCCCCGGAGTTCGATTTCGAGCCGAAAGATCACGTCGACGTCGGCCAAGCACTAGGCATCCTTGATTTCGAGTGCGCGGCCAAGATCGCCGGTGCGCGGTTCTGTCTGTCGAAAGGGCCAGGCGCACTCCTCGAACGCGCCATCATCAACCTCATGCTCGATACGCACACGCGCGAAAACGGCTACACGGAGATCCTCCCGCCGTTCATGGTGAATTCCGACTCGATGCGCGGCACGGGCCAGCTCCCGAAGTTCGCCGCGGACCTGTTCCGCGTCGAGGGATTCGACCTCTGGCTTATTCCCACGGCGGAAGTCCCGGTCACGAATATCCACCGCGACGAGATCCTCGATGCCGAGCGGCTTCCCATCAAATACGTTTCGTACACGCCGTGCTTCCGCAGCGAGGCCGGCTCGTACGGCAAGGACACGCGCGGCATGATCCGCCAGCACCAGTTCAACAAGGTCGAACTGGTGAAGTTCACGAAGCCGGAGGAGTCATGGGACGAACTCGAGAAGCTCACGCACGACGCCGAGACCATCCTCCAGAAACTCGGCCTTGCGTACCGCGTCGTGACCCTTTCGACGGGCGACCTGGGATTCGCTTCCGCCAAGACATATGACATCGAAGTCTGGTTGCCAGGACAAGGCAAGTATCGGGAAATAAGCTCCTGTTCGAATTTCACCGACTTCCAGGCGCGCCGCGCCAGCATCCGGTTCCGCCGCGACAAGAAGCCCGAGTTCGTCCACACGCTCAACGGCTCAGGCGTCGCCGTCGGCCGCACAGTGGTGGCCGTATTGGAGAACTACCAGCAAAAAGACGGGAGCGTCATCGTGCCGCAGGCGTTGCGTCCGTATATGCACGGCCTTGATCGGTTGGAGGCGGTGCGATGATGGACCCCTATCGCCTCGCCGCCGCTGCAATCAAGAGCGCGGCTTCGGCGGTGGCCGTGACGGGGGCCGGGATCTCGGCCGAGAGCGGCATCCCCACGTTTCGTGGTCACGGAGGCATCTGGGAGAAGTATCCTCCGGACGAGTACGCCACGATCGATGCGTACAACGCGAACCCGGACAAGGTATGGAAGTTCTGGTGCGATTTGGCCACGACCTTGGCCGGCTGCAAGCCGAATCCCGCCCACTACGCGCTGGCCGAACTCGAACGGATGGGCCGGCTGACCGCGGTCGTGACGCAGAACGTCGACAACCTGCATCAGGACGCCGGCAGCCGGAACGTCATCGAATATCACGGAAACGCGCGCTGGCTTGTGTGCCCACGATGCCGCCACCGCGATCCGCTCGACCTGAGTCAGCACGGCGGCACGCCGCCGTATTGCTTTTGCGGCACGCTGATGAAGCCCGACGTGATCATGTTCGGCGAGGTGATTCCAAGCGAAGCGATTGTGCAATCGGCGCTATTAGTCGAGAAATGCAACGCGCTCATCGTCGTCGGGACTTCCGCACAGGTGTATCCTGCCGCGCGCCTTCCCATACTAGCCCATCAAAACGGCGCCTTCATCATCGAAGCCAACATCGTCGAAACCGACTTCACCCAAACGGTGACGAACGCCTTCCTGGAAGGCCCCGCAGGCGAAACGTTGCCCAGACTCCTCAGGTACGTCGAGCAAACATGAACCGTCCGGATCTCTTGATGGCCAACAGGCTGCCCTTAGATAAAGCGTTGTGGCGAGAGACATACTGTAAACTTTTAAGTTGACATGTACATCAGGCTTCGAGATATAATACCGTCCGATTGGCAAACGATGCATCGCGTTCGCGCGATGGAGGTCGACGGAAGATCACTGGCGGTGGCCGCGCTCCACGATGTGGTGAGGCATCACCATGACGATTACAGGAAGGTTATGAAGGTCCTGCGTTTGGTTGCCGGATGTGATCGTGTCAGAAACGAAAACCACGTGAAGCGTGGCGCGAAGTGGCCGGATATTTACGAGATCAGAGGCGGAATGGTTCGATTGTTCTTCTTCTATACGCCTGACCTTGAGGAGATCGTGGTGTGCACAAACGCTTACTGGAAAACAAAGCCTGGCAGGAAGGAGCAGGACACGGCGTTCGCGATCTGCGCAAGGTTCAGGGACCTGTACCTCAGACATGGCGCTGAACGGTAGTGTCGATCAAGGAGGTGTGGCATGAAGAAAGGCAACGGGGAAAAGATCCCGTCCGACATTCGGGAAATGCTGTACGGAACACCCCGCACGGAACGAACATCCGGGAAAGTGAAGGCAGCGGCTGCCGCGCTTGACGCGGATCCGAGTTTCCTGGCGGAGTTTCTCAAGGCGCGATTCGTCGAGGATGTCCTGCGCGCCATGGAGCGTGCGGGCCTGAATAAGAACACTCTGGCAACCAAGCTGGGAAAGTCGAGGCAGTATGTGGGGCGCATTCTCAACGAGAAGGCCAACTTTACCCTCGAAACGATGGCCGACATCGCTTGCGCTCTGGGGCTGCGGCTCTCAGTGAGAACGCATGCTCCCCAACGAAATTCCAAGCAGGGTATCCGTTCTTTTCTACCTTCCCAGTCCCAAAGACCCGTGCGTAACCATCGGACGTTGGCACGATGATCTCACTCTTGCCCTCGACATTGACATCCGCCGAAGGATGACCATCTGCACCACCCGATTTCTTCGCAAGCTGCGACGGGTTGTCGAGAAAGTGTGGCACAGCCGCCTCGGCGGTGCAAAATCCGAGCGCCCGACCCGGGCGGGCAAGAAGCCTGTGCTACAACGACATTGGACAATTCAACGCGCTCCGCTCAGCGCCCGGCAGCGTATTCATATGCGCCCATGTCATAACCGGAGCCTTGCGGACGCTCCGTTCCTTCGATGTCCGTATCTGGCGCGCCGATGGAGGTCCCCGTATCGATGCACAGCGAACCGGATTGCAGGCGGTAATCGCCGTTCGCCGTATCCACAAACAGCGGATCGGACGAAATGTCTGTCGTGCCGGTATATCCGCCTTCCACACACGAATACGTTACGACGGGCGTGGAAGTAGAATCGTCATTGTATATCTCGTTTCCGCTGGACGACGCGGAATCGTTCCAAAGGATGCAGTTGGTGACCGTCGGCGAGGAGTCGTCGTCGTTGTACATACCGCCGCCGTAAGAGGCTGTGTTCTCGGCAAACGTGCAGTTCGTCGCCATAGGCAAAGACTGCCAGTTGTACATACCGCCGCCATGGTCGCTGGCTATGTTCTTGGTAAGCGTGCAGTTGGTCACCGTCGGCGAGGAGGAGGAGTTCCACATCCCGCCGCCCGTGTAGGCCGTATTTTCGGTAAACGTGCAATTCGTCACCATCGGCGAAGAGCGAGAATTGCAGATCCCGCCGCCGCCGTTATTGCCCGCGTTCTTGGCAAATGTGCAGTCGATCACCGTGGGCGAGGAGTCGCCGTTATACATCCCGCCGCCGCCAATAAGGGTCGTGTTCTCGGCAAACGTGCAGTTGGTCACCGTCGGGGAGGAGTCGAAGCTGACCATCCCGCTGCCGGTGTTCCCCGCAAATGTGCAGTTCGTCACCGCTGGCGAAGAAAGGTTGATGTTCCACATCCCTCCACCGCCATAGGCTTCGTTACCGGCAAACGCGCAGTCGGTCACCGTCGGCGAAGAGGAGGAGTCATTGCACATCCCGCCTCCGTTTCCGGCCCTGTTCCCGGTAAGCATGCAGTTCGCCACCGTCGGCGAGGAGTCGTCGTAGTTGTACATCCCGCCGCCATAGCCACCGGCTGTATTCTCGGTAAAGGTGCAGTTGGTGACCGTCGGCGAGGAGGAGGAGTTGTATATCCCGCCGCCGCTGGAGGCTGTGTTTTCGGTAAACGTGCAGTTCGTCACCGTCGGCGAGGAGGAGTAGTTGTCCATCCCGCCGCCGTCCCCGTAAATCCCGCCGCCTTCGTTGGTAGCGGCATTTCCGGTGAACGTGCAGTTGGTCACCGTCGGCGAAGAGTCGTTGTTGTCCATCCCGCCGCCATAGGCACTGGCCGTGTTCTCGGTAAACGTGCAGTTCGTCAACATCGGCGAGGAGGAGGAGTTGAACATCCCGCCGCCGGCGAGGCCGGCACTGTTCCCGGTAAACGTGCAGTTGGTCACCGTCGGCGAGGAGGAGTAGTTGAACATCCCGCCGCCATCGTCGCCAGCGTCATTTCCGGCAAACGTGCAGTTCGTCACCGTCGGGGAGGAGCCGAGGTTGAGCATCCCGCCGCCGGCGAAGCCGGCACTGTTCCCGGTAAATGTGCAGTTCGCCACCCTCGGCGAAGAGAGGCCGTTGCACATCCCGCCGCCGCCGTCGAAGACATATCCGTTATGAATAACGAACCCATCGAGCATGCCGTCGTCCGCCCGGCAGATGCAGCGGAGCGCGCCGTCGCTGTCAACGAACTCGTCGAGCGGCGTGACGTCGTGCGGCCGGTAGGCAAGGACGCAGCAGTGCGCGCCTTCGCCGTCAATGATGGTCTCGTTCTTTTCCCAAGCGCGCTCGTCGCGGTCCGTTTCCGTCCCGGCGAAACCGCCGTAGAGGTGGACATCTTCCGCCATGATGACGACGTTGTCCGTCGTTGCAGTATAGGTTCCCGCGGCGACCCAGAGTTCGCCGCCGCCCGCTGCGGACGCGGCATCCACGGCATCCTGGATCGAACCCAAAGCGTCATCCCACGAGGCGCCGGAACCGGAACCGTCGGGCGTTACGTACCATACTTCCCGTTGCGGGCAACCGGCCAAGGCCAGTAACGCAACCAGGGACAAGGTGACGGATAGACATTTCTTTGTGCAAGAACCGTTGAAGCTGGTGAAGCGAATGATGCTACGTTCCTCCCCTTGTGTGAAACTGCCCCGCGCGACACCTGATTCGGATGTTCGATGACCACTATGCGCAAAGCCAATTTTGAGCGCACATCCCTTCCCTGTCAAGTCTTGTGTTGATATGTCTGTGGCCTATCGAATGGATAAGCAGCCTATCCCGAAGACCTGAACATAACCGTCGGATGTGGGAACGATGATCTCGCTCCTGTTGTCGGCGTCAATATCAGCCGCGACAGGAGGTCCCGACCCGCTGCTCAGTTCCGTTTTCCACACCACGCGCGGTTTGTCGCCGCCGTCGCCCACCGCAAACAGCGCGTTGTGACTCGTGCCGAACACGAACTCCTGCGAGCCGTCTCCGTCTACATCGCACGTGACAACGTCCGAGCAAGACGCCTCGACGGGCAACTCCCAGCGCACGCTGCCATCCCGGACGTTGACGCACGCGAAGTTGCCGTTCTGGCGCCCGAAACCCATCAGCCATGCGCCCTCCGGGGTGCGAAGGAATCCCTCGCAGGCTGCGCGGTTCTCGCCCGGCGCGGGGAGCTTGTACCAATACGGCTTCGCATGGAGTGACATGGCGCCCTGAAAGTAATGGCCGTCGATCAGGGACACCGTCGGCTCGCCCTGGCTTTGCTCCAAGATCGCGGGAAACGTGTACAGACCCTGGCTCGGTTGGCTGAAGATCTGGGGCGGAAATAAGGGGCCTAGCAGAGAATCGCCCGATACTCCCGACGCCACGCAATAGTAATCCGGATTCGTGAAGATGAGGTCTTCCTTTTTGTCTTCATCGAAGTCGAATACGGACGCCAGATTCACGCTCGGACCCCAGTACCGCTCGATGCCGGGCGTCTCGCCCTTATCCCAGACGATTTGGCCGGTCGTCCCTTCCAAGCCCATGCTTCGCACGACGGGCGTGCCGGCCCACAGATACAGGTCAGGCGTCGGTTTTCCGGTGAAGTGCGCCGTGCGCATGTATGCCTTCCTCGGCTGCGGCATGCCAGTCCGATCCGGCGGCGGACACTCCGTGCGCCAAAGCGTCTTGTTTTCCTGTGAAGGCGTTTTCGCTTCGATGATCGGCGGCGCCTCCGGAGAAACGGTGCTCAACACGATTTCGGCCTTTCCGTCGCCGTCAAGATCCGCAATGACCGGCGCCGAAGTCGAAGTGTATTCTCCGACAACCGAGAACGCCCCTTCTGAGAACTTCAGGATCTTTACCGAGGGTTCCTGGTACAGGATCACTTCGTTTCGTCCGTCAGCATCCACGTCAGCCGCGAGCAGCACCGGAAACGCCGGCCCGACGATTGCCGGAACCGCGGAGAAGTCCTGGCCGGTTTCCTTCATGGGTTTCTCCCACGGAGCCAACGTGACATTTCGAGCGGCATCCATTTGGAGGGCAAACTTCTCATCACGGCGCTCCACGCGAGCCACCTCCGCCCCGTCAGGCGAGGCGCCGCTCCGCTTCGGCTCGATGGCCGTCACCGTGTCGTCACGCCAGATCGCTTCGAGTTTCCCATCTCGAACCGTGTACAAGCGCGCGCCTTTGATTGCCACCCGCGTGGGGTCCGAGGACTCATTGGCCAGGATTTCCGCAACGCCGTTATGATCGATGTCGATGCACGAAACGGCAATCTCACCCGGCAGGCGGTATTTCAGCGTTCCCGTGACGGCGTCGTAGATACGCAACAGCCACGCGTTCTCGCCCTCCGAGTTGTACATCGAGAGCACGATCTCGAGCTTGTTGTCGCCGTCGACGTCCGCATAGGGCGGCTCGCCCCACGTCGTGGCCACCTTGCCCGTCGTCACGCTCTCAGGCCAGCCGAAGCCCCATGCCTTTTCCATCTTGCCGTCCCTGTTGAGCAGCACCTCGTGGTGTTGCGCGAAGTTCGCGATGCACAGGAAGTCGTCGCGTTTGTCGCCGTTCAGATCCACGAACTTGACGAACCCGTAGCTTCGCACGTTGGCGGGCGACACGTCCCATTTATAGAACTGCCTGACCGCGCCCGTGACTGCGTCAAGGATCCACATGCGGCTATGCGTCTCGACCACCATCTCAAGAATGCCGTCACCCTCGAGATCCGTCTGAAGCAACGAAGGAAAGCATGTGTACTCGCTGAAGTCGCACCGCCACTTCTGCGTTGGCGGCTCGCCCGGTTTTGTGAACTCGAACAAGGCGATATAACCGTTCTTTGGATCCGGCGGGTACGCGTGCATCATCACCACGATCTGTTTGGCCTGTGTCTTCGGCAGATAGTGATCCGCGAAGAGATACCATGCGTATGACATCGGCTCAACGTCGTAGCGCCACAGCAAACGCCCGTCGTCGAGCGAGATCAGCGCCGCCGCGCCATAAGGCTCGCAGGGTCTGCCTGCGGACAACAAGACCTCGATCTTGTCATCGCCGTCGAGATCCTCCGCCGTTGTGATTGCAGTGGAATTGAGTCCGGGGGGATGGCATTTCCATTGCAACGCGCCCGCCGTGTCGTAACAGAGCAGCGCCCCGGCAACCACACACAGGCCCTTGGACGCGACGGCAGTAGCCCTCGGGGCAGAACGCCCCAGATCGTAGCGCCCGATGACGCCCGGCGCTGTCTTCATAGCGCCCGCCAAAGGCTGCACACCCGTCAGGCGCGGATTCTGGCGCGGTTCGGGCCAATCCCCCTGCGCCGCCAATGCGCCCGGGCGCCAAGCGATCAAGAGAAACACCGAGACAAGCAGTATCAACCATTTTGTAACCATTCACGGGGGATGAGCGAGGAGCGAGGGAACGGGTTGTCCGTTGAAGTGGGTTTGGACGACCTGGACGAGGTAGTCGAAAGCGGAGCGGCCTTGGGCGGCGCAGGTGGCGAGGACGGTCCAGATGCGTTCGGACCATTGGCGTCCGCGCTCGCCGCGAGTTCCCTG
>Ga0315274_10008841_pt1 | contig 14583 bp, 14 predicted proteins | sample YL17G02_20_MG_FD_203700 | JGI IMG/M metagenome (GOLD analysis project Ga0315274, IMG submission 203700) | Sediment microbial communities from Yellowstone Lake, YNP, Wyoming, USA - YL17G02_20 | ecosystem: Environmental > Aquatic > Freshwater > Lake > Sediment | place: USA: Wyoming | collected... | reverse complement strand
GAAGAATATAGAGCAAAATTGGAAGTGAAAACGCATGTGAAACCTGCACATAAACACAACAAGACTTCTACAGAAACCTCAAACACAAACAAAATCACATAGTCATTAGAGCCTGCGTCAGGCGTGGCCAGAAGTTTGGGGATACAACATGACTGTGTCACAACAGCCTCAGCGCGCCTCCCCAAGGGCGACTGCACTGGTGTCTTTGGCTTTGTCTGTGCTAATAGCAGTCGGTGTCCACTTGACATCGGCGTCAATGGTCGACGGCAAGTTTTTATACAACCCGGCGAGTGTGCCTTTCCACGCCGAGGTTTTTAAATTCGTTATAAGTGCCGGGCTGGCTGGCTTGACATCTGCGTCCAAGGACTTGCGCAGCATAAGTGTGCCGGCTTTGTGCCGTTATGCCCCGGCGGCCATCTTGTTTTGGATCAGCAACAACACGGCCATACTGAGCTATCAGTACCTTGACCCAGCGACAATCCAGGTGCTGTCCACCTTGCGCACAACCTTTACAGCGCTGTTTATGTCGTTGATCCGACTGAGACGGTTTTCTAGGGTGCAGTGGGTTTCCATTGTTTTCCTCACGGTCGCGGCGGCGACGAGTCAGGTTGGCGCTTTGTCCGTTGAAAGTTCCACACCAAGCCACAAACTCAATGGCTATATCCTGGCTGTCCTGTCCGCAGCCGCATCTTCCGGCTCGGTCGCGTACACTGAGCTCGCCTTAAAGTCAAGTCAGTGCAGCATGCACCTTCAGAACGCACAACTTTACTTTTGGGGCATCATGGTAAATGTGTTTGTCTTCCTTTCTTTGGACAGGACAGGACACTACATTATAAACCTTAGTCAAGGTATGTCACTGGCCAAACGTGCCGGTGTTTTTGCAAGTATCGGTTTTTGAATGCGCATATAAGAGTGGTGGGTAAACTGACGAACAACGACACACACAGGTTACACGGCAATCACTTGGGCTTGCGTGGGGCACCTCTCTTGTTGCGGCATTGTTGTATCATGGCTTCTTAAATACGCTGACGCTATCGCGAAAGCATATGCTACCTCCGGAGCGATATTTTTGAGTTCAGCCTATAGCGTCATCGCTTTGGGAGTGGCCTTGCCAACGCGCCTGCTTGCGGCAATGATCCTGGCCTCCTTCAGCCTGTTGATGTTTTATGGTGGCATCCGCGTATCCTTTGGCGGCAAGACACGCTGCGTGGAAAATCTAAGGACTAGCAAGTCCTTGCAAATGCTGCGGACGTGTAATCAAGAGCAGGTTTAGTGCGGAAAGCCGCCTCTTCTTCCCCACCTCCGCGCGGCGGCCTTGCCGCGCTCCTCGCCGCCCCCCAAACCTGGCTCGAATAGCGGACGTGGTGAGGAAGCGCCTGGTGGGGGCGGCGGGCGGGGCGCGTGGGCGACCCCCTCACTGGCCATGGCGGTCGGCAGGCATCGGAGCGGCACGCGGGTCGATTGTCCGCACGGACCATACCTTCCCCCATATTTTCTTCGCTCCCTGTTCAACTTTTGTTTCCACCACAGGCCCGGCGCGCCCTTCCACCCGCCCGTTCTACGATCCGCCAACAGAAAGCGCATACGGGGCATGCCCTAGGCCCCCTCTGCGGAGGTGGAGGGGACACGCCCAGCACAAGGGTGCGACGGCTGCGGGGGCGCCAACTGGATTTCCGTGATTTGCTAATGCTTGTTTTTTAGTCCTCATGACATGCCCGCGCCCCCCCCGATGATGCTCAAACCTGCCGCCAGGCAGGCGCATGCTGGAAGGGGTCACGTCCAGGACCCGCCTGGCGTGCGTGGTGCAGCGCCAGCCGCTCATCCCCGACCCCCCTGGAGCGGGCGCGCTGCAAGGGAGCGGGCTTGTGGAGACGGGCAATGAAGAAAAAAGTTGTGAGAGAGTTGCATCAGAGATCGGAGTTCCTCCGGTCCGCCGCTGCCCTGCTGCCGGGCCCGCCTTCTCGCGCTGCCCTCCACCGCACCGGCCTCGCTCAGGAGCGGGCGCATGTGCTCGTTGTAACCATGCAATATTTCATTTTAGTTGGCTCGAAATCGAGGGCGTGGCGGGGCGTGAAGCACAGTCGCTGCGGCGACCCGCGCGGGTCGCCCGAAGAAAGCGTTCAAAAAATAACGACTGCTTCAAACCAAACCAAAATCTTTGTTCCTATAAACCAGTTATTCCTCCCCCTGCAAACTGCCTCTATGTATGTGTCGCCCAATATCATTGCGAGCCTGGACCACCGTATTCTGGCTGTGCTTACTGGCAACAGCGTCTTTAATGCTTGGGGCGAACCGCGGTCGTTCCCGCACCCTTGCGTCGTTTGCTTGCTCTAACTTTCTTGGGGACTCCTTAAAGACCTGCAAGTGCAGGGGCTGCTTCCTGTACAATGGAACCATATACCGCCCTTGCCAGGACAATGAGCAGTCCACCATGGCGGTGCGGCTTGACGTCGGCGGCCATTACAACCACACGCTGAATGCGCAGGTGTCGTGCTTGGGGCATCAAATTGAAATGCTTAGGGCAAGAGCCATCGCTGTGACTCGGCCTGTGTTCCTGTTAGGTCGCACTGGTCCATGGTCAAAAATTAAGACGCTCGGCATCAAGGGCTTACATGCGCGTGTTATTTATGACAACATCATTCCCACCATTGGCGCCGCGTTGGACATGGGCTGGACAGAGGACGACTTGGCGACTGCGATGCTTCTGTATGATGACGTCCCTGAAGATGTGGACAGTCGGGAACCATTTGAGGACTATTGGCCTTTCATGATCACACGGCCTGCACACGTCTCCACCGTCTGTTCAGATCGGCCGTGCTTGTTACATGAATTGGTATTTGGGGTGGTTGGGCGAGGATTCCATCCTGCCCTCGCTGCCACAGACATTGAGCCCGCCATTTTTAGTGCAGCCAAACTTGTCCAACACTACTGGTTCATGCCCGAAGCCGGCTGTTCAGGCTTTTCGTACGCGGGGACGTGCTTGCCAAAAGCTTACTTTTACTCCGCGTTTCAATCGTATAGGGTCTATCGGAGCCTTATGTTCCGCGCCGCCCAGGTGGAGCAACGCTCTCCCCGTTCACAGCATGGAATGTCATGCCAGGCGACGACAAATTACGCTAGACCTTCCACACCAAAACGCTTCCTCATCGTCAATCGTGGCACAGGCCTGTCAAGACAGTGGCCTTTCAGCGTTCATACATTTGTTGAAGCTCTAACCGCCGCATGCGACGGCTGCCTACTTCGCGTCGTAGACTATGCAGAACTGAACCTGCTCGACCAAGTTCGCACGACTGCCTGGGCCGACGTGTTCATCAGCATTCACGGATCAAACATCATCAACCGATTGTTCCTACCGGATGGCGCGCTGTCGCTTATTTTTTATGGAAGCACAGCCTGCTACCGCCAAAGTGACCACGTGGATCGCATGGTTACCTGGTCGCCGTACGTTGCACTTGACTTTCCATTGCTGAAACAACCAACAGCACCGGACTTTTCATGCGGAATTTACGGAAACCGTTGTTGCAAGACGGTTGAACCCGCCCGTCTCACGGAAGTAGTGGCAAAAATCAAGGAAACGGTAAAGATTCCCCCACCTTGTGCTGGCCGTTACTGCTGTAACTTTTTTGAGACGCGACATGAGTGCGCATTGGTGGCACAGTCATTAGGCTTGTGCGTGTAAACAGATTTTGGAAATCGCGGGTTCAACAATTTGGAGCATATCCATCACCGACCCCGGTTCTCCTGCGAAATTGCCGTATCATCGCCGCCGGCAGCCCGTAACAACGTGCAAACAGGGAATAAGAGCCATCAAAAGAAGTTTTGATTTTACGTGATTGGACACACCCCAGCAGCTGCTGTGGCGTTGCCTGATGCAGCCAAAAAGTCAATAAACGCCGTAATTAAGCGTTTGGATGGCGGTGCAACCTCTTCATACTTGGGGACATGGCACTGTGAATCCTGACCGGCAAGAAGCAGGCTCTCGACAAGCTCGTGGCTCCGCTCGCTTACCAGCGGCATCTTGTACAAAAAGGACGTGGTCGCCTCGCCGCGCGTAACTTGAACCATTTCGGCTTGAAGATCCCACGTAAAGAAAAACTCTTCACAAGCCCCGTAAAGGACAATAGTGGGTCCTGCCACAGCGTCGGTTAGGTCGCATTTCAGGTGTAGGCGTGCATCAGAAGCTCCGCCCCAAGCCGGTGTCGGCAAGGCAGCCGTCAGCACGCCCTCAACTTCGACGTATCCATCTCGTTTTGCAGGCACATAGCCTGGGCGCAGGCCGTCGGTGGACACCGCCAGACCTGTGTACGCCCTGTTCAGGTAGCAAAACATGTCAACGAAGTGGACAGAGTTGCAGGCCATGCCCCAGTTGGCGCCTGTCACGGACACATGGACGGGAGATCGAGCCTCTTTGCGCAGGGCAGCCATCCACTTGTGCCGGTGGCCGACGTTGACAAACAGGCGAGAGTGGTGCACGGTGGCTCCGGCTCCCACCTCATCATAATCCTGTGGCCTGGGAAAGACGACTTTCTCCAGGAGGACGTTGTGCACTGTCGCCCCTTCCCACAAGCGCTCAACAATGGAACGCCGCGGCATTGACGTAGTCGCCACAATGGCGAGATCAAAGCTTTCCTTTCCAGTTTTGGACAAAGCGCTGTCCATGTCGGTGAAAAAGCTTGCCCGAAAAAGCGGCGAGTTCTGGGCTTGCGACAGCGTGGCCTTTGAGGCCAGCAGATTTTCACATTGCGTGTCGACCACCGCGACATCCAGGGGCACGCGCACCTTGAAAAGGCTCTCAAAATGACGACGCCCGATGTTTCCCACGCCAACCAGCAGAACGCGCTTGATTGACTGCGGGATTTGAAGTACGGGCCCTTTAGCAGCCAGTGTAGAGGCAGGTGCATTGCTGGCCGCAGCACGCATGATCCGGTTGTAGAAGTCGCCCAGTTGTAAATGCTGGTGTAGCGTGCACAGGCTCTTATTGCCATCGTTACCCAAGAATGCCTTAGTTTGGAGAAGCATGCCAGGTTTGTAACGCACGTCAAAGGCATCTCCATCACGTGGGTCCACAACACGTTCCACGGCCGTACTGTCGTGCTTGACAACGTGCAGCTGTTCCATGGGCTTAAACACAAGTTTGTGGTTTGCGGTGTGGACTTCCAGCGCCCAGCGCCCGGGAGACATCCAGTTGGCGTGGAATGCAAACAGAGCTCCTGTTTCTGAAACACCGGACCCCACCCAGGCCGACGCCGCGGGGTGAAAGTCAATGTCTCCAGCGCCGGCGGTGACGACACTGGTGGTGCGCATGTCGGGCAAGCCGCCCAAGAAGAAAGCAAGGTCGATGACGTGCGAAGAATTCGCAAACGCCCACTTATCCTTGACGTTAGAACTGCTGGCGTGTGTCCGCACCGAGGACAGCCATTCGGTGAAGTCAAATTGAAAGGACTTGACACCTTCATCTTGACGAATGAGGTGTTGGGCGGCCTGAACAGACGCATAAAAGCGCCGGTTGTAGGCGATGAAGACCCGCACTTTGGCGTGGCTACAGCGGTCGTTCGGGCTCGCCTGCGAGCTGGCATCAACCGCGTCCTGAATCTTCTGCAATTCGGCGACACTGTTAGCTCCGGGTTTTTCCAAGAGAATCTTGCCGACGCCAGCCTTGATAAACTTGATGGCACAGTCGGCCAAGTCGTCGACGCCAACAGAGATAATGACGGCCTTTGGAGGGACCACCTCCCCATCACGGACGCGGTCCAGCAGCGCGTCCACGCCGCCACCAGCCACTTGCCCAGGTTCCAGGGCCTCTGCCTCGGCCAGAGCATGCGCCCGGCCAAGGTGGCGGCCGACCACGAGGAACTCGCCGGGGGCTAGGTCTTTGAGCACTTTGACGTACGCCGCAGCATGCGGACCGGTGCCAATCAGCCAGATGTCTGCATCACAAGTATGCGTTTTCTTCATAATGAGGCTGAACAACGAGAAGTTATATTAACTGACGGTGAGGAGAAGGAGGGCAAAAGAAATAAAGCCTAGATGAGCGGGCAGTCGGAAATGAACAATTGAGGTGTGTGAGTGAAAAAAAAAAAAAAAAAAAAAAAAAAAAATACAAAAAACATTAATAGGACTGCATGCACACTTACATTTTGTTTTTTGGCCAAAACTATCGCCTTTTGGAGCGGGGCGCCTCTGCATAGCGCCTGCAAACTGCTTCTAAATGATGAACAAGCGAAAAGTGTGCATTGTCACTACCTCACGGGCCGACTTTTCTAAGTTGGAGCCATTGTACCAGGGCTTGCTCAATGCACACGACGTATTTGAGCCCATTTTAGTGATGTCTGGGTCACACCTTCTCGTGGAAGGTGGAAATACTTGGCGTGACATCGAGCAAAAGTACGACGTGGCTGCCAAGGCGTACACTGTCGTCAGCGGGGACACGTTGGAGTGCATGGCCGAAAGTGTCTCGCTAGGCATTTCCAAGTTTACGAGCATCTTCTCTTCCCTGAAACCTGATTGTGTTGTTGTGCACGGAGACCGCTTTGACGCACTTGCGGTCGCCGTTACCTCGTCTTTGTTGCACATTTACACTGTTCACATCGAAGGAGGGGAACTGTCGGGGACCATCGACGGGTCTCTGCGCCATGCTATCACAAAGCTAAGTCACCTCCATTTCGTGTGCAATGAGCAGGCGCGCACACGCCTTTTGCGCATGGGAGAAGCTCCCAACACTGTCGTCTTAACTGGCTGTCCATCGTATGACCGCTTTAAAAAGCTGAACATGGAAGAGGAGTCGCTTATTTCGGTGTGCAAGTCATGGGGCGTCGTTCCATTCAAGTTTGCAATCGTCATGCAGCATCCCGACACCGTCAATCGGGACAGCACTGTTCGTGATTTCAAGGCCATTCTCCAGTTTTTTGAGTCCTGCCCAGACCCGATCCTGTTCTTTTACCCAAATATTGACCCAGGAAACAAGCGAATCATCAAATTACTCCATGAGCACCAAAAAAGCCACCAAGACGTCTATCGCACATCCGTTAAGATCTTAAGCCATGTACCATTCGACGAATTTGCCATTCTTTTGAGATCTGCAACGTGCATCATTGGCAATTCAAGCGCGGTTGTGCGTGAGGCGTGCTTTTTTGGAACGCCTGCTGTACTGGTGGGCAATCGCCAAGAGGGGCGCGACTTGCCGAGAAACGTGCGTGCATTTGACAGCTTAGCAAGCGCGTGCTTGGTCAATGTGTACAAAGATTTGCGGGGCGTGCGGTATGCTCCGCATACATCATATGGGAGCGGCAACGCGGTCGACATCATGATTGCTCATCTGGCTGAGTCGCGTCCATCGACGACGTCAAAGATATTTAATGACGCTTGCACGCCGATAAAGGTCATATGCACGCAGCAAACGGCCGTGACAAACACAAATGGCGGGGACCAAGTTGAAGAGAAAGTGGAAAGAATTTCAGTTGCAGTGGATGCGACGTAACGGCCAAAACAATGCCCGGGGGAGTGCCCAGCTCATTCTCTTTAAAACAAAACACGCTTTGAATATTTACACCACCACCATGTAAGCGCCAACTTTGTTTCGTTTCTTTTTGCTAAGATTTTGAAAACGATGAGGTCGCCGTTCGCAAACTTGGCCATCAAGTAAAAAAGTCCGACCCGTATTTATTATCTCCCGCCCATGGCACACACCCACCGCACGTATACATAGCACTCATCGTAATGTTGTCCCTACGAAAAACGCTCGCACGATTTTGCAACCAGCGTGACATGCGCTCAAAAGGCGACGTGTGCCTTTTTAACTGGAACATCGACTTCCAAGTCATCAGTGCATTGCTTGCCAAGCACATTGTCATACTCCACAGCAAGAAGCTCGCCCGTGCCAGGTCGTTTGACCCACACATTGTCTTTTGTAAACGTTTCGCCCTTCTTGACCGGGGCAATAGTGACGACGCACGCAAACGCAAAGTCCGCGGTCACCTGCTCCTCTGGCAGCATGGTCTTTGTGCCACCCCTGGCCTCCCAAACGGCCCGGCTACCTCGAACAAGGTCGGCCAACTCGGGAGGGTCGATTGAGATGGGAACGTCGGGTCCCGGCCATTCTTTGTCAGACGTGAAGTGTTTTTCGAGGATAGACGCACCCAAGGCCACAGCTCCAAAACACGTCCAGTTGCCAAGAGAGTGGTCGGAGAGACCCACGACCGCTCCCGGGAAAGCCGCCCGTAACTGGTCGACACAGCCCAGCCGAACCTTGTCGTATGGCGTCGGATACATGGACGTGACGTGCAGCAGGGCGTAAGGCGTGCTAGCCTCCTCAAAAATGTCAACAGCGGCGCGTACGTTGTCAATGTCATTCATGCCCGTAGACAGGATGACGGGCTTGCCAAAAGAAGCAATGTGCTTGATCAGTGGGGTGTTGTTGCACTCGCCAGAGCCGATCTTGAAGCCGGGAACTCCCAAAGACTCCAGGTGGTCAGCCGCAGCCCGAGAAAAGGGGCTCGACAAATAAATCATTCCCAGTTCTTCAGTTAAGGCTTTCAACTCTATGTCTTGCTCCCTGGTCAAGGCACACCGCTGCATGATTTCCAGGATGCTGACGTCCGCGTTGCCGGGAATGACGCCGCCTGCAGCGCGCGTCATTTCATCCTCGCAGATGTGGCTTTGAAACTTGACGCACTCAGCACCGGCGGCCTTGGCGTCTTTGACCATTTGAATGGCTTTGGCCATGTCGCCCTCGTGGTTGATGCCAATTTCAGCGATGACGAGAGGTGGGTAATTCGCACCAATGATCCGACCACCCAACGAGAAGGATGGAGATTTGGGAAAAGCGTGCGGTGTGTGCGCTTTTTCCGCTGCCACCCAATCTTCTTCTGTGTCAATGTCGTGGGACACAGTTGGCGGCATGATGTACGGAGTCACGCGCGCAGCGTGCAGGCCGCACAAAAGCCGGGCATTGTTGGCATCCCGCAAGGTCAGATGACGTTGCCAGTCAAATGCATAGATGGCTCCGTTTTCTTGTACGACGCACGGAAGTTCTTGACGGTTGGTGGTATGCGGCCGGATGTGGCCCTCGTGCACAAACGGCTGCAAGCACCCATCAACTTCCGTGTACATTTTTAATGGGTGCGTGGCAGCAGATGTCACGCTGACGACCGCGTCTACTGCATGCGCACGTTGACGATGAATGGCCAGCGCGTTGGAAATGTCTTGGGTGGTCCGCATAGGTGACGTGGGTTGCAAGATAACGACGGTGGCCACCGCAGAGCAGTCACCAACCCAGCTTTTCACGGCGTGGTGCACAGCGTCGATGCAGCGCGCGGTGTCGGTAGCAAGTTCAGCAGGGCGGAGCGCTGGAGCTTTTGCGCCGCTGCGCACGGCTACGGCTTGAATCTCTGGGCAATCAGTCGACACGATGACTTCGTCAATGTCAGGGCATGCAAGCGCAGCTTGGATTGACCAATAAATCAAAGGCTTGCCCACAAATGAACGTTTATTCTTGCCGGGCAGGCTTTTAGATCCCGCGCGTGCGGGAATCACAGCAATGCATGCCATTACGTATTAGACGCGTATCCCTAGAACAATGGAGGAGTGCAGGTGCTTGAGTTTTGTAAACTGTTGTTTGAAAATCTTGCAAACTGGGAAGTGAGACACTGAAAAAATTTGCTAGGAATTGATGCGTTTCAATTTCTTTTTCGACGTAAGCATTGCCGCTTTCCCTCTCATTCCACAGATGACTTTTACAACCCGGCGTACTCTTTTTTTTGTCTGTATTGGTTTCGTCCTTGTCATAAAAGAAAGCCGGCAAACGTCAAAAAGTCAACTGTCCGCAAGGCGTTTAAGACGCGATTGTTCCTATGATGACCGATTGAACTCGTGCTCGACGGAAAACAATGCATTTCCGTCTGATAGTCTGCGTCGAAGGCCAATTTTCTACGACATTATTTGTAACCGCACGGTAAATCTATCGGACACATCGATACCTTTGCCCGTTAAAAAAGGGGCTCGCTTTATTCTTACCTCGTCGGCTTGCCTGAGCCACTCGAAACTGTGGGCATGCGGAGTTCATCCAGAAACCGACCCGTTTGCAAACGCCCGCTGGTCATCTTGCGCTGTTGTAGGCAGTAGCAGCAGCATGCTTTCGTCAGGCATTGGCTTCGAGATCGATGCTCATGAGGCAGTATTCCGCATGAATGCAGCCCCGATTTTGGGTTTTCATAACGATGTAGGCTCAAAGACAACTCTTCGGTTATCCTTCCCGCCCATCTGCGGTTCGGCCGCTGCGTACGCTTATGAGGAGACGCACGTATGTCTTAGAGCCAGTAACAATGCCAAATTGTATAAAATGTATCTTCATATGCGAGATGCGTTTTACTTGGTAAATGCCGAGTACGCTGCGAATGCAAAAGCAGCAGGCCTTCCTGAGCCAGTTCGTCCTGGGTTTTATGCAGCTGCCCCTGAGTTCATCGAGGCGGGCGTCAACTTCATCCATGGTTCTCCAACTTCAGGATTGTCGGCTATTTTGTTTGCCATGTCTCATTGCGATCATGTGTCTGTCTACGGCTTCACTGCCGGTATGCTGAAGACCTCTGACCAATCGCAAATCGCCCGCTTTCACTATTTCATCGACAGGCGTGTGCCTAACATCGTAAGTACAAGTTCACATTCATTCGATAAAGAGGGAAGTTTTCTTGCTTATGCACATCGACACAAATTAATCTATCACTGGGATGCCGAGGGGAAGGACTAGTTTGACGACCACTTCAGCCCAAAAAAAGAAGAAGAAAGAAAGAAAAAAAGCGTGTAACACAAAGCATATGGATCGAACCATAGCATTTCAAATCATTTTTATTTTCCAAAAGCAATTGAGTGCATCTAGAGTACATTTCTTCTGCTTTAGGGGCTGTGTAATAGTTTTCGGTGATTGACGATCGCGATTTACTTTCATTCGCAGTTCACTAGAGCTACTGGACCAAAGACACTAGTTTAGTGTAACCACTGTAGAACAACAAAGGAACGCAGCCGGTCGGTCGTCACAGGACTTGGGGCAACGATTGCTCCGCCTGGTTGGGGAATCCTTTACACACAACCGTGCAGTGTGCCTCGCCCCGACAACCACCATGAATGCAACGCCCAAACCCCAGGTCTGCGTGGTGGGCGTCGGCTACGTGGGTGAGCACCTGGCATGTGTCTTTGCCCGCAAGTTCTTGGTGCTTGGCTGCGAAGTGTCCGCGGCCCGGGTGGACCACTTGAAGCGCGTGCACGGCGCTCACCCTAACCTGGAGTTTGCGACGTCGCCCGATCGGGCGGTGGACGCCGACCTGTTCTGCATTGCGGTGCCGACGCCGATCCGGGCTGGGGGCGCCGGCGGCATCGACCTGACGTACCTAGACGCGGCCGTCGCCACCGTGGCGGGCCTGGCCAAGCCCGGCGCGGCCGTCGTTGTGGAAAGCTCGGTCGCGGTTGGCACGACCCGACGGGTGCTGTCCCCGCTGCGCGAGCGTGGCCTGTTCATTGGCTTCTCGCCCGAGCGCGTGGACCCGGGCCGGGTCGACCCGCCCGCACACGCCGTCCCCAAAGTCCTAGCTGCCATTGATGAGCCATCCATGGACCGTCTGCAAACTCTGTACGGCGCCGTCTTTGACCATGTCGTTTCAGTTTCAACCCTGGAGACCGCGGAAATGAGCAAACTGTTTGAAAATTGCTTCCGCCTGGTCAACATTGCATACGCTAACGAGATCGCGGACGCATGTGCCGGCCACGGTATCGACCCGTACGAGATGGTGACCGCGTGCGCGACCAAGCCGTACGGGTACATGCCGTTTGTGCCGGGGTTGGGCGCGGGTGGGCCGTGCATTCCGGTCAACCCGCACTACCTTCTGGTCAACAATGACCTGCCCCTGTTGGAAAGGGCGATGAGGGCCAATGCGGGCCGGCCGGCAGCCCGGGCGGCAGCGCTCGTTGCCAAGCACCCGTCCGCGTCGCGCATCCTGGTGTCCGGCATTGGCTTCAAGCCAGGGCAGGCCCTGACCATCCATTCTCCTGGGCTGGAACTGGCGCAGGCTCTGAGCCGTTTGGGTAAGGCTGTGACCGTGCACGACCCGCTGGCGGGGGCTGGGAAGGCTGACGTCGACGGTCTGGCCGTGCTGAACGAAAACGACTGGACCGTGGCGGCCCTAGTGCAGCACTTTGACCTGGTGTGCATCGCCATGCCCCAGGCAGGCGTGGATTTCGGGGTCCTCGCCGGGTCGGCCGTGCCCATCGAATGGCTGTGCGCACCCGTGGCGGGCCAGACGGCGCCCGCGGTCGCCGTCACTGAAGTCCAGGCCGCGCCCGGCCTGGCGCCGGCGACGTGCCAGACGTGGTCAGTCAGGCCCCAGCTGGCCCCGGGGCAAGGCCACTGAGCGAGCCGGCATGTGCATTCCAAGTCTCCCCAAACACAAGACCCGGCCGCACTGCGGCTGATGCACGAGACAAGGGTGGAATGGGTGCGCGACCATTATTGGCCTTGATGCATATGGGCATATTGTGCATTGCATGTTGATCAGATCGTCCTGCTAAATATAGCAGGGCGAGCGCGGGCATGGCACGGACTTCCCTTATCAAAACAACACTTCGCACCCATAACTTTTCAAAGTAGGTAGTCTTTGAGTCACTCGACCAGACCGGGTACGGGATCAAGATAAGAGTTTACGACAGGACTTTGAGCAGCGCGTCCTGGCGGGCTACCTGCCTTTTCTACGAGCCAGCGCCTCTGATCAAGCATGCCAGGCCTTGGACAGGCCAGTCCTAGAACAGGCCCAAACCTCCTCGCGCAAAAAAATTGCATGCGCCACTGTAGATGGCGCAAACCATTGCTTTTTCCATTCGCTCGGTACGCACTCGCAAAAGGGTGAATGCTAGGGATGAATCAGCCGGGTCATTTGCTGAGCTCAGATGGACTTGTGGCGATGCAAAAGAGTTTTACGTCCAAAAGGGTAACACAGCGTCGTCAGCAGACCAAGCACGCACGCTCCGTGGGCAATACCGTATATTGTGTGCGCAAAAAACGAAACATGCCTGTGAAAGTGAAAGTGAAGCTAACATCTCGGCTTCTATGCAAATTGTGCAGGGACGTGATACTCTTTTATTTCACACTACTGGGCTCACCCAGCCTCACCCAGCACACACTAAAAGTGTATGCTGCTGCTGGGACACCCCGCAAATCAACGGCCCCCGCAAACGTATCTGATACGCCCGTGTCTCACCCTCTACCCTGGGTGCGCCCATGCACAACCCAAACTTGTCAGCATTTGTCCGTCACTTGGAGGATGTCGACCACGTAGTCAACTACACGGCGGCCAACCAGTGCGTCCTGCCATGTGCAATGAATGTGGTGGATGGGGGTGGCGATTGGCCAGTGCTGCCCCAGTGCTCGCCGATTGCCTTTGCCGGCCTGGCCGCGGCCTCGTTCGGCCTGTTGACAGGCCTGGGTAAAGACACAGACATCGAGGACAGGCTCGTCGAGGGTGGGATAGGCGTGCATAGACCCTCCCCTGGCTACAATGACGAGGCGGAGCAGAGCCCTCCGGAATCCATTTACCAAGCGGCACGGTCGGCGCAGTCGGCAGCACAAGCTGGTCGGGCTGGACAGGCAGTCCAAAGTCCAGTATGGAAAGCGCCTGACTGGGTGCCCAACCATGGCTCGGGGAAGGGCACATCCGCAGCAATCGCCCACAATGTCAGTGGTCAGTGCATGCCATGCGCAGCCACCCATTCTCCGGCCCCGGGCAAGCCTGTTCGCCGGCACAAACCTCCAGAATTCCAGCGGCTTATCACAGGTGTCGCATGCCTACGGCTTCTGTATGTGCCTCGCGACATGCACGCCTGCCTCGGCTTGGGCGCTGCGCACCCCAAACAAACGTCCGGCAGCCGGTCTAGTGCGTGCACGGTACAGCTGACAATGGCTCGGGGAGTATCGGTCCCTGTGACGCTGACTGGGAAGGTGGTTCGCGGAGCATGCTACCGTAGGTTTACCAAGGGTTGGCGCGCATTCTGTGAAACGGCTGGGGTGCAAGTAGGGGACACTCTCATATTCTCGCGCCTGGATCGGGTAGGTGAAGTGTCTGTGACACATGTCTCCCGAAGAGTGGGACATCCACGCTCCGCAGGGGCGATTCCGAGCCTATGTCCCCAGCCCGAATGATCATGGCGGCAAGGCATCGGATGGCTTGGAGGCTTCGTAAAAAATATACGCAGTAGTTGCCACGGCGTGTGTCGTGACTCTTTACATGCTTGGCTTTTTCAAAACGAAAAGGAAAATACCACACCCTGTACACCGGCTGCAATATGCTTGGCTCCTTACACAGTCCCTGGATCGTCAATAACGGACTCAACGCAGCCATGTCCGGCGTGGCCCTAGGCGCCGACTCACTGCGCGCACTGCCATTGTCGCCGTCACGTCTTGGGGTCTACACGGACACCAACATCAAAGTCCAGTGCGCGTCCTGGTTTGGGCAGAACGTCGAGTTCCCTCAGGCCGCCTACGGCGGTCGCGGTGAAGGCAACATTGGCAAACTGGTGTATGATGCCTGTGACAACCCGGCGGTCAGT
>Ga0315274_10008840_pt1 | contig 14585 bp, 10 predicted proteins | sample YL17G02_20_MG_FD_203700 | JGI IMG/M metagenome (GOLD analysis project Ga0315274, IMG submission 203700) | Sediment microbial communities from Yellowstone Lake, YNP, Wyoming, USA - YL17G02_20 | ecosystem: Environmental > Aquatic > Freshwater > Lake > Sediment | place: USA: Wyoming | collected... | reverse complement strand
GCCGCGGACGATATGATAGCGCACGCCGGGCAAGTCCTTCACGCGTCCGCCCCGCACCAGGACGATCGAGTGTTCCTGCAGGTTGTGGCCTTCATCCGGAATGTAGGCGATGACCTCGTAACCATTGGTGAGCCTGACCTTGGCCACTTTGCGCATCGCCGAATTGGGTTTCTTCGGGGTTCGGGTCATCACCTGGAGACAGACCCCGCGACGATAAGGTGCGCGCTCCAGGGCCGGGGACTTCGATTTGAATCGGAGCTTCTTGCGCCCTTTCCGGACGAGTTGGTTGATAGTCGGCATGGCAGCTTGTCCAATCAGTGTCGCTTTCCGCTAACCCTCTGGGGAAACGGAGCGCGGATCATAACAGAGTGACTTTGGGTTGCAACAAGTATTTGGGAGGTTGGACCGGTCCAACCGCCGACGGTGTCAACCGGCCAACGGCTCTTCGACGACGGGTCTGGGTTCCTCGGGCGGGAGCTCTTCCACGAGCGGTTTGAGCCGCACATTCCGGTGCAAGCTGAAGCCGGTCCCGGCCGGGATGATGTGACCCATAATCACGTTTTCCTTGAACCCGCGCAGGTAGTCCACTTTGCCCATGGTGGCGGCTTCGGTCAGCACCCGAGTCGTGTCCTGGAAGGAGGCGGCGCTGAGGAAGCTCTCGGTTTCCAGCGAAGCCTTGGTGATGCCCAGCAGAACCGGTTGCGCCTCGGCGGGTTTGCCGCCCATCTTCTCGACGCGCTGGTTCTCTTCCTCGAAGACGATTTTGTCCACCTGCTCGCCCCACAGGAAGGCGGTGTCGCCCGGTTCGGTGATGCGCACTTTGCGCAGCATCTGGCGGACGATGATTTCGATGTGTTTGTCGTTAATGGTCACGCCCTGGAGCCGATAAACCTCCTGCACTTCGTTGACGAGGTGTTCCTGCAATTCCTGGGGACCGCACACATCCAGGATCTCGTGGGGCACCACGGGGCCTTCGGTCAACTGCTGGCCCTTTTTGACGTAGTCGCCTTTGAAGACGATGACGTGCTTGCCGATTGGGATCAAGTGCTCCTCTTCGACGCCGGTCTTGGGATCTTTGATGAGGATGCAACGCTTGCCCCGCACGCTGGCGCCAAAGTCCACCATGCCGTCGATCTTGGAGATTTCAGCGGCGTCTTTGGGCCGGCGGGCCTCGAACAGTTCGGCCACGCGCGGCAGACCGCCGGTGATGTCCTTGGTTTTGGAGGTCTTGCGCGGGGTCTTGGCCAGGAGGGTGCCGGCGATGATTTTCTGGGCTTCATTCACCACGATGTGGGCGCCGGAGGGGATGGCATAGCTGGCGGCGGCCTCGTCCTTCTCGTCCACCACGATAACCTGCGGGTGCAAATCTTCCTTGTGATCGATGATCACCATGGCTTCCTGGCCGGTGGTTTCGTCCATTTCCTCCTTCATGGTGACGCCTTCGATGATGTCCTGGAAGCGCACCCGGCCGGCCTTCTCGGAGAGAATGGGCACGTTGTAGGGGTCCCACTGCACGAAGGTGTCGCCCCGCTTTACGCGTCCGCCGTTGGGCACGGAGATGACCGAGCCGATGACGACGTTATGGGCTTCCAGCTCGCGTCCATCCTCTCCGAGAACGGACAGTGAGCCGTTTTTGTTCAGGACGATGTGGTTGCCATCTTCGAGGGCAACCAGGCGCAGGTCATTGTAGCGCACCAGGCCCTCGAACTTGGCCTTGATCTGCGGTTGTTTGAAGACCTGGGAGGCGGTGCCGCCGATGTGGAAGGTCCGCATCGTGAGTTGCGTGCCGGGTTCGCCGATGGACTGGGCGGCGATGATGCCGACGGCTTCGCCCAGTTTGACGAGCCGGCCGGTGGCCAGGTTGCGGCCGTAACAGCAGATGCACAGGCCGTACTTGCTTTCGCAGGTCAGGACGGAGCGGATCTTGACGCGCTCCAGGCCGGAGCTATCGATCTCCTTGGCCTTGACCTCGTCGATCTCCTCGTTGGCCTTGACCAGGGTGATTTTGGGGTTGTTGGGATCGGTGACATCGTCGCAGGAAAACCGTCCGACAATCCGTTCGCTCAGCCGGACGGCTTCGTCTTCGCCCTCGTAGATGGGTGAGACCCAGATCCCGTTGGTGGTGCCGCAGTCGTTCTCGCGGATGATCACGTCCTGGGAAACGTCCACCAGTTTGCGCGTCATGTAGCCCGAGTCCGCCGTTTTGAGGGCGGTGTCGGCCAGGCCTTTGCGGGCTCCGTGCGTGGAGATGAAGTATTCCAGCACGGTGAGTCCTTCGCGGAAGTTGGAGAGGATGGGTTTTTCGATGATATCGCCGGAGGGCTTGGCCATCAGGCCGCGCACGCCGGCCAACTGGCGGACCTGGTTTTTGTTGCCGCGCGCGCCCGAATCCATCATGAGCCACACCGGGTTGTATTCCCGCTTGTTCTGGTTGTACTCGAGCGTCTTGATGAGGACGTTGGAGATCTGGTCGGTGCAGTGGGTCCAGATGTCCACGATCTTGTTGTAGCGTTCGCCGGGGGTGATGATGCCTTTGCGGTATTGCTTTTCGACCTCGGCCACTTGCTTCTGCGCCGCGGCGATTTCCTGGTCCTTCTCCCGCGGAATGATCATGTCGTCGATCCCGATGGAAACCCCGGCCCGGGTGGCCTCGGAGAATCCGAGGTCTTTCAACTTGTCGAGCGCGGCCACCGTACGCTCGTGGCCACAGATCTTGTAGCAGTTCCAGATCAGATCGCTGAGCTGACCTTTGCCCATGTGCTTGTTCGGATAGCCCAGTTCCACGGGCCAGATCTCGCTGAAGATCACGCGGCCCACGGTGGTTTCGATGACCTTCTTGTCGGGCACGCCATAAACGGTGGACCGCCCATAGTCAGGATTGGCGATCAGGATGCGCTCGTGAGTGTTGACTGCGCCATCCATGTGAGCGAAGACCACCTCGCTCTTTGAACCAAGGAGTTTCAAGCGCCGTTGGCTCGCCCCAGGCTGCAGGAATTCCCGCGGGGCGGCTGTCAGGTAGTAGCAGCCCAGGGTGATGTCCTGCGTCGGCGTCATGATCGGTTTGCCGCTGGAGGGGTTGAAGATATTCATCGGCGCCATCATGAGCAGCCGCGCTTCGATCTGGGCCTCGACCGAAAGGGGGACGTGCACGGCCATTTGGTCACCGTCGAAGTCTGCGTTGTATGCGGTGCAGACCAGCGGATGGATGCGGATGGCCTCGCCTTCGATGAGCTGGGGCTCGAAGGCCTGGATCGAAAGGCGGTGCAGGGTGGGGGCGCGGTTGAGCAGGACCGGATGGCCCTTGGTGACTTCTTCCAGGATGTCCCACACCTCCGGCGACTGGCGCTCGATCATCTTCTTGGCCGAGCGGACGGTGTGCACATAGCCGAGTTCCTTGAGGCGGCGGATGATGAAGGGCTCGAACAAGACCAGCGCCATCTTTTTGGGGAGGCCGCACTGATGCAGTTTCAGCTCGGGGCCAATGACAATGACGGAGCGGCCCGAGTAATCCACGCGTTTGCCGAGCAGGTTCTGGCGGAAACGGCCGCTCTTGCCTTTGAGCATGTCACTGAGGGATTTGAGCGGCCGGTTGCCGGCGCCCGTCACGGCCCGTCCGTGCCGGCCATTGTCGAAGAGGGCGTCCACGGCTTCCTGCAACATGCGTTTCTCGTTCCGGATGATGACTTCCGGGGTCTTGAGCTGGAGCAGGTTCTTCAGGCGGTTGTTGCGGTTGATGACCCGGCGGTAGAGGTCATTCAGGTCGGAGGTCGCGAAGCGGCCGCCCTCCAACGGCACGAGCGGCCGCAGGTCAGGCGGGATGACTGGCAGCACGGTGACGATCATCCACTCGGGCCGGCTCTTGGACCCGATGAAGCCCTGGAGCAATTTGATCCGCTTGGCGAGTTTTTTGCGGATTTGTTTGCTCTTGCTTTCATTCATGGCCGTTTGCAGTTCCTCGACCTGGCGGTGCAAGTCCACTTTTGCCAGGGCTTCGCGCACGGCTTCGGCGCCCATCTTGGCGACAAAGGAGTCCGCGCCGTAGGTTTCCCGCGCCTCGCGGTATTCCATTTCGCTGAGCAACTGGTGGAGTTTGAGCGGGGTGGAACCCGGGTCGATCACGAGGTAATCCTCGTAGTAGATCACGCGTTCCAGGTTCCGGGCCGTCATGTCCAGGACCAGGCCGATGCGCGAGGGCATACACTTGAAGAACCAGATATGGGACACGGGCACGGCCAGTTCGATGTGGCCCATGCGTTCGCGGCGGACGCGGGACAGCGTCACCTCGACACCGCAGCGATCACACACCACGCCGCGGTGCTTGATGCGCTTGTATTTGCCGCACGAGCATTCCCAGTCTTTGACCGGGCCGAAAATGCGTTCGCAGAACAACCCGCCTTTCTCCGGCTTGAAGGTGCGGTAGTTGATGGTCTCCGGATTCTTCACTTCGCCCTTGGACCAAGCGCGAATGGATTCCGGAGAAGCCACCGAGATGGCGATGTGATCGACCTGATTGACCTTATCCAGGCCGAGCAATTCGCGAGTGGTTTCTTTAGAGGTCATCATACTGTCTGGCAAGCAAATACGCCGAGTGTCGCAACACTATTATAGGTTGGCCAAAGCCGCGGGTTGCGTCGGTTGGTCCAGTGGGTTGGAATAACCGACTTTGACATCCAGGCCCAGCGATTGCATCTCCTTCACCAGCACGTTGAAGGACTCCGGCACGCCAGCCTCCAGGGCGTTGTCACCCTTGACAATGCTCTCATAGATGCGGGTGCGCCCCTGGACGTCATCGGACTTGACGGTGAGCAGTTCCTGGAGGGTGTAGGCCGCGCCGTATGCTTCCATCGCCCACACCTCCATTTCGCCGAAGCGCTGGCCGCCGTACTGGGCCTTGCCGCCCAGGGGTTGCTGCGTGACCAGCGAGTAAGGTCCCACGGCGCGCGCGTGGATCTTATCCGCAACCAGGTGGCCCAGTTTCATCATGTAAATATAGCCCACCACAATCTCCTGGTCGAAGGGTTCGCCGGTTCGACCGTCGTAGAGATGGGTCTTGCCGTTCTCCGGCAGGACGGCCTCTTTGAGGTAGGCGCGGATTTGCTTTTCCGAGATCCCATCGAACACCGGCGTGGCGATGCGCAGGCCCAGCAGCCTGGCCGCCCAGCCCAAATGCGTCTCCAGCACCTGGCCGACGTTCATGCGCGAAGGGACGCCCAGCGGGTTGAGCACGATGTCCATGGGCGTGCCGTCCGCGAGGAACGGCATGTCCTGTTCGGGCACGATCTTGGCCACCACGCCTTTGTTGCCGTGCCGCCCGGCCATCTTATCGCCCACGGAGAGCTTGCGCTTGGAGGCGATGTAAACCCGCACCGACTTGATCACCCCGGGATCGACGTCGTCTCCGGCTTCCACCCGCTCCATCTCCTCGTCGTACTGCATCTGGAGGTCGTCAAACTTCTTCTTAAACGAGCCGATGATCTCGTTGATCTTGTTGCGGATGGGAGAGGGATCGATTTCGATGCGATCGTACACGCCGGCCAGTTTCCGGAGCAGCGTCTTGGTGATCTTGCGATTGGCCGGGATGATGATCTCGCCGGTTTCAGAGTTCACGACGTCAAGCGGGATTTTCTCGCCGAGCAGGATGTTGCTCAGGGCCTCGGTCAACTGCTCGCGCAGTTCCTCGGTTTTGGCCTTGAATTCCTCCTGGACCTGTTTCGCGTGGTGTTTGGACTCGGTGGGGCTCAGCTTGGCGTCCTTGCGGTCCGCCTCTTTCTTGGCGGAGACCTTGACGTCCATCACGATACCGTAAGTGCCGGAAGGCACCTTGAGCGAGGTGTCTTTGACATCGGCGGCCTTCTCGCCGAAGATCGCGCGCAGCAATCGTTCTTCCGGCGCCAGCTCGGTCTCGCTTTTTGGGGTGATCTTGCCCACGAGGATGTCCGCTGGTTTGACTTCCGCGCCGATCCGGATCACCCCGTCCGGGCCGAGGTTCTTGAGCGCCTCTTCGCCCAGATTCGGAATGTCCCGCGTGATTTCCTCCGGGCCCAGTTTGGTGTCGCGGGCGCCGACTTCGAATTCGTCGATGTGGATCGACGTGAAGATATCGTCCTTGACGATCCTTTCGCTGATCAGGATGGCATCCTCAAAGTTGTAGCCGTGCCAGGGCATGAACGCCACGAGCACATTGCGACCCAGCGCCAGCTCGCCATCCTTGGTGCAGGGGCCATCGGCGATGACCTGGCCCTTCTTCACCACGTCACCTTTGGCGACGAGGATCTTCTGGTTGATGCAGGTGGCGGCATTGGACCGCATGAACTTGCGGACATTGTAAACGTAAATGCCCTCTTTCGGGTCGTGTTTAATCCTCTTCTTGCCTTCCGGCAGTTTGCCGTCCGAGGTCACGATGATCTGGTTGCCGGTGACGGAGGCCACCTTGCCGGTTTCATCGGCGACGATGACGGCACGCGAGTCCCGTGCGACACGCTCTTCGAGACCGGTGGCGACCAGGGGCGATTCGGTGACCAGCAGGGGCACTGCCTGGCGTTGCATGTTAGAGCCCATTAACGCGCGGTTGGCGTCGTCGTGCTCCAGGAACGGAATCAAGCTGGCGGCCACGGAGACGAGCTGTTTGGGCGACACGTCCATGTAGTCCACGCGGGCGGGCTCGACGTCGATGAAGTCGCCCTTGCACCGGCAGGTCACGCGGTCAGTCTGGAAGTGGCCCTTCTGGTCGATGGGGGCGTTGGCCTGGGCCACAATGAACTGCTCCTCGCGATCCGCGGTCAGGTAGTCGATATGATTGGTGACCCGGCCGTTTTCGACCTTGCGGTAGGGCGTCTCAATGAAGCCGAAGTTGTTGACGCGGGCGAAGGTGGCCATGGAAGCGATGAGACCGATGTTCGGTCCTTCGGGGGTCTCCACCGGGCAGATGCGACCGTAGTGGGACGGGTGCACGTCGCGCACTTCGAAGCCCGCGCGATCGCGCGAGAGTCCGCCGGGCCCCAACGCGGACAGGCGTCGTTTGTGAGTGAGCTCGGCCAGGGGGTTGATCTGGTCCATGAACTGGCTGAGCTGGCTCCGGCCGAAGAAGTCGCGAATGACGGCTGACAGGGCTTTGGGGTTGATCAGTTTCTGGGGCGTCATGGTATCCGCCCCCTGGTCGAAGAGGGTCATGCGTTCCTTGACCAGGCGTTCGGTTCGTGCCAGGCCGACGCGGCACTGGTTTGCGAGCAGTTCCCCCACGGTGCGGACGCGCCGGCTGCCCAGGTGGTCGATATCGTCGAGACTGCCTTCGCCCTTCTTGAGTCGCAGGAGGTACTTGGTGGCGGCCACCAGATCGTCCTTGGTCAGGACCCGGACGTCTTCGCTGGCCTTGAGCCCCAGCTTCTGGTTGATCTTATAGCGACCGACGCGGCCCAAGTCGTAGCGCTTGGGATCGAAGAACAAGCGCTTGATGAGCGCCCGCGCGTTGGCGGCCGTGGGTGGATCGCCAGGACGCAACCGGCGGTAAATGTCCTTGAGGGCTTCGTCCTCATCCTTGGTGGGATCCTTTTTGATGCACTTGATGACAATGCCGTCATCCGCGGCGGTGTCCACCACGCGAATCTTGTTGGTGCCCAGCTCGGCGATCTGCTTGATCACGGCCTTGGAGAGCGGCTCGAAGGAGCGGGCCACCACGATGCCTTTTTCGGCGTCCACCGCGTCTTCGATGAGAACCTTGTTCTGGATGGTCTCCAGGCCTTCGGCTTCTTTAATGGTCAGCTCCTCGATCTCGTAGAAGAGCTTCAGGACATCCACGTCCGCACCGGAGCCCTTGCCGTCCAGGAAGGTCAGGGCGCGGAAGAAGGTCGTGACGAGGAATTTGCGGCGGCGTTTCTTCCGATCCAGATAGACATAGAGCAGGTCGCTCGTGTCGAACTGGGCTTCAAACCACGAACCGCGGTCGGGGATGATCCGGAATGAATGGAGCATCTTGCCGTTGGGATGCTGGGTGGCTTCAAACGCCAGGCCGGGCGAACGGTGCAACTGGCTGACGATGACCCGTTCGGCGCCGTTGATTACGAAGGTGCCTTGGGGCGTCATCAGGGGCAATTCGCCCATGAAGACCTTCTCTTCCTTGGCGCCTTTTTCTTCCTTGAGCAGGAAGGTCACATGCAGGGGAGCACCGTAGGTCAAGCCCTCGCGCAGACACTCCAGCCAATCCAGCTTCGGTTCCCCAATCTCGTAGCTGTGGAAGTCCAGCACGCATTTCCCGTCGTAGCTCTCGATGGGGAACACTTCGGTGAACACGGCCTGGAGGCCGACATTCTTGCGGCGTGAAGGCGCGACCTCGGCCTGGAGGAATTCCTGATATGAATTGACCTGCAACTCGATCAGGTTCGGCGGCGCGATGATTTCCTTAATCTTGCCGAAGTTGATACGTTCAGAGGCTCGCGTTGGCATCGTCTTACCTATCTCATGGCCGAGCCAGCGGCTCGGCGGTTGGCTATCTACAGATAAAAAGTACGGCAAGCCTTCCTGGTCCAGCCAGGAAGCGGCTTGCGATTTCAGCTATCGCTTCGCGCTGATGCGTCGGTCCGGTATCGCATCAGCCAAACATATCAGGCCCGTCGGGCGGGGTGGCGGCCCTTGGCCGCCACCCTCAGACCCGCGGGGGTCACTTAAGCTCAACTTTGCCGCCGGCGTCTTCGAGCTTTTTCTTGGCGGCTTCGGCTTCGGCCTTGGGTGCGCCTTCGAGGACCAGCTTAGGCGCGCCCTCGACCAGGGCCTTGGCATCCGCCAGGCCCAGACCCTGCTTAACTTCGCGCACAGCTTTGATGACCGCAATTTTCTTGTCGGCAGGCGCGGAGGCCAGGATCACGTCAAACGCGGTTTTGACCTCGGCCGCCGGAGCCGCAGCGGCGCCGGGCGCGGCTGCGCCCGCGGCCGCCACAACGACGGGTGCCGCCGCGGTAACGCCCCAAGCGGTTTCGAGTTTCTTGACCAACTCAGCCGTCTCCAGGACGGTCAGTTTACTCAGTTCTTCGACGATTTTATCTAGTTCGGCCATGGGCCCTTTCAGTCTCGTCGTCTTCCGTAGCCACGGAGGATTTACGCCTGCGATCGGCAGGCCGACGATTTACTTTTGTGGTTGTTGGATCTCGCCGCCGTTGGCTTGCACGGCGGCGAAAGCGTCGGGAATGCTAGCCTTTGTCCACTCTGGCTTTGAGCACGCGCGCCAACTGGCTTGCCGGCGTGTTGAGCAGTTGGACCAACTGCGTCGCTGGCGCCTCCAGCAGGCCCAGCAGTTTGGCACGCAACACCTCCAGCGAAGGCAGGTCGGCCAAGGTCAGAAGCTCGGCGGCCTCCAGGCGTTGGTTGTTCAGGTAGCCAAAGCGGATCTTCGGCTTGTCAAATTCGGCTTTGAATGTCTTCAGCGCCTTGGCGGCGGTGGAAATGTCTTTCTGGCCGGTGACCACTGCCAACTGGCCACTCAAGGCCGCGCCGATCTCGCCCACGCCCGCCTCCTTGGCCGCAATCCGGAAGACGGAATTCTTGACGACATGGATCTCGGCGCCGGCCTTGCGCAGCCGCTTGCGCAGTTCACTGAAATGACCCACCTTGAGCCCCTGGTACTCCGCCACGATAAAAAACGGCGAAGTGTTCAGTCGGCCGAGATACTCGGTGGTGATCGACTTCTTTTCAGCACGCATGGAAGGTCTTTCTCTGAAAGGTTGATCAGGCAACAACCATCTCGCGCAGATCCACATGGACCGGCGGACTCATCGTGGCGGAGAGGGTGCAACTCCTGATGAAAACGCCCTTGACGCTGGCCGGTCTGGATTTGGTGACGGCTTCAATCACCGCGCGGGCGTTCTCGACGATTTGCTCCGGCTTGAAGGAAACCTTGCCGACCGGCACATGGAGGTTGCCGGCCTTGTCGAGCTTGAACTCGACCCGGCCAGCTTTGACTTCTTTAACCGCTTTAGCCGTGTCTTCGGTCACGGTGCCAGTCTTGGGATTGGGCATCAGCCCGCGCGGGCCGAGCACTTTGCCCAGTTTCCGAACTTCGGACATAGCTTCAGGCGTGGCGATGGCGATGTCGAAGCTGGTCCATCCTTCCTGGCACTTCTTGACCAGGTCATCGAAACCAACAAAATCGGCGCCTGCGGCTTCCGCGGCTTCCGCGGCGGGGCCGGGTTTGGCAAAGACCAGGATTTTCACTGTCTTGCCGCTGCCATGCGGCAGCGGCACAGTGCCGCGCACCATCTGATCGGACTGCTTGGGGTCCACGCCCAAGCGGAAAGCCAAGTCAACAGTCTCGTTGAACTTCGCCTTCGGCAACTTGACCAAGACGTCCACTGCGGTCTTAAGGGGATAGAGCTTGGTCGCATCGACCAACTCCAGTGCCTTTCGGTATCGTTTACTTGCCATGTTTTGGGGTGCGGTGCCAGCGAGCCAAGCAGGCTCTCCCGCTTGAGGGTTTAATCGGTGACTTCAATGCCCATGCTCCGGGCGGTCCCGGCGATGACGCGGATCGCTGCCTCGTCGCTGCCGGCATTCAAATCCTCACGTTTCAGCTTCACGATGTCCAGGACTTGCTTGCGGGTGACCTTGCCAACTTTTTCCTTGTTGGGCGTTTTGGATCCGGAGGCGATGCCGGCGGCCTTTTTCAACAAGATCGATGCGGGCGGGGATTTGGTGATAAAGGTGAATGACTTGTCCTGATAGACCGTGATCACCACGGGAATCACCATGCCTGCCGGGTCCTTGGTGCGGGCATTGAACTCCTTGCAAAACGCCATGATGTTCACGCCGTGTTGGCCAAGGGCCGGTCCCACTGGCGGTGCCGGGTTGGCCTGCCCCGCGGGGATCTGCAGCTTGATCTGTCCGGTAACTTTCTTTGCCATAACAACCTATGCCTTCTCCACCTGCCAATACTCGAGTTCCACCGGCGTGTTTCGCCCAAAGATGTTCACTGTTACCTTCAGTTTGCCCCGTTCGGGTTCAATCTCCTCGATGACCCCGCTGAAGTTGAGGAACGGCCCGTCATTGATCTTGACCGTTTCGCCCACGTCAAAGTTCACTTTCGGCCGCTCGCGGTCCTCGGTGTCGGCGATCTGGGCCTTGATCAGTTCAATCTCGGACTCCGGGGTCGAGGTGGGCCGATCCCCGCCCACAAAGCCGATAATGCCTTGGGTCTCCCGGATGAAGTACCAGGGCTTCTCGATGATGCGCTGGTTTTCGTCCAGGAGCGCCATGTTGATGAAGACGTAGCCGGGATAGAGCTTGCGGGTGGTCACGGTCTTCTTGCCGTTGCGCACTTCGGCCACTTTCTCCATCGGCACGAGCACCTCACGGATGTACTCTCCCATCTCCTCGGCTTTGAGGCGTTTCTCGATGCTCTCCTTGACCCGTTGTTCCTGGCCGGAAAGCGTATGGATGACAAACCACTGAATGCGCATAGCAGCTTGGGGTGGCAGTGGCCTACATGATCCAGTGCACGATCGAAGCGACTACCATATCGACCACGGTCGTAAACCCGCCAATGAGGAAGATGGCTACCATGACCAGGACCGTCGAACCCTTGAGCTCGTCCCAGTTGGGCCAAGTGCATTTCCTGAGTTCCTCGCGAGTTTCGTTCACGTAATCGCGAATGCGGATAAGATGGCCCATCCGCCAAAGCACACCAAAAGCCACGGCGACCACCGCAGCCGTGAGCAGTAAACTTAGATAGCTTTTCATAGGTCTGGCGGAGGGGGAGGGATTCGAACCCCCGATCCCGATTTTGTCGGGATAACGGTTTTCAAGACCGCCGCAATCGACCGCTCTGCCACCCCTCCGACCCGGGCGATATGGCAGGGCGTGAGGGATTCGAACCCCCAACCGACGGTTTTGGAGACCGCTACTCTACCAATTGAGCTAACGCCCTGCACGTGCTGATCGGTTTGTTAACGTCATTGACTAGACTAAAAACGGAGCTCGGGGTTCAAACAAACCCCAGGCTCCTCGGCTCTGGCCAGAGCTCGATTATTCGATGACCTCGGTCACACGACCCGCCCCGATGGTACGCCCGCCTTCACGGATCGCAAAGCGTTGGCCTCTTTCCATCGCCACGGGAGATATAACTTTCACCTCCATCGAGACATTGTCGCCGGGCATGACCATCTCCACGCCTTGCGGCAGGGCCACGTTGCCCGTGACGTCGGTGGTGCGGAAGTAAAACTGCGGACGGTAGTTGGTGAAGAACGGCGTGTGACGGCCGCCTTCTTCCTTCGATAACACGTACACCTCCGCTTTGAAATGGGTGTGCGGGGTAATCGAACCCGGTTTGGCCAGCACCATGCCGCGCTCAACTTCCTCCTTCTTTACACCACGGAGCAGCACGCCCACGTTGTCGCCGCATTGGGCGGAGTCCAGCAGCTTGCGGAACATCTCGATGTCTGTGGCCACAGTCTTGCGAGTTTCCTTCAGCCCGACGATTTCGACTTCTTCCATGCGCTTAAGCATGCCGCGCTCCACACGTCCGGTTACGACGGTGCCGCGACCTTCTATATTGAACACGTCCTCAATACACATCAGGAATGGCTTATCGACTTCGCGCGTGGGCAGCGGGATGAAGTCGTCGATGGCTTCCATCAATTTCTGGATGGAATCCTCATGCTCTTTCACGCCCGCCATCGCCAGCTTGGCGCTGCCGCTAACAATCGGGGTTTTTTCGCCCGGGAAACCATACTTGGTCAGCAGATCGCGGATCTCCATCTCGACGAGTTCGAGCAGATCCTTGTCCGCCAGATCCACTTTATTCAGATAGACCACGATGGCCGGCACACCCACTTGGCGGGCCAGCAGGATGTGTTCGCGGGTCTGCGGCATAGGGCCTTCCGCCGCGTCCACGACCAGTATCGCGCCGTCCATCTGAGCTGCGCCAGTGATCATGTTCTTAATGTAATCGGCGTGGCCTGGGCAATCGATATGAGCGTAATGCCGCTTGTCGCTTTGGTATTCGGTATGTGACACAGCAATGGTCAAGGTCTTGGTCTCGTCGCGGACAGTCCCCCCCTTGGTAATCTGCGCGTACGAAACCAGTTGCGCCAAGCCCTTGGCTGCCTGAACCTTCACAATCGCAGCCGTCAGCGTGGACTTGCCGTGATCGATGTGGCCGATCGTGCCCACGTTGACGTGCGGTTTCGTTCGCTGGAATTGTTCCTTTGCCATTTATGTCTCCTGCAGTTGGTTTGTTTTCGGTTTGGTTAAAATTCTCCGGCTGGAGCCCATGACCAGGGTTGAACTGGTGACCTCGTCCTTACCAAGGACGCGCTCTACCGACTGAGCTACATGGGCGAAAGCCTGTTCGAGTCATTAAGTAATGCAAATCTGACCATTAACCAACACAAATCCCGGCAGCCGCCAAACGACAAAAAGACCTTCTCACCCGCCTCTTTTCTCGAAAAAGACCGGGCTAGTCGTTCGTTACGGTCGCAAGGCCCAAATTTTCCGTTGTTTATAGGAATGGCCGAACTGGGTGTCAATGGGTTTTTCCGAGATTCTTGTCGCCGTTGTTGGTGGGCGCTCCTGCTGGCCGCCAAGCCACTTTGGGCGGCTCCGCTAAGCCCCTGGCGCGGAACGAAGTGCGGAAGTGAAGCTTGGCCACCTTGGCAAGGCTCTCAGCGCCGTGTCGGACCACGAACTGCTTCGCTGCGGCCTCGACCGCGCCGGACGCTCCTCTGGGCAAAGGGATTTCGTATTCCTTTTCCAGCTTCGCCAGCCTTGTAATGAACTCGTTCCGGGCCAGGATCGAAGCCGCAGCCACTGCCAAGTCCTCCTCAGCCCGGTGCCGCTGCACCAACTCAACTTGTCGCCCCAAAGCCATCAGGGCCTGGCCGACCGTGCTCTTGTTTGCGGCGAACTGATCGCTGATGGCCTTCACCGGGGGCGGGTCCATCCGGTGCCGCTGGCCCATCAGGTTTTCGATCACGCGCGCGTGTCCCCAAGCCAACAGGGCATTCACGCTGCGCATTTTCGCGTGGAGGCGGTTATACGCTTCGTTGCCAATCGGCACGACCGCGCTGACGCATCCAGGCGTGTCGCGGATCAGTCTGGCCAATTCATGGATCCGCTTGTCACTGGTGATCTTCTTGGAGTCGCGAATTCTCGCGTTTTGCCAGACCTTGATGACCCGCTCATTGACGTAAACCCCAGCCACGCAGAGGGGCCCGAACAGATCGCCTTTGCCGCTCTCATCCACCCCCAGACGCGGAATGAGCAGATCGGGGTCGTGCACCGCCTCATAACCCAGGCGCGCCTCCTTCAGGATCTGCGGCTCCAGGACGAACTCGACGAATTCTTGTGTGCCCTTGCCTTGCACCACGAGCTTTCCGCTGGTGTAAAACACCACACTCACCTGACCCTTGTGGCCAGCGAACCGGGTATAAGGCACTACCCGTAAAGCAAAGCCGCTCTCACGCAACAAGGCTTCCAGTTCACAAGCCTGTGCATCAGTCAGTCGGCAGGTGTAGGAGGTCAATGGTTTCATGCGTCACGCGCAATCGTAGGCCGCTCGCGGCAGCGACGCAACCCGCTATGTCGGCCGATGAAACAAGAAGCGT
>Ga0315274_10008839_pt1 | contig 14587 bp, 7 predicted proteins | sample YL17G02_20_MG_FD_203700 | JGI IMG/M metagenome (GOLD analysis project Ga0315274, IMG submission 203700) | Sediment microbial communities from Yellowstone Lake, YNP, Wyoming, USA - YL17G02_20 | ecosystem: Environmental > Aquatic > Freshwater > Lake > Sediment | place: USA: Wyoming | collected... | reverse complement strand
CCCGGCGGCCGAGAAGTGGCGAGTCTTCACGGGCAAGACGGACTTCGATCCGCTGCTTCGGCGTTACGGTTCAGCGTACATGCGCTGGCTTCTCTCGGACGACCGAGGTGACAAGACCGCGCTCGTGGAGTCCTGCGGTGATGTCATCGAGACCACGAAGTACAACCTGGAGATGGTAACATCCGAGGTCCTCTTCACCGACCGCGTCGCGGTCGAGCACCCGGACTACGTGACCTCAATGTACACCGGGCACGTCGGCCTGGCGACCTATTTCCCCGTGTATGCGGTCTCCTGGGAGGACATCGGAAGGGACGTCGCCGCCCTTGTGTGCGAGAACCGCACTGATAGCGTGAAGCTCCTCGCGTACAACTTCAACGAGAAGCCGCGCACTGTCGGCCTTCGCTTCTGGCGGCTGTCACCCGGAGAGTACATCCGGCGCCTGGGCACAGATTCCGACGGCAACGACGAGATTGACCGGCTTCTGGAAGCCGGGAAGCTTCGGGTGAGGGAGCGCGGCGAGCGGCTCAAGCTTTGCCTGCCTCCACGCCAGGTTGCGGTGCTCGAGATCAGACAATCAACAGCGGACCAGGTGCTGTCGGAGCTGCCCGATATCGCGGTCGCCGCCGAGGAGGTCGCCGTTTATCCACCCGAACCATCGTCCGAAGAGCCCGCGGATATCTTCATCCCGATCCACAACCTGGGGCCGGCGCCGGCCGAGAAGGCAGCGGTAACCATCAGGGTCGAGCAGGGCGGCACCTCCCGGCTGAGTATACGGAGGATTTCGCTGCCTGCGTCCAGCGATCTCGAACCTGTGTACCAGGTTATCCATGCGAGGATCCCGCTTCCTGCGGGCACGAGCCGCTTGAAGGTCTCGGCGTCTTTCAACGGGAACGAGATCACCAGGCGCAACAACGCTTGCGAGACCGCTGTGACGACATCCGTCCGGCGCGGACAACCTCTCCCGGTGCTGCCCGATAAGCTGCTGAGAGATGCAGAGTGCTGTGATCTGCTGTGGAGGTTCGCGCGACTGGAAGCAAGGGGCTGCGAAAGCCCCGTCCCGGTTTCGCTGGTGAGCGACCTGATTGCTGACATACGGTCCGTCTCGTCTAACCAGCCGAGTGATTTCTGCAAAGCCTGGGTGCCCGTCTTGCACCGGCTTGACAGAATGCGGGTCTCGGGGATGGGCTTGACGCGCTGATAGAGAATTGCGCGGCAGGACTCGCGGTCAGGCAAGGGCGTCCAGCACCTCGCTCCATGCCGATATGATATCCGCCGGCTGAGCGCACACTAAGTCACACGATGCGCGCACAAAGGGGAGCCAAAGACCTACCGATAGATTGACTGCATGCCGTTATGTCAAGTGGCGTAATTGTCCGCGGCCCCCAGTTGTCTACAACTAAGCTGCGAACTTGCCGCTGACGGGTGGCAGGGCATTCTCACTGGCTTCGGAAAGACTGCCCAAGGAGATTTAGCGGCGCTCCGTCAGCCACTCTTCATCCTGCTCCTGCAGCCTCCTCATTACCTGATCTGCGGCAAAGCTCTTGCTGGGGACTGATCTGCTCGCCTTTGTTTACTGGTCAGATTCCGACACGAGAACCGGACCGGCTCTTCCGAGGCGCGTAACGCCATTGCCTGGGATAGTGAGCCAATCCTTCGTCTTTGTGAGCCATATCTGAACACACAGCGCATTTGAGATCGGCTCTTGACATTAAGCGTCATCCAGGTTATCCTATTATTAGAGGTCGGTCCACTGGACGGTCAAACCGAGGTCGTGGACCGCATGTTTCATTGACGACTCGTGCGGGATGGACGAGGAAAGTCCACCCCATTCTGCGCCAGCGGAGCGGGTGGGCTTTCGTTGTTATAGCGGACACACGAATACCGTCCGCAAAAGGCTCTGTGGCTTACAATAACTTGACGAGGGTGTCTTCGTTGCAGGCACACCGGCTTCGGAGCGCCCTCTTGGCATTTACAGGGGACTATCATGGGTGGATGGAACGGCAAGAACAGCATCCATATCTATCTCTGCCACAACGCGGCTGGGAACGAGATCCCCTCTGCGCTGTCGAAGCTGGCGCTCCGGCATAACGTGCTTCTGGAAGCGGTACCGTGCAGCGGTCGAATAGACCCGCGCTACCTGCTCAAGGCTTTCGAGGCGGGAGCTCGAGCGGTGTGCATCCTTGCCTGCCCGCGCGGCCACTGCAAATCCATGGAAGGCAATCTGAGGGCCGTCGCGAGAGTTCAGGCGGTTCAGGAGCTGCTGTCCGAGGCGGGCCTGGATCCGAACTCGGTGCAGATCTTCCTGCCGAGCGGATCCGAGGAGACCGCGCTAGACACGGCGGCGGAGAGCATCTTCAAGTTCGTAGACGAGGTGATAGCGTAATGGCTGCAACAAAGCTGGCGGAGGCGATCAGGAACGGCCGGTTTGTGGTCACGGCGGAGTGCCGTCCGCCTCGTGGGGCTGGGACAGATGTATACAAGTCATGCGTGGATGCCCTCGGAAGCGTGGCACATGCCATCGGGGCTCCTGAAAGCGAGGACGGCGTCCGGCAGTGCAGTCTTGCAGCGTGCAGCCACCTCGCAGCCGCGGGCGCCGAGCCGATCCTGCATCTCCTCACCCGGGATTTGAACCGCATCGGCCTGCAGGCGAACATCCTCGGAGCCGTTTCCATGGGAGTTCACAACGTGCTCTGCCTCTCCGGCAGACACCAGGCGCTCACCACCTCCGGAACCGCTAAGGGTGTGTTCGACATAGACCCGCTTCAGCTTCTTCAGGTCGCCGATGCCATGCGGAAGGAAGGCCGACTGGCGGACGGCCAGATGCTCGATTCCCCTGTCGAGCTGCTCCTGGGAACGGACACCAATCCGTTCGCCGATCCGACGGAGCTTCATGTTCTGACTCTCGAAAGGGCAGCGGCCGCTGGGGCCGATTTCGTGATGACGCAGCCTGTGTTCGACCTCGACCGATTCGAGAAGTGGATGGCCGCGGTGCGGCAGCGGGGAATCCATTCGAAGACGTGCATCATCGCCTCGGTAATGCCTCTCAAATCCGCCCAGGAAGCCGCGGGGCTGGCTGAGAAGTACCGCTCGATGGCCATTCCCGATGAGATCATGGCCAAGCTCAGCGGCGCATCCGACCAGAGAGCCGTGGGAGCTGAGATGGCGACGCGGACCATTGCGCGGTTGCGCGAGATAGAAGGCGTTCGGGGCGTTTACCTCATGACGGGCGATGACTTCGATCTTGCCGCGAAGATCCTTGCGGCGGGAGGGCTTTCCAGGAGCTAGTTCATGCCTGCGAAGTATCATGTACGTACGGAGCGCATGCCTCCGAGGCACAAGCCGATCGGCAAATCCGGGATTGTTGACTGGCGAGAGGACTGCAGTGCGTGCCACAACTGCGTCAAGCGTGAGTGCGCCTATAGCGTGTACGACGACGAACGCGACCGGCTCCGCAGCGCCGTGGAGTACGTTGATTATCTCTACGAGTGCAAGGGCTGCCTGTGCTGCGTCCAGAGCTGCACGAAGGGTCTGCTGAGCTGGCGGATCAACCCCGAATACCTCGAGCTCGGCGATGACGTGTGGACCGCGGATATCATCTCCAGCACCTGGTTCCAGGCTGAAACGGGCAGCATTCCGGTGTCAGGCGCGGGTTACCCTGGCCCTTTCAGGGGACCGGGCTTTGATTCCATTCTGACCGATATGTCCGAGATCGTCCGTCCGACCCGCGACGGCATCCACGGCAGGGAGTACATCAGCACCCAGGTGGATATCGGGCGCACGCCGCTGTCCTTGTCATTCAAACCGGACGGGACGCTGGCGGAGGCGTGTCCGCCGTTGATCGAGATTCCGCTCCCCATGATATTCAACACGATGCCCTGGCACATGCCCTCCGCAAAGGTTTCGAGAGCGATACTGGACGCGGCACACGAGCTGGGCACGTTCGCCATAACCGACGATGCCGAGTTCATGGGTCATGCAGCAGCGATCCCGCACGGTCAGGCGATCGGCAAGGCGCGACTGGTGGAATGGCCTGACTCGTCCGACGTGTCCGACATGATCCGACAGGCAAAGACGGCCAATCCCGATCTGCTGGCGATCGTGAAGCTGCCGCTGGGCTCGGCGAGCGTAGAAAGGTCGCTCGAGCTGATGAAGGAGGGCGCGGACGCGCTGCACGTATTCGCGGATTGGCAGGGAATCGTGCATGAAGCGGATAAGTGCCGGCACATAACCGATGCCGTCGGGGAACTCCATCAGGCATTCGTCCAGCAGAGAAATCGGGATGAGATCACCCTGATTGCAAGCGGCGGCATCTCGATGGCCGAGCATGTGGCAAAGACGATCATCTGCGGCGCCGACCTCGTTGCGGTAGATGTGCCGCTCATGATCGCTCTTGAGTGCAGAGTCTGCAGGAATTGCACCGAAGGCCTGGCATGCCCGGTTGACATCGCCGAAGTTGACCATGATTATGCGGTGCAGCGCATCGTCAACCTCATGGGCGCGTGGCACAATCAGCTCCTGGAGATGATGGGTGCTATGGGCATCCGGGAAGTGCGCAGGCTCAGGGGAGAGGTCGGCAGGGCGATGTTCTTCGATGATCTGGAGCGCGAGTGCTTTGGCCCGATCTTCGGCAGCAGAAAGGTCGTCTGAACCGCCAAGGCGCCAAGAACGCCAAGGTTAATAGAGAGTTTGATGCCATGGCTGCGACAATTGATCCCGGCAGAATAGGGATGGGCACGGAATCCGAGTTCGGGCTGGAGTACCCGCCGAGCCGTGAGGTAAGGCCTGCTCCGGACAGGTTCCGGAACCCGCTGGGCAAGTACAAGGTCTGGCGGAGCGAGGCGTGCATCAAGTGTGGAACGTGCGAGAGAATCTGCCCTCGAGGGGTTCACGTGCGTCCGGACGGATACGCGGATTTCCTCACCGGCTTTGACTGGCGCTGCACGGCTGAGCGATGCAGGGCGAACGGTACCTACTGCGTTGACCACTGCCCGCAGAAGGCGCTGAGGATCGAGCTCAGCCCGATGTATCAGGCGCTCGGTGACTTCCGCTGGACGGCCGACTTGATTCTGGCCACCTGGCACATGGCGCAAACCGGAACGGTGCCCGATGGAGAACTCGAATATGAGATCGGAAACTCCGGAGGAGGGTTCGACCGCATACGGCTCAAGTTCCCTGAAGACAGCGCCAGGACCGATCCGTCGAAGATCTCCACGGCAATCGAGCTCAACCGCAGGAACGACGGACGGCCTAGGATAACGATTGGCATCCCGGTGTACGGCGGCGGGATGTCCTTCGGCTCGGTGAGCCCGCATACCATGCTCGCAAAGGCCAGGGCGGCGATGGCCTGGAACACATTCAGCTGCACCGGCGAGGGCGGTTATCCTGAACGGCTGTTCCCGTATAAGGATTACATGATCACGCAAGTGGCTACGGGCCTCTTCGGGGTCCGCGAGGAAACCATCCAGATGGCCCCGATAGTGGAGTTCAAGTACGCTCAGGGTGCCAAGCCGGGCCTGGGAGGCCATCTGCTGGGAGACAAGAACACCCCCGCGGTCGCCGCGATGCGCGAGGCGGTTCCCGGCACGTCGCTGTTCTCGCCGTTTCCGTTCCACAGCGTTTACTCGGTCGAGGACCACAAGAAGCATATTGACTGGGTCAAGCACGTTAACCCGAGGGCGCTGGTATCGGCGAAGGTTTCGACGCCGGTGGACGTTGACATGGTGGCGGTCGGGTCCTACCACGCCGGCGCTCACATCGTGCACCTCGACGGCAGCTATGGAGGAACGGGCGCCGCCCCTGACATCGCCAAGAAGAACATCGCCATGCCGATTGAGTATGCCATCCCGAAGGTTCACAGATTCCTCCTGGATGAGGGCATTCGAGACGAGATCACGCTCATCGCCAGCGGCGGGATCAGGACCGCGTGCGACATGGCGAAGGCGATCGCGCTCGGTGCGGATGGAGTCGTGATAGGCACGACGGAGATGGTGGCGCTGGGCTGCATCCGGTGCGGCAAATGCGAGAGCGGAAAAGGCTGCTCCCGGGGAATCGCGACTACCGACCCGGAAATGGTTGGCAAGATGAGCGCGGAGTGGGGCACCCAGCGGCTGGTGAACCTGCTCGCCGCCTGGCGGGAGCAGTTGGTGGACATTCTGAGCAGATTCGGCATGCGCGATGTCAAGGAGCTTCGCGGCCGAACGGACCTGCTCACACACTTGGATTATGAGGAGGAGGTAATGGAGTGATGGAGTGATGGAGTAATGGAGCGATGGGAAACAAACCCCAATACTCCAGTACTCCAATACTCCAGTACTCCTCTTGCCCCGATGAATGACCCTGCAGAGAAGATAATCGAAGCCCGCCGGTGGATGACCGAGGGATGGCACAGCACTCCCTCGCATTCCGAGGAAGAGGGCGGCTGCGGCGTCACCGGTTTCGCATGCAGCATACCGGTACGCGGGCAGCACATCTACGCGCCTTCGGTGCAGATGCACAACCGCGGAAACGGCAAGGGCGGCGGCATAGCGGCGGTCGGGCTCGATCCCGGCCGGCTCGGCGTTTCGCCGGAGATTCTCTCGCAGGATTACATGCTCCACATAGCCCTGCTCGAGCCAAAAGCCCTGCCGCAGGTGGAGGCCGAATTCGTCACTCCGATGTTCGATATCCACCATGCGGAGCCGCTCGATCACATAGATGATTTCCGTGATGTGAAGGGGCTGGCGGTCTGCCCGCCGGATGTGCGGAGATACTTCGTGCGGCCGAAGCCCGACGTCCTGAAACGGTTTGCCGACGAGAGAGGGCTGGCTGGCCTTCCCCAGCGCGACATCGAGGACGAGTTTGTCTACCAGAACACCTTCCGGCTGAACTCCAGATACTATGCATCCCTCGGCGACAAGGCGGCGTTCGTCCTGTCGCACGGGCGGAACATGCTCATCCTTAAGATAGTCGGGTACGCCGAGCAGATAGTAGAGTACTACAAGCTCGAGGATTTTAAGGCGCACGTGTGGATTGCACACCAGCGCTACCCGACCAGAGGACGCGTCTGGCACCCGGGCGGCGCGCATCCCTTCTGCGGGATGAACGAGGCCCTGGTTCACAACGGCGACTTTGCGAACTACTACTCGGTCACCGAGTACCTCGAACAGCGAAACATCAGGCCGCTGTTCCTGACCGATACGGAGGTCTCCATCCTGGTCTTCGACCTGTGGAGCCGGGTCTACAAGTATCCCCTGGAGTACGTGATCGAGGGGTTAGCGCCGACCGTCGAGCGCGATTTCGACATGCTGCCGAAGGAAAAGCAGCAGGTCTACCGCCGGATTCAGGCCAGCCATATCCACGGCTCGCCGGACGGTCCGTGGTTCTTCATCATCGCCCGGAACGACGTGCAGGACGACGCATTCCAGCTTCTGGGCATCACCGATACCGCCATGCTCAGGCCGCAGGTCTTTGCCCTGCAGGACGGGGAGGTGCAGATCGGCCTCATCTGCTCGGAGAAGCAGGCGATAGATGCTACGCTCGCGAGCCTGGCGCAGGAGGACAGCCGGTTCTGCCCCATCGCCGACGAGTACTGGAACGCCCGCGGCGGGAGCTATACCGATGGCGGCGCGTTCATCTTCACGGTCAAGAAGAACGGCGATGGGTACCGCCTGACCTGCACGGACAAGTTCGGCAACCGGAAACAGGTTAAGTCCGGCAGACGGGCAGGTTTCAGGTCTCAGGTTTCAGGTTTCAAGTTCGACGCCGCCGTCCTTGCGGACGAGAGCGGCATGGCACTCTTCGAGGCTGGGAAGGCTGTGGCCCAGGAGCCGGGATTCGAGAGCCTGATAGGTCTATGCTCTCACATATCCACGAAAACCCTCACGGATTCCGAGCGGGCGGCGGCCATCAATGGGCTGACCCTGCTGGTTGATCGGCGATATCCCACCGGCGACAACAAGCGGTCTTCCATCCTGCAGATTCTGACTCAATGTCTATCAGGAGTCTTCGCGGCCGTCCCGCCGATCACCGGGGAGCCGACCTCCAGGTATGCGAGGATAGACTGGGAAACCCGGGACGCCCTGAGGTCACCGGCCGGGCCGGAGGAAGTGCTCGTCGTGAACGCGCACGACTTCCCGCCCGAGGGTGATGACTGCGATGCGCGCCTCGTCGTACGGGCGCGTGAGCTTGGCTGGCGGCGGTTCATCTGCCACGGATATGCAGGACAGCGGTTCGTCGGATGCGGGCTTGGCCCCGGCTCGAAGGGGGTCATCATAGACACCTACGGAAGCACGGGGGACTACCTGGCGTCCGGGTTGGACGGCGCGGCTGTGATCGTGCACGGAAACGCTCAGGACCAGGTTGCACAGATTTTGAAAGACGGGCGGCTGGTGGTCCATGGCGATGTGGGCCAGACGTTCATGTACGGCGCCAAGGGCGGCAGCATATTCGTGAAGGGCAATGCCGCCGGCCGGCCGCTGATCAACGCGGTCGGGAGGCCGAAAGCAATCATCAATGGCACGTGCCTCGACTTTCTCGCCGAGTCGTTCATGGCCGGCGATCCGCTCAACGGCGGCGGGTTCGTGATCCTGAACGGGATTCGGTTTGACGACGACGGCAATATCGTTGACCTGGATACTCCCTACCCCGGCTCGAATCTGTTCTCCCTGGCATCCGGCGGGGCGATCTACGTCCGGGATCCGCACAGGCTGCTGGATGACGAGCAGCTCAACGGCGGCGAGTACTTCGAGCTGTCGGACGCGGATTGGAAGCTCATCGAGCCGTATCTGCAGGAGAATGACCGGCTGTTCGATATACCTGCATCGAGGCTGCTGACCGTGGACGGCAGGCTTCTGGAGCCGGCGCAGGTATATCGCAAAGTCGCTCCCGCCCGATCGAAGACCGCCGTCGTTGTGGCCGACGATGACGCGAATCAGAGCGAGGAATGATATGAGCATGCCCGCTGTCGAGACAATTGACTGGAGACTGGTGCAGAAACTCGATCCGGATGGACGGCTGAATCTGGCTTCCTGCCTGCAGTGCGGCAGATGCTCGTCCGGGTGCATGATGCGGCAGGAGACCGACATCCTTCCACATCAGCTCAACCGGATGGCCCTTCTCGGCATGAAAGATCAACTGCTGAAGAGCAAAGCGATCTGGATGTGCGTATCCTGCCAGACGTGTGTAGCCAGGTGTCCCATGAAGGTTGATACGCCGGTGCTGATAGACAAGCTGCATGCGATGGCACAAGCCGCGCCCGGGGATCTAAGGAAGGTGCACGTCTTCAACAACGTGATGCTCGCTTCGATGCGGCGCTTCGGGCGGGTATGGGAGTTCGGCATGATGGGGGTCTACAAGCTCAGGTCTCTTGACTTTTTCACCGACCTCGGCAAGCTGCCGACCATGCTGCGGAAGGGGAAGTTCAGCATTCTGCCGCCGGTCACAAAGGGATGCTCGGCGGTTGCAGACATATTTGACCGGGTTCGCCGGGCACGGAGGGCGCAGAGATGAAGTACTCGTTTTTCCCGGGATGCTCGCTGGAATCTACGGCCAAAGACTATCTGATGTCCACGCAGGCGGTGGCGAAGGCGCTCGGCATCCAGCTCGAAGAACTGCCTGACTGGACCTGCTGCGGATCGACGCCGGCACATGCCACCGACGCTCTCCTGGCCGCCGCGCTCCCGGCTCGAAACCTGGCGATCGCGGAAGGCCGGGGACAGGACATGGTCGTCTGCTGCGCGGCATGTTACGGGCGTCTGGCCGGAGCGAATCTGGCTCTGGCGGAGGATTCGCACCTTCGAGAGCAGGTCGCCGCGGCCATTGGGCGCGAGTACTCAGGCGGCGTGAAAGTCCGGCACTTCCTCCAGGTTCTGCGTGAGGACATCGGCCTGGCGGAGATTCGTGACAGGGTTACCCGGCCGCTGGGCGGAACGAAGGTGGCATGCTACTACGGATGCCTGCTCACCCGGCCGAAGGAGCTCAGCATAGTGGACGACCCGGAGGATCCTCAGCTCATGGAGGAATTGCTCTCCGCGATCGGCGCCGAGCCCGTCGAGTGGCCTTTCAAGACCGAGTGCTGCGGCGCCAGTTTCTCCATCACGCGCGCCGATACGGTAAAGCGCTTGAGCGGCGAGATTCTCAGGATGGCGAAGGAGAGCGGCGCCGACTGCGTCGCGGCCGCCTGCCCGCTGTGCCAGACGAACCTGGACCTGCGCCAGGCGGATATCGAGAGATCAACCGGGGAGCGGATCGGCCTTCCGGTATTCTACTTCACTCAGCTTCTGGGACGCGCCCTGGGGCTGTCCGATGAAGCGCTCGGGATCGGCAAACTGATCACCGACCCGGGAAGGGTGCTGACAAGATAGTGGAGTGATGGAGTACCGGAGTAATGGAGTATTGGAAATGCATTACTCCAATACTCCATTTTCGAGTACGAGTACGAGTATGAGTAAGAGTAAGAGTAAGAGTACGGATCAACCTGTTGGAGCCGTGATGGTCTGTGGCGGCGGGATTGCCGGCATTCAGTCGGCGCTCGACCTCGCTAACTCGGGCTTCAAGGTGTATCTCATCGAGAACTCGCCGACCATCGGCGGGAAGATGGGTCAGCTCGACAAGACCTTCCCCACCGGCGACTGCGCCACGTGTATCCTCTCCCCGAAACTGGTCGAGTGTACCCGGAACCTGAACATAGAGATACTGACCCAATCGGAGGTCGAGGAGCTGACCGGCATGCCGGGGAACTTCCGCGTCAAACTGCGGCAGAAGGCCCGGTACGTGGACATCGGCAAGTGCAATGCATGTGGCGACTGCGAGAAGGTCTGCCCGGTGCGCGTGCCGGATGAGTTCAACCGGGGGTTGAGCACTACTACCGCAATCCACAAGGTCACGGCTCAGGCGGTTCCGAATGCGCACGTCATAGACAAGAGGAAACGCGCGCCGTGCATATCCGCCTGTCCGCTCGAACAGAATGCCCAGGCATATGTCGCGCTCATCTCCCAGGGCAAGCTCGCGGAGGCGGCGGAGATCATCCGGCAGGACAATCCCCTGCCCCTCATCTGCGGCTACGTGTGCCATCGCCCCTGCGAGGCCGAATGCCAGCAGGCCAGGTACGGCGAGGCGGTATCCATCCGCGCGCTGAAGAGATTTGCGATCGAACACGAGGCTGCAAATGGGAATGCCGGCGAGCCGCCGGCGCTACGGGTGGACAAGGTCGCAATCATCGGTAGCGGTCCGGCGGGATTGGGTGCGGCAGACTGGCTTGCCAGGAAGGGGTACGGCGTCACGATCTTCGAGGCGCTCGCCGTCCCCGGCGGCATGATGCGCATCGGCGTCCCGGATTTCCGCCTGCCGCGGGAAGTGCTCGACCGCGAGATTCAGCAGATTTGCGATCTCGGCGTGGAGTTGAAGTGCAGCTCGCCCATCGGCCGGGATCTGACCGTTGATCAGCTTCTGAAGGACTACAAGGCCGTATTCGTCGGAGTCGGCGCGCAGAAAAGCGCCGGCCTGGGAATCGAGGGCGAGGATCTCCAGGGTGTGCGGCCCGGAATAGAGTGGATTCGCCGGGTCAACCTGGGAGAGCCGGTTCAGATCGGCGCTCGGGTGGCCGTCATCGGGGCGGGCAACGCCGCCATGGACATTGCGCGAACCTCCCTGCGCCTGGGTGCGAAGGAAGTCACCGTCGTCTACCGCAGGACGAAGAGGGAGATGCCCGCCGATCCGGCCGAGGTCCAGGATGCGATCGCTGAGGGTGTGAAGCTCGTCTTCCTCACAAACCCCAAGAGGTTCCTCGGCAAGGACGGCAAGCTGACCGGAATCGAATGCCTCAGGATGGAGCTTTCGGACGAGGTTGATGCTTCCGGCAGGAGGCGGCCCGTCCCGATCGAGGGTTCCGAGCACACGATTGAATGTGACGAAGCCATTCTGGCGACCGGCCAGGCTGTAAATACGGGGTTCGATGACGGCGCTTCCCTCGAAACGAACAAGTGGGGTCTGCTGCAGGTTGACCCGGTCACGCTGGCGACCAGCATCCCGGGCGTCTTCGCGGGCGGCGATGTAGTTGCGGGCGCAGGCACGTTGAGCGAGGCCGTGGCAGCCGGTCGGCGTGCGGCGGAATCCATTGGCCGATTCATCAACGATGAGGATTTGGCCGAGGGGAGGTCTGCAGACCCCCGCATCTGGACTGAGGACGAGCACCGCGAGCTGGAGTTCATCCACAAGCGCGAGAGGCGGCAGAAAAGCGTCCGCGTTCAGGCCGGCCATGACGGATACACGACTGAGCAGGCCATCGCCGAGGCGCAGAGGTGCCTGGCATGCGGAATTTGCTGCGAGTGCATGGAGTGCGTGAAGGCATGCCAGCCCAGGGCGATCGACCACGAGATGGTAGATCAGACCCGCGAGATCGAGGTGGGTGCGGTCATCCTGGCGCCCGGCTACGAGGAGTTCGATGCCCGGCTGCGCGGCGAGTTCGGCTTCGGGCGATACCCGAACGTGGTCACCAACATTCAGTTTGAGAGGATACTTTCGGCCAGCGGTCCGTTCGGTGGACATGTCGTCCGGCCGTCGGAGGGCGGCGAGGCGAAGCGCATAGCATTCATACAGTGCGTCGGGTCGCGCGATGCCTCGAACGGCCTGCCGTACTGCTCGTCCGTCTGCTGCATGGCGGCGATCAAGGAAGCAGTCGTGGCCCAGAGCCATACGCCCGGGCTGGCGGCGACGATTTTCCACACGGATATCCGCGCGTTCGGCAAGGACTTCGACAGGTACTACGAGCGTGCAAAGGCAGACGGCGTGCGTTTCATCCGAGGCATGGTCTCCCGCGTGGTGGAAATGCCCGGCTCTCAGGATTTGAGAATCTCGTACATCCGAGACGGCAAGCCCGTTGACGAGACCTTCGATCTGGTGGTTCTCTCCACCGGAATTCGGCCCAGCCAGGCGGCCCTGGAGCTGGCCGAGAAGGTTGGCGTTGAGATCAACGAATGCGGCTTCTGCCGGTCGGATGAATCGGCGACCGCCGCCACATCCCGAGATGGCGTGTTCGTGGCAGGGGCGTTCCAGGAGCCGAAGGACATTCCGGAGACGGTGGCTCAGGCCAGTGCGGCGGCGGCGATGGCGATGGAGCTGCTCGCACCGGCACGCGGCTCGATGATCACGGAGAGGATCTACCCGCCGGAGCACGACTTCACAGATGAGCCGCCGAGGATCGGGGTCTTCATCTGCCATTGCGGCATTAACATCGCATCCGTTGTGCAGGTGGATGAGGTCGTGGAGGCGGTGCGGAAGATGCCGTTCGTCGCGTACGCCGAGAGCCAGATGTATGCCTGCGCCGATAATACGCAGGACCAAATCAAGGAGATAATCCAGGAACACCGGCTGAACCGGCTGGTGGTGGCTTCATGCACGCCTCGCACGCACGAAGCGCTCTTCCGCGATACCGCCCGCGAGTGCGGCTTGAACCCGTTCCTGGTTGATATGGCGAACATCCGCGATCAGTGCTCGTGGGTGCATTCGAACGAGCCCGAGGCGGCGACCGAAAAGGCGATTGACCTGGTTCGGATGGCAGTCGGGAGAGCTTCCAGGCTCGTATCGCTGTCCACCGAGGAACTGCCGGTCACTCAGTCCGCGCTGATCCTCGGCGGTGGGCCGAGCGGAATGACTGCCGCGCTCTCTCTGGCGAACCAGGGCTACCGGGTGCATCTCGTCGAGAAGTCCGACAGGCTCGGCGGGCGGCTCAGGGATCAGAGCCTGCTGGAAAGACTCGCGGGCAAGCTCACGAACCATCCACTGATCTCAGTGTATCCGGAATCCCGACTCGCGGAACTGAAGGGTCACGTCGGCAACTTCACCAGCGAACTGACGACACCTGCAGGAAGCAGGACCGTCGAGCACGGAGTCCTGCTGGTGGCAACCGGCGGCATCGAGCATACGCCCACCGAGTACCTGTACGGCCAGGATTCCAGGGTGGTCACGCAGCGCGAGCTTGAGGCCCGCATGGCCGAGGGTTCGCTCGATCTTCCGGACAACGCCACCATCGCCATGATTCAGTGCGTAGGTTCCCGGAACGAAGAGCGGCCGTTCTGCAGCCGGGTCTGCTGCATTGACGCGGTGAAGAATGCGGTCAAGATCAAGAAGTCGCGCCCGGACGCGTCGGTGGTCGTGCTCTACCGCGACGTGCGGACGTACGGTTTGAATGAGCTTTATTACCAGGAGGCGCGGGAGGTCGGAGCTCTGTTCGTCAGATATGAGCCCGACAATCCTCCCGCCTTCGCTGAAGCTTCGGCGGGCAAGCCTCCACTGCTAACGTTCATCGAGCCCGAACTGGGGCTGCCGGTGACTCTCAGGCCGGATTTGCTCGTGCTGTCCGCGGGCATGGCCCCGGCGATTGATAACCCTGACATTTCGGAGCTGGCCAAGGTTCCGCTGAACAACGACGGCTTCTTCCTCGAGGCGCACGTGAAGCTGCGGCCGGTGGACTTTGCCTCGGAGGGGATATTCCTCTGCGGGAGCGCGCACTCGCCGAAGCCCACGGTCGAGAACATGCAGCAGGGACTTGCGGCGGCAGGTCGGGCGGCGACGATATTGAGCAAGAAGACGCTGGTGGTCGGCGGCCAGGTCG